>Ga0187783_10001735_pt1 | contig 16174 bp, 16 predicted proteins | sample 1015_SJ02_MP02_2_FD_132471 | JGI IMG/M metagenome (GOLD analysis project Ga0187783, IMG submission 132471) | Tropical peat soil microbial communities from peatlands in Department of Meta, Colombia - 1015_SJ02_MP02_20_MG | ecosystem: Environmental > Terrestrial > Soil > Wetlands > Peat | place... | reverse complement strand
GACCATCGATTCAACTTCGTGATCGTAACGATCAGATATTGATGGGCCATCGTGAAGCGCCAAACCGCAAGACCTTTGTTTTCCATGCGGGCAAGGTCTCTCCTGTCGTTCGTCATGAGTATTAACTGATTCGATGCAACTTTTTCGCACCTTTTCGAATCGTACCATTGACGGCGTAGTGGATCGATCATACACTACGCACGGTTTCGGCCCGGCCGGAAAGAGAGACTGTTGTGGCTTTCGTTCGACGAAAAGGCAACACGTACTTCCTGGTGCACAACGTGCGTCGCCGCGGAAAGGTGCAGCAGCTGCACCTGGCAAGCCTCGGGGAGAGGCCCCACATTTCAGATGAAGTTGTTCGGACGGTTTCGCGGAACCATCCTTTCCTCGAACTCGATTGGTCCCGTCTGCGAGAGAAAGTCAGCAGCCGGGTGGAACTGTTTGATATTCGGTCGCCGTACGTGCGGAACTTGATGCACTCGGTACGCGACCTCAACTCAGACCTGGCCGATCTGTCGCCACCTCTCTTGCTCCTGACAGATCGAGCCAATTCAAGCCGGGAACTGGTGACGCAGCTGCGACTGCTGCGTTCGACGCTCGATGTCAAGCTGGATCAATTCGAGCGGTCCGGACGCCCCAGAGCGCAGGGCGACAGAGGATACCGGTAGGGGAGCGCAATTATGGGTGCGCATGCGGTACAGCTCGATCCGTCGCTTCGGAGCATCGAATCGCGGGATTTTGAAGGGGGACTGCGCCGGAAGATCGTCGGGCAAGACCAAGCGGTGCAGGCCGTCGTGGACCTGTATCAGGTGTTCCGCGCGGGCCTAAACGCGCCCGGTAGGCCGGTGGGTAATTTGCTGTTCCTCGGACCGACCGGTGCGGGCAAAACCCGCGTCGTCGAAGCCACGGCGGAGGTTCTATTCGGTGATCCTCGCGCCGTCATCAAAGTCGATTGCGCCGAGTTCCAGCATTCGCATGAGATCGCAAAGCTGATCGGTTCTCCCCCTGGCTATTTGGGGCACCGCGAGACGCACCCGTTGATCACGCAGGAGGCGCTTGCCCAATATCACACCGAAAAGCTCAAGATCAGCTTCCTGCTCTTTGACGAGATCGAGAAGGCGAGCGACGCACTTTGGCAGTTGCTGCTCGGTATCCTCGACAAAGCCACGCTGACGCTCGGCGACAACCGACGCGTCGACCTATCGCAGACCATGATCTTCATGACCTCCAATCTGGGCGGCGGGGACATCACCGAGCTGATGACCGGAGGCATGGGATTTGCTCCCGAAGTGCGGCCCGAAGCCAAGCCGCGACTGGACGAGAAGGTCGAGCGGACGGCGGCGGAAGCGGCCAAGAAGAAGTTCGCTCCCGAGTTCATGAACCGCATCGACAAGGTGGTCGTATTCCACCCGCTGCGTCCGCAACAACTCGAACAGATTCTCGAGATCGAACTGGGAATGGTGCAGCAGCGCGTTCTGGAGACGGCCAGGGGCCGATTTCTGTTCCGCGTGACACAACCGGCGAAGGACTTTCTGCTTCGCGAGGGGACCGATTTGAAATATGGGGCGCGGCACCTGAAGCGCGCGATCGAGCGCCACGTCGTCTATCCTTTGGCGAGTTTGTTGGCCACCAATCAGGTGGCGCTCGGAGACGTGATTTCCATCGATTACCGAGAAGGTGAAACCACGCTGACGTTCCTGAAGGAAGCCGAGGGAGCGCTGGTGCCGATGGAGTCTCCTCTGCCGGAGCCGTTCGCCGAAGCAGCGGCCGCAAGCTCCGATGGGCGCGAAATCTCGTTTCCGACAAACGTGACCGCGGCGGCGGAGATAGCGCCCGCCGTACCTACCCAACGGGTCCTGCCCGTCGAGAAGGCTCGGAACGATAAGCGCTAAGCACGCGGCCAACGGCTGCTGACCCGGTCCGAGAACCTAGGGCGATGGTGACCACAGTCTGTTCGCAGTGCGACAAACCGGAGACGCAGTGCCGCTGCGAAAAGTACTGCTGCTTTTGCCAGTCGCAGCAAAACATCCGGTTGTGCCTGGACGGATTGTATTACTGCCCTGATTGCAGAGAAGCTTGCGAGATGCGTGTGGCGGACGCCGAACCACGTCGCCCCACCTAGATTCCCGATCCTGAATCCCTCACATCGAGACAGCCAGGGCACGGCTATGAATCAGGCTCATCAGTTGGTCCTGGCTCACCGGAGCTTCCACCTTGAGACGGTCGCCGCTGGCTGACACGCGGACCTGATCGAGCGCACCTGCTAGGTCCGGATGTTGCTGAGATTCCTGATAGCGCCGGTACATGAGCCCGGCCTGGAGCGCGGCTGCCAGCAAGTTGGCGTCATCGGTAGAGGCGCAGGCGGCTTGAAAGTGCACGTCCAATCCGTTCTCGGCCGTCGCGCTGAACATCATGGCCGTGATCCGATTGATGATGGCGGCCGCTTGTGGGAACTGGCCTGCCTGTGGAACCAGCTGCTGCATCGCCAGATGCGCGTAGTTCTGGTCCATCACGCCCCAGATCGCTCCCGTGCCATTGGCTTCATTGATCATCGGGAACAGCTGATCGTTGGTCAGAAGGCTTTCTGCAGAGCCCATGCGAACGTCAATCAATTGCTCGAGCGCCTTGCGGTGGCCAAAAGCGGCGGTGTTGGAGTCGATAAAGGTGAACAGAATATCGCCTGGCCCGGACCCGCTGCCGAAGGCGTAGAGATGGTAGCCGTGAACCTCGAACATAGGCAGCTTTTGCTGCTGGAAGCGAGTCTCGATAGAGGATGGGTCGAACGAGCCCAGCGCTACCCCGACCACTTCTTCTCCGGAGGTCTTCGAGCCGTTGATGGCGCCCCAAGTAAGCTCGTCGACCTGGGCATTGGGGTCCACGCCTGCCGAGGCTAGAAACTGCTCGAACTGGCGGAAGCGGCTCGGCAGGAGCTGCTCGCGCAGCTGCGGGAACCAAGGGTACTGGCGCGCAGCCTTCAAATCAGCGTATCCAAACTCCCCGACCTGTTTGGGAAACATGCCGATGACGGAGGTGTTCAGCGAGCTGGCCAGGATCGGATCGGGAGCGGCCAGGGCGGCTAGCAGTAGGGCGACCACAAGACTGAAAGCGATCGCAGAACGATAGGTGAAATTTTTCATCTCGTCCCCTCAGTGCAATAGACCCAGTCTATCAAATGCTTTAACGGCTGGCTGGGATTGGAGCTTCGGCGATTCTTGAGGATAACGACCGGCTTTCCTCGCGGGCTTTTTCGACTAGGGCGATGTCTGAGATCGACTCGAGATTGGTTGCCACGTTTTCTAGAGCTCCGCGAACCGCCGTAGCCGCCATCAGACGGCCTACGCGAACATCTGACCACATAGATGGGCTGGACATCGATTCCAGTTGCCCGAGTTGCTCGAATACGGTTGCGGCGTGGCGGGCGATTTCCAGTGGCACTTCGACCGCCTCGGTCATCGCCTGCTGCAAGGCCCGTTCGCGCCGCCGCAGGTCCTCCGGGGTCTGTTTCGGCAATCGGTGCGCTCCGATTACAGCTTCGAAGGCCGCTGCATCGCGGTCCATGGCTTGCGCAAGCCGTCTGGAGGAGATTTCAAACTGTCCGACGGCTTGGGCCAAAGCCTCCGCGTGTGCCGCGAGTGATTTCTTGCTGCGAGAAAGACCCGAAACCATCTGCCCCAGGCTTGCGGCCAGCGCACCGGCCAGGGCCGCTACCGAGCCGCCGCCAGGCGCAGCGGTCGGTCCCGCAATAGCATCGAGCACCGGTTTCACGCTCGCCGCCAAACTGGCATGGCTTCTCGCCTCCGCCTCGAGCAGGGACTCCTCCAGGCGATTTTCAAACACGAGCGCGGGTGAAAAGTTTTCGATCTTTAAGAAGTAATCCGCCGTCATTTCAATCGCGCGTCTTGGTAGGAGGCCGATGATCTCACTGCCCGCGATGTCGACGCCATGGCTTTCCGCTTCGCGTCGGACGGCTTCGAACACGCGATGGATCGGCGTCGTCTCAAAATCGGTCAAATTGATAGAGACCTGCGCGAGATGGCGGGCTCTGAGATCGACTCCCATCGCTTTCACACAGGGCAAGCCGCCGCTCGAGAAACGGATCTTCTTGGCAATGGCCTTGGCAAGGTTGACATCGGGGGAATTCAGATTGATGTTGTAGGCGATCAGAAATTTGCGGGCGCCCACCACGGTGGCTCCGGCCGTGGGATGCAGGCTGGGGTCACCGACATCCGGCGCACGGTCGGGATTGTGGAGCACCTCTTCCCGCAAGCCCTCAAACTGGCCCCGGCGAATATTTTCCAGGTTCGTGCGGTCGGGCCTCTGAGCCGCTGCTTCGTAGAAATAGACGGGGATACGGAACCTTTCCCAGATTTGGCGGGCCGCCTGCTTTGCAAGCGCCACGCAATCGTCGAGCGTGACGCCCTCGATCGGGACGAAGGGCACCACATCGGTTGCGCCGATGCGGGGGTGTGCCCCAGCTTGCCGTGTCAAGTCGATCAGCTCCGCGGCCTTGCCGACGGCCCGGACCGCTGCCTGGCAAACCGCCTCCGGCTCGCCTGCAAGCGTCACGACGCTGCGGTTGTGATCCCGGTCGCTTTCCCAATCGAGCACAAAGACTCCGGGGACGTCGCGCATCACGGCGACGATGGCTTCGAGCTTTGCCGCTTCGCGCCCCTCGGAGAAATTAGGAACGCATTCAACCAGCCGGCGCATGATCCGAGCTTTTCGGAGGGATGACGACGCCCCGCTTCATGGTCATCTTGCAAAGGTTCACACCGAAATAATACGGGATTTCGCGATAGTCAGCCACGTCGAACGCCGCCAAGTCTGCATATTTGCCGACCTCGAGTGAACCAACTCGTCCATGCTGTCGAAGCGAATACGCAGGATTGGTCGTCGCGGCTGCCAGGGCTTCGGCAGGAGTCATGCGAAGTTGCGCGCAGGCTAGGGAGAGGATCATCGGCATGCTGAGCGTCGGGCTTGTACCTGGATTGAAATCGGTTGCCAGTGCGACAATGGCGCCCGCGTCGATCAGCGCACGGGCCGGCGCGTAGTCAGACGCTCCCAGGTGAAACGAACACCCTGGCAGCAGGGTGCAAACGACATTGGAAAGCGCCAGGGCGCGAACGTCTTCGCGGCTGATTCGGTCTAGGTGGTCCGCGCTGGCGGCCTGCAGCTCAATCGCAAGCCGCGCGGCTCCGGTTCGGGCGAACTGTTCGGCATGGATTCGAGGGACTAAGCCACAGGCGCGGGCCATCTGCAGGATTCGTCGCGCCTGAGGCACCGTAAAAGCGCCTCGATCGCAGTAGACGTCACAAAAGGCCGCTAGTCCAGCCGTGGCCACCGTCGGAATCCAGGCGCGCACTAGCAGATCCACGAACGCCTCGGGACGCTTGCAGAATTCGGGCGGTACGATATGCGCGCCTAGGAATGTCTGGACGATGTCGAGAGGCTGGTCCTGGTGCAACTGCTGCAGAGCGCTGAGGATCTTTAGTTCATTTCTCCAGTCGAGCCCATAACCGCTTTTGGCCTCGAGCGTGGTGGTTCCGTGCGAGGCGAACTCGCCCAACCGAGCGCTGGCCTGTTCGGTAAGAGTTTTTTGGGAGGAGCTGCGTACGGCGCGGACCGTCGCGCGAATCCCGCCGCCGGCGCCCGCGATTTCCTCGTATGTCTTGCCCAAGATGCGCTGCTCGTATTCGTTGGCTCGGCTTGCGGGAAAAATAAGGTGGGTATGAGAATCGACGAAGCCGGGCAGAACGACGCAACCGCCGAGATCGAGTTTTTCGGCCTTGCGCGCCTGTCGCAGGCGCTCGACCTTACGCCGCTCGCCTACCGCGACGATACGATCGTCGTGAGTCAGCAGGGCGCCGTCCTGGACGATGCCAAGATCGCGAAGCTCGCGCCCGCGGCGCGGTACGGGGCCGCGCAGGGTGAGCAATTCCGAGCAGCCGGTAATCAGCCAATCGGGCACAGCCACCGAGGATACTAGCGCGGGAATAGCTAAATGGCTACTGCCGACCGGTTTCCGGCGGCATCGGGATTTTCAAGCCCGACCGGCTGGCAAAAGCGACGGCCTCGCAATAACCGGCATCCACATGGCGAGCCACCCCGATGCCGGGATCGTTCGTCAGAACGCGCTCGATCCGCGGGGTCATTTCTTTGGTTCCGTCCGCCACCAGTACCTGCCCCGCGTGCAGCGAATAGCCAATTCCCACGCCGCCGCCGTTATGGATGGATACCCAGCTTGCGCCACTCGCCGCGTTGAGCAAGGCATTGAGCAGCGGCCAATCGGCGACGGCGTCGGATCCATCCCGCATGCCTTCGGTTTCTCGAAACGGGGATGCTACCGAGCCGCAATCAAGGTGATCGCGGCCGATCACGATCGGTGCCTTCAATTCACCCCGCGCCACGAGCTCATTGAGCGCCAAACCGAACTGCGCGCGTTCACCAAAACCCAGCCAGCAAATGCGCGCCGGCAGTCCCTGAAATCGCACCCGCTTCTCGGCCAGCGCGATCCAGCGCCGGAGAATCTCATCCTCGGGGAACATCTCGATGACGAGTCTGTCTGTGCGATAAATGTCGGAGGCTTCCCCTGATAGGGCGGCCCAGCGGAAAGGTCCTCGGCCTTCACAAAACAGCGGTCGAATGAAGGCCGGCACAAACCCCGGAAAATCGTAGGCGTTCGTAACGCCCTGCTCGTAGGCGAATGTCCGAATGTTGTTGCCGTAATCGAACGTGACAGCGCCCAGCTTTTGGAGTGCCAGTAGCCCTTCGACGTGCCGGGCGATCGATTCCAGGGCACGCCTGCGATAGGTCTGGGAATCGGCCTTGCGAAGCTCCGCGGCTTGGGCGATATCGAGACCCTGCGGAATGTATCCTCCAACCGGGTCATGAGCGCTTGTTTGATCCGTCAGTAGGTCGGGCACGATGCCGCGCCGCGCCAGCTCCGGAATCACATCGGCGCAATTGCCGACCAGGCCGACCGATGTGGCTTCGCGCCGCCGCACCGCATTCTTCAGAATGCGCAAGGCCTCGTCGAGGTTGTTGACCATGACATCGCAGTAGCCGGTCTTGACTCGGCGCTTGATTCGTTCCGGATCGACGTCAATTCCAAGAAAGGCCGCTCCGTTTAAGGTCGCCGCCAAAGGCTGCGCACCGCCCATTCCGCCCATCCCGCCGCTGGCGATCAGCTTGCCCGACAGATCGCCCCCGAAATGTTGTCGTCCTGCCGAAGCGAACGTTTCGTACGTTCCTTGAAGGATTCCTTGCGTGCCGATATAAATCCAGCTGCCAGCGGTCATCTGGCCGTACATCATCAGACCGGCGCGATCGAGCTCATCGAAGTGCTTCCAGTCGCTCCAATGACCGACGAGATTGGAATTCGCAATGAGAACCCGCGGGGCGTAGGAGTGGGTGCGAAACGTACCGACCGGCTTGCCGGACTGCACGAGCAGCGTTTCGTCGTCCTCTAAAGCGCGGAGCGAGGCGACGATCGCATGGAAACATCTCCAATTCCGCGCTGCCCGGCCACGCCCGCCGTAAACGATCAAATCTTCCGGCTTCTCGGCCACCTCCGGATCGAGGTTGTTCATCAACATGCGTAACGCACCTTCCTGTTGCCAGCTCTTGCAGGACAGCGTGGTGCCGCGTGGCGCGCGAACCGGTTGATAGGGCGTAGTCTCCTCGCCGATGAGCTTGGCCATGGGAAGCCTCTAGACCGCATCTTATCCTATCGTGCCGGCTGATTTACATGCTGCGATAGACGCCGAAGGGCGCTTGGGCTAGAGTGGCGTCCATGCCACATGCTTCGATTCCACAGTGCGTTCTTGCGGCGCTCGATCGGGGTAGCGATCGATGCGCGCAAATGTACCGCACGGCCGCCGGGTGGCAGTCGATTTCCTCTAAGGAAATGCTGCGGCGCGTGGCCGGGCTGGCGAAAATCCTCGGCGAACTCGGCGTTCGCGCGGGCGACCGCCTGGGCCTATTTGCGCCGAACTGTCCCGAGTGGCATATCGCCGATTTGGCGATTCAAGGTTTGGGAGCGGTTACCGTGCCGGTTTATTTCCGCGAGTCATCCGAGCGGTCGACCTACATTTTGAACGATTCCGGCGCGCGCATCGTTTTCACTGCTGGAGAGGTCCAGGTGCGCGGCCTGAAGCAGATCCGCACGGCCCTGTCCGGTCTTGAGCACATCATCTGCGTGAGCCCGCCAGAGGATTTACATGGCGAGGTTTTGCGTTATGAATCGCTGATTGCGCAGGCGGGCGAAACCGAAGTGGCCTCCTATCGTCAGCAGGCTGCAAGGGTAGCACCGAGTCAGCTTGCCACCATCATCTACACCTCGGGAACGACGGGTGAGCCCAAGGGCGTGATGCTGAATCACGCGAACCTCACTTCGAATGCCTTCGGTTTCAGTGATCAGTTCGAGATGTCTTTGTCGGATTTGGCGCTATCGCTTTTGCCACTCGCTCACGTATATGAGCGCACAATCGATTACGGCTATCTGTTCCGGGGAGTACCGATTGCATATGTTGAGCAGATGGAGGCCGTTGCACAGGCGCTGGTCGAAGTGAAGCCCACGACCGTAGCGGCGGTGCCGCGCTTTTACGAAAAAATCTATGCCAATATCGTCGAAAAGGGACATCAGGACGCAGGAATCAAGCGAAAGATCTTTGATGCTGCCCTACGAATCGCCTACGAAGCCGTGCCCTGGCGAGCCTATGGCAAACAAGCGTCTACGGGCTTGCGTTTGCGATGGGCGATCGCCGATCGAGCGGTCTACGCGAAAATTCGGCAGGGCGTCGGCGGCCGCATCCGAACGTTCAGTTCGGGCGGTGCGCCGCTCGCGCCGGAGCTCGCCGAATTTTTCTGGTCCGTTGGTTTGCCGGTATACCAAGGCTACGGCCTTACCGAGACTTCACCCGTCGTCACGTGCAATTCGCCCAAGGCCAACAAGGTCGGCACCGTGGGGCGCCCCATCAGTGGGGTCGAGCTGCGGATTGCGGAGGATGGTGAGATTCTGGTGAAGGGTTCGTGCGTCATGCAGGGTTACTATCGCAAGCCCGATCAGACGCGCCAGGTGTTGACACCAGACGGTTGGCTCTCTACGGGCGACATGGGTTTCCTGGACCAAGACGGCTATCTGACCGTCACGGATCGCAAGAAGGAGCTGATCAAAACAGCCGGAGGCAAATTCGTCGCTCCCGCACCGATTGAGAACCGGTTAAGGACCTCTCCCTACATCTTGAATGCGATACTCGTAGGCGAGAGGCGGAAGTTTGTTTCTGCGCTGATCGTCCCGGACTTTCGAGCGATCGAGGTTGCCGCTCGCAAAGCCGAACGAGAGTTGTCCACCCCCTCGCAAATCGTGTCGGACCCGTGGGTGCGGGATCTGCTGACGGGCGAGATCGAACGACTCACTCGGTCGCTGGCACAGTATGAAAAGCCAAAGAGGTTTGCGTTGCTCGAACAGGATTTCTCATACCAGAATGGTGAGCTGACCTACACGCTAAAAATGAAGCGTCGCGTCATTGAACAGCGCTACCAAGATGTGATCGAAAGACTGTACGCTGACGTCGAAGAACCGCGGCCGCAGCGGATTGGCTAGGCGGGCGGTTTCAAACCGGCGCCTGCACGATACAATAGACGCGGAGAGGGTCCGTGACAGACCAACTTGTAATTCGAGGGCGTGCGTTTCATTCTCGCCTCATCGTCGGCACTGGAAAATATCGCAGCTTTCAGGAAATGGCGCGAGCGCACGCCGCTTCGGGCGCCGCAATGGTGACGGTGGCTGTCCGTCGCGTGAATCTGACCGACCGCTCGAAGGAATCGATGCTTGACTACATCGACCGCCAGAAGCTCTTCATCCTCCCCAATACAGCCGGATGCTACACAGCGGAGGAGGCCGTGCGCACGGCTCGACTCGCCCGCGAGGTTGGCCTCAGCGAGTGGGTGAAGCTGGAAGTCATTGGCGACGAGCAGACACTGTTTCCCGATACCGAGCAATTGATTCAGGCGACGAGGACACTGGTCCGGGAAGGCTTTGTCGTGCTGCCGTATACCAACGATGATCTGATCGTGGCGCGTAAGCTCGTCGATGCCGGTGCCTCTGCCGTCATGCCGCTGGCCGCGCCCATCGGCTCGGGTTTGGGGATCCAGAATCTGGCGAACCTTAAGATTCTGCGTGAGCGCATCACCGAGGTTCCGTTGATCGTAGACGCCGGTGTCGGTACAGCGTCGGACGCCACCCTGGCCATGGAGCTGGGGGCAGACGGCGTCTTGATGAACACAGCCATTGCCGGTGCCCAGGATGCCGTTTTGATGGCCGAGGCCATGCGCGCCGGTGTGGAAGCCGGACGCAAGGCCTTCCTGGCGGGCCGCATCGATAAGAGGCTCTACGCCACAGCGTCAAGTCCCCTTGCCGGAGTCATCCGCTAGACGGTTCGTCGGCATGGTTTAGCGGAACAGGATGTGCCAACAGATGTCGACGGCTGCATGAACAAGCGCTCCAGGCAAAAGCGAACGCGTCCTCATCCAGGCCAGGCCGTAGAACAATCCTGCGATGGTCGCCATCAGCGCGTATTTCCAATTTGGATAGGGTGCATGGTGAAGGTGCGAAAGGCCGAAAAGGACCGACGCGACGGCCCACCCCGCCCAGTCGCTCTTTAAGGTCCGCGCGAACAAATTCTGCAAGATCCCACGAAACAAAAATTCCTCCGGCCACGCTGTGAAGAACAGAATCCCCAGTACGACGATGGGAAGGGAGGGGCCGCGCGTCAGCGAAGGGGCGAAGGTCAAAAAGCCTATTCTCATTCCCAGAACGATGGCGATCGCCGCGTACACGACAAACAGAAGTCCAAAATTCCAGCCGAATCCCCGACGCCATTCAACCGCATAGCCCACCCCTTCCAGGCGTCGCAAAAGCACAAATCCAGCCACACCGGCAGCGAGCGCCAACCCGATCGAAAGGGTGTGCGTCAATGGGGCAGGATAGGGGAACAGTTTGTACATCCAGTGGAACTGAACAGGGACCCACAGCAACGCTGCCGCCGCGTAGTCCTCCCATGTGCCAGGCGGTTTTCTCGCGCTGCCGGCCAATAGGAGTGCGGGAAGCACGGCGTAGGCAGCGCCGGCAATCGCCAATCGGACGTCGCCTGTGATCGCAAACGAATAGACTAGGACCGCACCGAGTGGCACCAGCGGCGAGATGAGCGGGCCGTGTCCTCCGAACGCGTTCATTACGAATTGCTGGACGATCGGGGCGGCGCAAAACCATTCGAAACCAAAAAGTACGGCGGCCACTCCGAGCGACACGGCGAAGCGCCGGCCTCCCAGTCCCATCCAGTTCCCCATGAAGCCAGCCAGCGAGGTTATCGCGGCCCACACCACGACAGCCGTCGGTACGCCCATCGTCCAGGATCTGCGATCAGCTTCCATGGCATGCGATTCTAGCGGACCTGATGCCCGCGTTGATAAGAACTTGATTTGCCTAGCGGTCTCAACGATTCTGGAAACTCGGAAACCATGGCGGAAACATCCAAGCAGCGTGTTGACTATCTGGATTGGCTACGCGGTTTTGCGTGCCTGGGTATGTTCGAGGTGCACTGCTACGACGCTTGGCTCCGGGGATCAGCGCGGCACGGCGCCTTCTTTGGCTTGTCCCAGTTTAGCGGTACCGTTCCTGCGCCGCTTTTCATTTTTCTGTCGGGCGTTTCCTGTGCCCTGGTTAGCGATCAGATGCAGCGCAAGGGAGCGTCCTCAAGCGAAATAGCGACTCGAATCATCCGGCGGGGCGCAGAGATTTTTGGCCTGGGGCTGCTGTTTCGCGTGCAAGAATACGTACTCGGTCTACCCGGGGCACCTACGACCGACCTTCTTCGCGTGGATGTGCTGAATCTGATTGGACTTTCACTCTTATTTATAGGCGTTTTTCTTCAGCTGTCAAAGAGCGTCCCCGTAAGGGCTATCCTGGCGGCCGCCATCGCCCTGGGAATTGCCTGTGCCACGCCGCCGCTTTGGACGACGTGGCGCCCGCATTGGCTGCCCTGGTTCGTTGAGTCATATATCAATGGTGTCCACATCTACAATGAGCCGCAGCCCTGGCTATTTCCGGTTTTCCCCTGGACTGGATTTGCTTTCGCCGGCTTGGCTGCCGGTGCCCTGTTGATGAAAGAAGGGTCGGTGAAGAACCAGTTTCGAATGACGTCTCTGCTCGCCGCTGTCGGAGCCGGCCTGTTTTTCCTCTCCCTATGGCTCGACCGACGGTCACAGTTTTACGCTGTCTACGACTACTGGCACACAAGCCCCAATTTCTTCCTGGCGCGCACCGGAATTTGCCTCGTCGTGACCTGGATGGGCTATGTGTGGTGCCGCTGGGGGCTCGGTCAGGTCGGTTTCAGTCCGCTGATTCAGCTGGGACGAGCCTCCCTGCTGGTCTACTGGGTGCACATTGAATTCGTGTATGGGAGATTTTCGATCCTGCCGAGAGCTTCCGAGGGCGTCGGGATGGCAACGCTAGGGCTGCTGATTGTCACAGCCGCTATGGTGCTGCTGGCGGTCGCTCGATTGAGCTGGAAGAAGCGCGGCCCGGAAATCATCGCTCGACTGCGTCGTCCCGCCAGCTCTCCGGGCTAAGGCTTGGTCGACGAATCGGCGGGCGGAGACAAGGGGAGAGAGGCTCCCGTCGGCTTCGACGGAATCTTGAAAATGTACTCGCCCGGGCGCGCTAAGCCCATTTCTTCCCGTGCAATGCGCTCGATGGCTTGCGGATCAGACTTGAGCGATTTGACTTTGTCCTCGAGTCGTCGGTTTTCCTGATCGATTTGCTCAATTTCCTGTTTGACTTGGGCGGCTTGCTTCTGCGCACGGCGCATGGCGAGCACGCCGTGCGTCCCGAAGAGATCCTGGACCAGCAGCAAGACCAGTCCTGCCAACAGAAAAATGCTCATGTTGCGGCGCAGGAACTGACGCATCTGCTCAAGAAAAGCGACGGGCTGCTCGTTCACTCGACCATCCACCTGCGTGCCGGGTCGGCCCACTTCGTAGAGGCGGTCGGGTTCCCCGCTTGCTGAGTGCGGAGCACCGGCTCGGTTCCCGACCGACGCATCAACAGCCATGTATCATCATCGAGAATCAATTGCAATCCATCGGTGCGATCTGTGTGTGCAACTTGACGCCCCACCCATTCCTTACGTGAGTCCTGAAAGTGAATCGCTTGGTCCGTCACGACGAGATGGTGTATCTTGGCGCGCACGCACGGCGATCGGCAGAGCTTCCGTGTCGAACTCGCGAAGAGATCATGGTGGCCGATGACGGACAAAATCGTGGTGCTGCTCACCTGCGGATCTCGCAGGCAGGCCCGCAAGATCGGACGGGCGCTGGTCGAAGCCGAACTGGTCGCCTGCGTCAATCTGCTGGGTGGGCCGATCGAGTCGATCTATCGCTGGAAAGGTCGCGTTGAGTCGGCGAAGGAGTTTCTGATCATTCTCAAGACGAGGCGGCGGCACTTTCGCGCGATGGAACGCGAGGTGCGCCGCCTCCATAGCTACGAGGTTCCCGAAATCATTGCCTTGCCGATCGAACGAGGTTCGCCGGACTATCTGAGGTGGTTGTCGCAATCGGTCTGATCGCTACGTTTTCGACATCCGGACCGTGGCGCGATGAACCCGTGGCTCGTGCTTGAGTAATTGGCCGAGTTGGGGTAGAAGGATGGAACGGGAGGAGCATGAGGTTTAGGATGCTCCGCGACGGGTCTCTCTACTTGCTTCGTTGGGTAATCTTTCTATCCGCGGGTTTTCTCTGCGCAGGACCGAACTTGGCTCAAACGAGCACCCCTCCACCCCCTGACACGCAGGGACAGCAAGACTCAAGCGACAAGAAGAACGACAAGTCGCTCGAGCCGGGGATGACCAGGCTGAAGATCCGAGTTGCAACGGATGCCGATAAGCCTATCGCGAACGCGAGTGTCTATGTCCGTTTTTACACGGCGGGGGGCAAGTGGCACCAGGACAAGCTCGCCGAAATGAATTTCAAAACCAACCAAGACGGTTCGGTGAAAGTTCCCGAGGTTCCGCAAGGCAAGATTTTGATTCAGGTTATCGCGCCGGGTTGGCACACCTTCGGCAAGTGGTACGACGTGGACAAAGGGGAACAATCGATCGAGATCAAGCTGGTTCCACCACCTCACTGGTATTGACGACACCCGGAAATTTTTTTCATCTTTGATTTCCATCGGAGCAGGACACGAGCGCGTTGGTGTTTCTTGGAAGGTCTCGGGAGATGTGCGCTGCACAGAATTTGTGCAAACAGGAGTAAGCCTCGTGCTGACGTGGGTTTTCGATTCACAGGCAGGCCTTTTCCACATGGTTTTCAACAGAAATGTTGAAAACTGTCATTCTCCTTTCACAATTCCGGCGTGTTGGCGCGAAAGCTGGTGCCAGAATTGCTCGCGCGCACGCGAGTTTCCTGTGGCTGTCATGCTACGAAATTTTTCTTTCGACTGAGGCGGCGGTCACCTCGATGAAGCAGGTCATCCTAAACGCCGATGATTTTGGCTTGACGCGCGGTGTCAACGAAGGCATCATCCGTGGTCATCGCGAGGGAATTTTAACTAGCGCGACGCTCATGGCCAACGGACCGGCCTTTGACGACGCGATCGAACGCGCCAAAGCCAACCCAAAGCTGGCCATCGGCTGCCACCTGGTGTTGTCGGGTGGCGTGGCGGTTGCGCCTCGCGAAAAGATTCCTTCGCTCGCCGGGACCGACGGATCTTTGCCGGAGTCCCTGGCGGCGTTCGTTGTCCGAGTTACATCGGGAAGCCTGCGTACCGAAGACATTGAAACGGAACTTCGCGCGCAAATTGAAAAAATTCGGGCGGCCGGCGTCGAGCCGAGCCACGTAGATACCCACAAGCACACGCACACGCATCCCCGCGTGATGAATGTGGTCGCGCGGGTCGCTCGAGCCTCCGGAATTTCGCGGATACGCAACCCCGTGGAGGATCTCCGCGATTCTTGGCGAAGCACGCGTCCTGATGGCCTCGCGCGAATTTTGGATCTCGCGGCCGCTTTTGCGGTCCACTCCGTCGGATCACAGTTCAGAACCGTGTCCCGAAGATATGGCCTGCTTTCGCCGGATCACTTCCTAGGCCTGGCGGCGACAGGTCGGTTGAACCCAGCCGCGCTGGCGCGGTTATTGGCAGCCGTTCCGGAAGGTCGCACGGAAATTATGTTGCACCCGGGCCTCTGGGACCCTGAGTTAGAAAAGGTCGGATCACGGCTGCAGCACCAGCGGCAAATTGAGCTGGAAGCCCTCCTGTCGCCCGAGGTGGGCCGGGTGGTGCAGGAGCACAACATCCGGTTGATTACCTACCGTGACCTAAACTAGTTACCAGGCGGTGCACTTTCGCGCGTTAACCGATGGACCACCCTCGGTTTTTATCCTACGATCGTTTCGACTGTCCAGCCCGAGCCATTGGCAAGTGAGGGAAACGATGAAAAGCCTAAAGCCGTGGGCGTTTGCCGTCACCTGTCTATTCGTTACGGTGGCCACCGCCAGTGGCCAGTCGGGCATGGGGATGCACCAGACGCCCATGCCGCGTGGCCTTTTCAGCCCCGTGGTCGGTGCCGGCGCGGGCTACGAAATAACGACTGCCGACGGCCGCAAGACCGACATCGAATTCGCAATCGTCGGAAAGGAAACCGTCAATGGACAAGACGCCTACTGGATGGAATGGACGACCAACGCGATGGGCGGCGACATGATCATGAAAGTACTCACGATTCCCGGTAACACGACCGCGACGACGCGCGTCATCATGCAAATGCCGGGGCGTCCGCCCATGGAGATGCCACAGCAGATGGCGAGCCGCACCGGTGGTCCAAGCGTGCCATCCGACATCCACACGGTCGCCGATGACATAGGAAGTGAATCCGTCACCGTCCCGGCCGGAACCTTCCCGTGTGAGCACTACCGGATGAAGGACGGCTCCGGCGACACGTGGGTCAGCCCGAAAGTCTCGCCTTTCGGAGTCGTCAAGCATCAGGGGAAAGATTCGACGATGGTATTGACGAAAGTTATCACGGATGCAAAAGACAAAATCGTCGGCACCCCACAACCCTTCAACCCCATGCAAATGATGCAGCCACCGCAGCAGTAAAGGGTATTTATTCGAGGTCGG
>Ga0187783_10001734_pt1 | contig 16181 bp, 17 predicted proteins | sample 1015_SJ02_MP02_2_FD_132471 | JGI IMG/M metagenome (GOLD analysis project Ga0187783, IMG submission 132471) | Tropical peat soil microbial communities from peatlands in Department of Meta, Colombia - 1015_SJ02_MP02_20_MG | ecosystem: Environmental > Terrestrial > Soil > Wetlands > Peat | place... | reverse complement strand
GGTGATCGTCGGGCTGTCCCAGATCGTCGGGTCGTAGCTGGGCACCGACACCATGGCGAGCACCGCCCCCGTCTCCGGGTTCAACGCCACCGCGGCGCCGCCCGTCGGGTGCTCGTAACGCTGGGTTCCCTTGTCGTATACGCCCTGCAAGCTTGCGATCTCGTTCGTAAGCGCTTGCGAAAGGTCCTGCTGCAAACCGGTGTCGATGTTCGTGATGAGGTCGTCGCCGGGGACGGGCGGGGTCTCACCCAGGCTGCCCACCACCTGTCCCTGTGCGTTCACCTCGACACGATCCACGCCCGCTTTGCCGCGGAGATACGGCTCGTACGTGTTCTCCAGACCATCCTGACCGTAACTGTCCCCCTGCTGATAGCCCTCGGACTTGTGCGCCGCGAGCTCGCTGCTCGTTATCTGACGCGTGTAACCGAGGATCTGAGCACCGTCGTCGCCCAGCGGATATGTGAGCTGCGAGTCGACTTGCGCGGCAACGCCGGGGTAAAGGTCGGAATCCTCTTTGACAGCGACCACATCCTGCATGGGTGCGCTCTTCAATATCGGAACCGGTTTGAAGAGACTGTTCTGCGGGTTGTTGAGATCCGCTTGAATTTGGGCAGGAGATATTCCTAAAAGAGCGGCGAGGCGCCCCACGACCTCCGGATGCTGCTGGGCCGAGAGGCGGGACAAGGTGATGTCTTCGGTCACCTGGTTGCCAACGAGCAGATTGCCCGACCGGTCGACGATCAGCCCCCGCGCGGCGGCTACTTCAACGGGTCGCACCTGGTTTGCAGTGACCTTTTGGGCGTAAGCGGCGCTGTCGAGCACCTGCAGGTACCAAAGCCGGACGAGCATCAACGAGAAGAGACCGGCGACACACACGCCGAGCACGACGAGGCGAATGTTCGGCCGCGGAGTTGCCGCTGCCGACGGCACTACGCGCTCGACCATTGACTTCTTCGGACGCATCCGCGGGCCGGACGGCGGCTTCGGAGACGGCGGCGTCTTTCTCTTCGGTTTCGGATAGAAATGGCCGCTCGGGTGTCGCAACCGTCTCATGAGCGGCGGCTTGACCCCCCGGGGAGGACGCCGTGGCATGTCCGCGCTGTGAAGCGTGCGGCTCCAGCGTTTACGGCGTTTCACCGCGCGCCTTTCAGCCGCGAGCCCGATTCGGCACCTGTCGGTGCCGGAAGCGCCCATGCCACTACGCGGGTCACCGGGGCCGCCAGCAAGAAGGCGGTAGGAACGCACACCACCAACGCGGCGGGAAGGTAGGCGGAGACGAGGAGGGGCTCACCCAACACCGCACCAAGGATCGCGTACGCGGTGAGCCCAGATGCGGTCGCGGCCGAGAACACGAACAACGTCAGGACGGAAGACCTCTCGGACATCGATGCCGTCAACGTTCCCACGCCGTAGCCCAGGAGACAGCCCACGAGCGCTGAGAGCCCGAACGTGGTCGGAAGAAGTAGGTCTGCGATGAGCCCGGTCGCGAAACCGAACGCGGCACCCCGCTCCGGACCGGCCACGTAGCCGCCTGCAATGGGTAACAGGATCATGAGATCGGGATGCGCTCCCGCTATTCGGATCGTGTCGAGGATCGTGTGCTGAACGAGCAGGCAGATGAACACGACGAACGAGCATCGCGCCAACGAAGCGGTGGTCACGTCGTACTGCCCCCTACGATCCCGCCGGAACCGGCGGTGGGTACCACTGGAGAACGTCGACGAACTCCAGGTTGTCCAAATCGGCGAGGGGTCGCGCCGTCACGGTTTCGAACGCAGCCGACGATGACGCGGACGAGGACTCGACGACCGCTACCGGAATGCTCGGTGGGAACAGGTCGTGTTGCAGCCCTGAGGTGGTGAACAACGTTCCTTTGGGCAACTTCTGTCCGAGCGGCACGTAGTCGACGTCGAGCGCTACATCGTCGCCCTGCCCCGAGACAATCGCAGTCGCACCTTCGCGGCCGTATCTGACTGAAACGGCAGAGCTGGTGTCGTTGATCAGCTGCACGGTACAGCCGTGCTTCCATACTTCGATGACCGTTCCGACCAACCCAGCGCCACCCACCACGGGCATGCCTTTGCCGACTCCGTCGGCGCTTCCCTTGTCTAGGTCAACGGTGTTGGAGAAGTCCGACGTGCTCTGGGCTGTGACCTGTGCCGTGACCGGCGGAATCGCCAACGCGTTCGACAGCTTGTCGAGCTTTATCAGTTGGGCGAGCTCGTTCAGCTGGCTTTGGCGGGCGAGCATCTCGCGCTGGTCGCGGCCGAGCTGTGCTCGCAACTTTGCATTCTCCGTCTGCACGTCCTGATAGTGCACGGCGCCGGCGAAAAAACTTCCAATTGGCCGGAAGACCGAGTCGACACCGCTCTGGATCGGCGAAAACACATCGTGGGCCCCTCGCCGCAGACCGTTTATGCCGCCGTGCAGGCTCCCGCGGTAGTCGAGGGTGATGATGGTGATCGACGCCAACACGAGGACCGCGATCGTCCACCGGGGGCGGCGCAATCGCCGGCTGGGTCTACGCCGGGTCCTGGCCACGTGGTGGCCGCCTCAGTCAGTTCCGCCCGCACCGCCCACGGGAAGGGAACGGGTGGGCTCGACGGTTGCGCGTCGGCCGGCCCGGTTTCTGCATATCTGCATCAGCCCGGGGACGAGGTGATCAGGACCTGCTTGAGTGCCTCGAACTCCTCCAGACACTGACCGCTTCCGATCGCAACACAGTTGAGCGGGTCGCGGGCGACGACCAACGGCATCCCGGTTTCGTCCTGGAGCCGCGCGTCGAGCCCGTGGAGCAGAGCGCCGCCGCCGGTCAGCACGATCCCTTGCTCCATGATGTCCGCCGCCAGCTCCGGTGGGGTCTTGTCGAGAGTGACCTTGACCGCGTCGATGATGGCGGAAACCGGTTCGTCGATGGCCTTTCTTATCTCCTCGGTGGAGACGACGACCGTCTTCGGCAAGCCGGTAACGAGATCGCGCCCACGGATCTCGGCGTGAAGTTCCTCCTCGAGCGGGAACGCGGATCCGAGCGCGATCTTGATCTCCTCAGCCGTCCGTTCACCGAGCGCCAGGCTGTACTCCTTCTTTATGTAGGAGATGATCGCGTCGTCGAGCTCGTCGCCCCCGATACGTACCGACTGGCTGGTAACGATGCCCCCCAGCGAGATCACCGCCACCTCGGTGGTGCCACCGCCGATGTCCACGACCATGTTCCCCGTCGGTTCGTGGACAGGTAGGCCGGCGCCGATCGCCGCAGCCATAGGTTCTTCGATGATGTAAGCCTTTCGAGCGCCGGCGTACTCGGCCGCCTCCATCACGGCCCGTTGCTCCACTCCGGTGATGCCCGAAGGGACGCAAATGACCATGCGAGGCTTGGCGAAACGACGCTGGTGGACCCGCTGAATGAAGTAGCGGAGCATCTTCTCGCAGATCTCGAAGTCAGCGATCACACCGTCTTTGAGGGGCCGGATCGCCTGGATGTGGCTGGGCGTGCGGCCGATCATCCGCTTCGCCTCGGCACCAACCGCCAGAGGACGGCCGTCTTTCACGTTCACGGCGACGACCGACGGCTCGTTGAGGATTATCCCTCTGCCACGCACGTAGACGAGCGTGTTGGCCGTACCAAGGTCGACTGCCATGTCGCGACCGAGCAAAAAGAAGCGGTTGTCCGCCATGCGTCTCGATCTCCTTCGGGTGGAGGAAGCGGGCGCCGACGCAAAGATAGGCGCCCGTAGGGGGCTCCGGGTCCCAACCAGGCTAAAGGACCACGAGCCGCTGCACAAGAGCACGAAAGTGGCCTGTGACGAGCGGGTTCTGGCGACCGGGGAGCGTCAAGTCCGCGGTCAAGTCCGCGGTCAAGTCCGCTGTCAAGTCAGCTCCGGAAAGAAGATTCCTATCTCCCTTCGAGCCGAGTCGGCGGAATCCGAGCCGTGGACAAGGTTCTCGGTGAGCAGAGTGCCGAGATCACCACGGATAGTCCCGGGCGGCGCCTCGGCAGGGTTGGTCGGGCCCATCAAGACGCGGACGATCTTCCAGGTGTCCTCGGGGCCTTCGACAACCGCTACAAACGCCGGCGCACCGGTTATGAACGCGACGAGCTCCGCGTAGAAGGACTTGCCTTTGTGTTCTTCGTAGTGCCGCTCCGCGGTTATCTCGTCGATGGTGCGCAAGTCGCCGCGCACGAGTCGCAGACCCTTTTGTTCGAGACGGCCGAGGATCTCTCCGACAAGACCGCGTTCGACGGCGTCAGGTTTGCATATGACGAGGGAGCGGTTCACGGTGCCGCGCAGGCTAGTTGCGAAGACAGGCGGCAAGCTAGTGTCGCGTCTCGACTCAGCCGCGTCGGCCGGACCCGTTCAGCTCGCTCCCGAGCAAATCGCGAGCTTCAGCCACCACGTACAGAGAACCGGTGACGAGAAGCATCCCGTCCTCGCGGACACGAGGCAGAGCAACGTCGATCGCGTCGGATACGGTTCCCACACTGAGGGCGTCGAGTCCGACCTCCCTGGCGGCGGCTGCGACGTGCTGCGAATCTATCGACCTCGGTGACGGTGCGTTGCAAGCCACCACAGTCTTCACCCCACCATCGCGCAGCTCCGCGAGGATGGAACCAGGGTCGCGTCCTTGCAGAAGTCCGACGACTGCGACGATCTCACCTTCAACGTGGAACTCCTCGCGTAGGGACCGTGAGAGGGCTTGCGCTCCCCCAACGTTGTGCGCGCCGTCGAGCAGGACGAGCGGTTCGTGCCCGATGACCTCGAGCCGCCCTGGCATCCGCACGGCAGCAAGGCCCTCTTCGACAACTTCGGGAGAGAGCGGACCGGCGAAAAAAGCCTCCGCGGCTGCCACCGCACAAGCCGCGTTGTATCCCTGGTGGGCCCCGTGAAGAGGCAGGTACACCTCGGGATAGTTGGCAGCAGGCGTGCGCAGGTCGAGAACCCTCCCACCGACCGCGACGGCGTTCGACTCGCAATCGAACTCGACACCGAGCTCCCAAGTCTCGGTTGCACCCACTGTCTCCGCCACCGACTGGAAGAACGCGACCAGCTCGGGTTGCTCCACTCCCAAGATGACGCGGCAACCCGGCTTGATGATCCCGGCCTTTTCACTCGCGATGTCGAGCAGTGTCGGCCCCAGGACATCGGTGTGGTCGTAGCTCACGTTTGTGATGACACTCACATCTGCCTGCACCACATTCGTGGCGTCCCACCGACCACCGAGACCTACTTCGATCACCGCGACGTCGACTGCGACATCTGCGAACCACCGAAACGCCGCTGCCGTCAAAAGCTCGAATCTCGTGGCACCGTCGGGGAGAAGCGGCTCGAGCTGTCTCAGACTTCCGAGGACCTCGGACAGTTCCTCGTCGTCGATCGGATCAGAGTTACGAGTGATGCGTTCGTTGAGCCGCGAGAGGTTTGGGCTCGTATAAGTGCCAACGGACAGGCCGGCCGCGGCGAGCAGCTCCGTGATCATGCGCGCCGTCGATCCCTTGCCGTTCGTTCCGGTGATGTGAATCACGGGACACGTTGCTTGGGGGTCGCCGAGCAACTCGCACAATGCGAACATGCGGTCGAGCGAAGGGGTTGCGGGCCGCGGGGGCATGCCCAGTTCGAAGTTTGTATGGGAGTCGAGCCAACCGACCAACTCGTCACGAAGTCCTGCTGCGTCTTGGTCCTCGCTCGAGCCTCCGCTCGCGCCGTTTGATCCTGTTGATCCCGCCGATCCCGTTGATCCCGGTGAAGCGCTCACCGGCGCAAGCAGGTTGTCAGGAAGCTGCTCTCCGGGTTCGCGCCGACTTCGCCGGTTCACCCTGGGGAACGAGAGTCGGGTGCACCCTGTCGAGAACAACGGAGCGGTCTATCACGCACTTGCCCACGTCCGTCCGGCTGGGCAGGTCGTACATGACATCGAGAAGGACCTCTTCCAATATGGCCCGGAGACCCCTCGCTCCTGTCCCACGAAGCAACGCCTGTTCGGCCACCGCTTCCAAGGCATCGTCCGCCAGCTCGAGCTCGACCCCGTCGAGCTCGAAAACCCGTCGGTACTGCTTGACGAGTGCGTTCTTCGGCTCTATCAGGATCCGGATCAGTGCGTCCTTGTCGAGACTGGAAACTGCCCCGACTACCGGGAGACGCCCGATGAACTCCGGAATGAGCCCGAACTTCATGAGGTCTTCGGGAAGCACGTGGCGAAGAACCTCGTCGTCGTAACCCTCCGCGCTGCGACGCACCTCCGCGCGAAAACCGATTCCTTTACGGCCGATCCGGCTCTCGATGATCTTGTCGAGGCCTGCAAACGCTCCACCGCAGATGAACAGAATGTTCGTCGTATCGATCTGGATGAATTCCTGATGAGGATGTTTGCGCCCACCTTGTGGGGGTACCGAGGCGGTGGTTCCCTCGAGGATCTTGAGCAACGCCTGCTGGACGCCTTCACCCGACACGTCACGGGTGATCGACGGGTTCTCGCTCTTGCGCGCGATCTTGTCGATCTCGTCGATGTAGATGATCCCGGTCTCGGCGCGTTTGACGTCGTAGTCGGCCGCCTGGATCAGTTTGAGAAGAATGTTCTCGACGTCCTCACCCACATATCCGGCTTCGGTGAGCGCCGTGGCGTCCGCAATGGCGAAAGGCACGTTCAGCATTCGCGCCAACGTCTGCGCAAGAAGGGTCTTGCCACATCCGGTCGGACCGAGAAGAAGGATGTTCGCTTTGGCTAGCTCCACCTCACTGGCTTGTGCGGGCCCGGCTTGAACACGTTTGTAGTGGTTGTAGACCGCGACGGACAGGATCTTCTTGGCGTATTCCTGGCCGATCACGTAATCGTTCAGGAACTCGAAGATCTCCTTGGGCTTTGGAAGGTCCTCGAACGAGAGCTCGCTCGACTCTGCAAGCTCTTCCGCGATTATGTCGTTGCAAAGGTCGATGCACTCGTCACAGATGTAGACACCTGGTCCGGCAATTAGCTTCTTGACCTGCTTCTGCGACTTTCCGCAGAAGCTGCACTTGACCAGGTCCCCACCGTCACCGAACTTGGCCACCCTCGCCCCCTTCGCGTCTTCCCGAGCCTAGGCCGCGCCGACCGCCTCAGCGGCGGCTACGGCGTCTCTCGTCGTGATGACTTCGTCGATCAATCCATAGGTGACCGCTTCTTCCGCTGTCATCACGAAGTCCCGGTCGGTATCGGTGGCGATCTTCTCCACCAGTTGCCCCGTATCAGAAGCGAGCATTGCGTTCAGAAGGTCACGCATTCGCAGGATCTCTTTGGCCTGATTCTCGATGTCGCTGGCCTGTCCACCGACACCACCCCAAGGTTGGTGAAGGAGAATCCGAGCGTGCGGGAGTGCGAATCGCTTGCCCGGGGCACCGGCTGCCAGCAAGACACCCGCGGCAGAGGCGGCCTGGCCGAAACAGAAGGTGGACACGTCGGGCTTCACGAATTTCATCGTGTCGTAGATGGCGAACAGCGCAGTTATGTCGCCGCCCGGCGAGTTGATGTAAAGGTGGATGTCCTTGTCGATGTCCTCGTATTCGAGGAACAGCAGTTGCGCGCAAATCAGGTTGGCGACTGCGTCGTCGATAGGGGTGCCGAGGATGATGATCCTCTCCTTCAGCAACCGTGAGTAGAGGTCGTATCCCCGCTCGCCGCGGCTCGTCTGCTCGATGACCGTCGGCACCAAATAGCCGTACGCTTCGCCGCTCACGTCTCGACCTCTGCCGTCAGCTGCTCTTGTGATCCCACTTCCTCGTCACCTTCGCCTGCACCCGGATCCTCCCCTAACGGGATATCCGAGGCTGTCGTCTCACTGGTGTCTTTCGGACCGGCGGGGCCGGGACCGATTTCCTCGTTGTCGTCCCGGAGGGAGTCACGCGATACCGGGTTTCCGTCTACATCGGCCAACTCGACATGATCGAGCAGCCATTCGAGTGCTTTCGCCTTCCTCCGATCCGAGCGTACCGCGGGAAGTCTTCCAGCGCGATCCAATCGGGCACGAAGTTCTTCAGGTTTCGTGTCTATGGATGTCGCCATCTCGGCGATCGCCGCGTCCAGCTCCTCATCGGAGACCTCCAGATCCTCGGCATCAGCGAGAGCGCGAAGTGCGAGGTCTATCTTCACAGCCCTCGCGGACTCCTCCTGCAGCTCAGCGAGCAGCGACTGCTCGTCGCGCCCCGAAGCTTGGAGGAATTGTTCGATCGTCATTCGCCGGCGTTCGAGACGGTGTCCCAGGTCGTGGAGCCTCTCTCGTACCTCCTCCGAGACGAGGGTCTCTGGCGGATCCTCGTCGATCAGGCCGATCAGAGCGTCGAGCGCCCCCTGGCGTAGAGCGATCTGTGCCTGAAGTCGCTTGATGCGGGCGATGCGGGCTCGTATGTCGGAACGGAGCTCCTCCAAGGAGTCGAACTCCGATGCTTCTGCCGCCCATTCGTCGTCAGCGGCGGGCAAGAGCTTTTCCTTCACGTCCTTGACCAACACCCGGTACGAGCCGCGGATCGGGCTCACCTGCCCCGAGGCGTCGCCCTCTGGGCCACGCTGGGCCGGGAGAGGGGCGTCGAATTGAAGAATGTCTCCAGCCCGAGCGCCGCGTAAATGGTCGTCCAGTCCTTCGATGTCGGACCCCGATCCAACCTCGTAGGAGTAGTCCTCCACGTCGAGGTCGTCTCCCCCGTGGAGGTCGATCGTGACCGAGTCCCCGTCACGTGCCGGACGGGGAACGCTCGAGAGCTCCGCTGAGTGCTCACGGAGCCGGTCTATCTCACGCTCGACTTCTGCATCCTCCACGGCCACCTCGGGCACGGTGACGACCAGGCCCTGATATCCGGGAATCGAGACCGTCGGCCGTACCTCGACCAGCGCGTCGAAGGTGAACTCGTCGTCGTCCTGGCTGGTTATGTCGATCTCCGGTGGAGCGATGGGATCGACGTCGGTGTCCTGCACGGCACGGGCGTAGAGATCGGGAAGGGCGTCACTCATCGCCTGCTTGCGCACGGCGTCGTGACCGCCGAGTCGTGCCTCGAGGACCCTTCTCGGGACATGGCCCGGCCTGAATCCAGGCACCCGCATTTGGCGAGCCAACCGGCTGAAGGTCGCGTCCAGCGCCTCGTCGACTTCCTGCTGGTCGACCTGCACGGACAGACGAACCCGATTGCCCTCGAGGGGTTCTGCCGTGGCTCGCATACAGGCGGCTCACTCTACCGGCCGTTCTCCTGGCCCCTGTTTGCGCCGGTCTGGGTCTCGCGCTGCGCCGGTCTGGGCCAGGCCTGAGTCGGCTGCGCCAGGTCTGCGCCTCGCGCTGCGCCGGGTCTGGGCCGGTCTACGCCGGGTCTGGGCCGGTCTGCGCCTGGGCTCCGCCGGCGTCCCGGCCTCGGCCATCCGCGTGCTCAGGGGGAGGTGGCGCTAGCTTTCAGCCGATCCCGCCCAGGGATGAGCAGGTCCCGACCAGGGATGATCAGACTGAGGAGGCAAGGGTGGCGTCGTACGAGGGCTACTGCGTCAAGTGTCGCGAAAAGCGTCAGTTCGAGGGCAAGGAGGTCGAGCTGGCCAACGGCCGGCGGGCCGCGCAAGGTACGTGCCCGATCTGCGGCACGAAGATGAACAGGATCCTGGGGAAGAAGTAGGCGGCTCACGCCCGTGAAAGCGCGTCCAGCAGCGCGCCTTCACGCAAACCCCATTCGCTGACCACGTATCTTTCGATTCCCAGCTCGAGGGCGAGGCATTCCAGGATCGTCGCTCCGAGCGGAAGGACGGGAGCTCGTCTCGGCGGCATTCCAGCGAGCGCCCTGCGATCAGCCAGGGGCATTCGGGCCAGTTGAAAGGCCAGTTCACCGATTTGAGGGGCGGCAAGCTCCACTTGATTCACATCCGCCGAGGACGCCTCGGGCGGCCGTCTGATGGACGACGTCGCAATGCGGGCCAGCGCTCGAGCCGTTCCTCCGCTGAGCACGCAGCGCTCGGTGACGCCGCTGAACCTCGAAAGATGGCGTTTGACGTCGTCGAGGCAACCGGAGGTTCTTTCCCGGATCGACGACCTGTCCGAGCTGCTGAGAACGTCCCCGGTACTCAGCTCCCCTTTGAGACGCGTCGGTCCGATCGGAACGCTCGTGGCCACGACAATCCGGCCTCCAGGTCTGCCCCAACCCACGGCCAGCTCCAAGCTGCCTCCCCCGAGGTCGACACCCATCGAATCTCCTTCGGGCATCCAAACACCGGCGCGCTGCCCGACGAAGCACAATCGAGCCTCCTCCTCTCCGTCGAGGACACGCACCGGGACGCCGATGGCACGCTCCAGCCGTCGAACGACATCTGGCCCATTTGTCGCGTCTCTCAGTGCCGCGGTCGCAAGCGCGACGACCACGTCCGCTCCGGCTGATCCCAGCTGGGCTCGGAGCCGGCGCGCCGCCGACAGAGCGGCCGTGACGCGCTCGGGTGGTATGTCGCCGCTCGCCCCGACGGACATCCCGAGGTTCAAAAGTGCCCTACGGCGCAAGACCGGGTGGAGAGAACCGCCGGGCCCCGCTTCGCACAGGAGGAGGTGGAAAGAGCTGCTCCCGAGATCCCACACCGCGGCACGTACCGGCACCCGATGGAAGGTAGCCGTCTTGCGCGGTACGACTGCGGTTACGCGACGATAGGTCTTCGTGAAGGTTTGGGAAGTAGCGGTTCCCGGGCCCATCGACAGTGGCCCGCTGCAGCCTGCGGAACGGCCGAAGCCAGAGCCAGGTCCCGGACAGGTTCGCGTGGAGGTGTCGGTATGCGGTGTTTGCCGGACCGACCTTCATGAAGCTGAAGGGGACCTTCCCGTCCATCGGCCCTTTGTTGTGCCCGGTCACGAGATCGTCGGGCGCGTCGACGGCCTGGGACCCGGTGCTCGGCGCTTCCAGATCGGTGACCGAATCGGAATCGCGTGGCTCGCTTCAACGGACGGCAGTTGTCGTTTCTGCCGGCGGGGTGACGAAAACCTTTGTGAATCCGCCACGTTCACCGGATGGGACCACGACGGCGGTTACGCGCAGTTCACTCTCGCGAATGAGGCTTACGCGTACGAGATACCGGAAGGGATCGGTGACGAGCAAGCGGCGCCCCTTCTCTGCGCGGGCATCATCGGATACCGCGCCTTGCGTCTCGCTTCCCTTCCGGAAGGCGGTCGGCTGGGGATTTACGGGTTCGGAGGATCCGCGCACCTCACTGCACAGGTCGCGATGAAGCAAGGTGGCGAGGTGCACGTGATCACGCGTTCTGCTGAAGCGCGCAAACTGGCTCTCGATCTTGGCGCCGCTTCGGTCGGAGGAGACGACGACAGGCCACCGGTGCCTGTCGATGCAGCCATCCTCTTCGCTCCGGCCGGAAACCTCGTTCCGAGTGCTCTGAGCGCGCTGGACAGAGGGGGAACACTGGTGGTCGCGGGGATCTACCTGAGTGACATACCTCCGCTCGTGTACGAGGAGCATCTCTTCTACGAGCGCAAACTAAGAAGTGTTACGGCCAACACGCGACGGGACGGAGAGGAGCTGCTCCTTCTCGCGTCCCGACTCGGCATCGTGTCCACGACGACGCCTTACGCCTTCGACAGAGCCGATCGCGCTCTGAGCGATCTAGCCCACGACCGGGTGAACGGCGCCGCAGTTCTCCAGATCAACGAGAGTGCCCGGCCCTGACTGAAAGATCCGGCCTACTGAGGGAGTGCGGGCCTGGTCGAGAAGTGCGGGCCTGGTCGGAGTGGCGAGGCCGGCAGGTCGCGGCTCGACGTCTACGCTGTCCTACTCTTTAGGCCGCAGGGCGCGCCCGGAGTGCGCGCTCAGCCCGGGTATCGAACTCGACAGCGGTTTGCGGCCGTCTCGTCAGACGAGTGCTCGGCACACGGGGAGTAGCGCAGCTCGGCAGCGCACCTGCTTTGGGAGCAGGAGGTCGCGGGTTCAAATCCCGCCTCCCCGACCGGTTCAGCTCAAGTCTGTTCTCCTTGCGTATCGGCGCAGGCCAAACAGGTTCCGAAGATCTCAAATGTGTGGCTCACGTCGACGAAGTCGTTCGCCTGAGCGACGGTGTCGGCCCAACGCTCGACCTCTGGACCTTCCACCTCTACCGTACGACCGCATTTGCGGCAAACCAAATGGTGGTGATGCTCGCCGGTGTCGCAACGGCGGTAGAGCGTCTCACCGTCGTCCGCACGTAGCGCGTCGACCTCGCCCAGCTCCGCCAAAGCCCGGAGCTGGTTGTAGACGGTGGTGAGCCCGACGTTCTCCCCTCGAGCCCGCAACTCGGTGTGGAGTTCCTGGGCGGAACGGAACCCCTCTGACGAGGACAGCACAGCTGCGAGGGCGCGCTTTTGCCGGGTCGAGCGTTCCTGCGGCGCCCGAGCTGGAAGATCGGGCGGAAGGTCCAGCGCGTCGGGCACGCTCAGTGATCGTCCCAGTGGCCGTCGTGGGCGGCATGCCGATGGCCGTCGTGCGCGTAATCGACATGATCATCGTGCGGGACAGCCACGTGCCCGCAACCTGCACCGTGGACATGGTGATGTCCCGAATGTTCCGTGTGTTCCCCACCGCTGCACTCGTCCGTGTGGTCGCCATGAACGACGTGGAGGTGGCCATCGTGCGCGTAGTCGGTGTGATCGCCGTGGGGAATGGCTACGTGCCCACAGCCTTCACCGTGGACATGGGAGTGGGCGGGATGCTCGACATGAGCGGTTGTCATCGTTGTTCCTCCTGAACATGTTTGATCGCGTCGCCCACGATGTGCGCGACGTGGTTGTCGATTAGCTGGTATGTGATCTCAGTCGCCCGACGCGTCGTGGAAACCAACCCTGCTTCTCGCAAGACCTTGAGGTGTTGCGACAACAGGGGCTGACTCACGTCTCGTCCGCGAGCGACAAGGGCGTCAGAAAGCTCGTGAACGCAGCGCGGTCCCTCGCCCAACTCGACGACGACCGCCAGCCGGACCGGTGATGCGAGCGCACGAAAGAGCTCGACCGCTCCGTCAATCGGTCCTCGCCCCGCCTCACTCAACTCACTCAACTCACTCACCGACTCAGGCACACTTCTACATTAGCATCCTCTTATATAAGAAACAAGCAATGGACTGAATTCCCTGTTCACGCACTCCTTTTGGTCCTGGTCTGAGCACTCCAAAAAGTCCTACTTGAATCGGTAACCGTTTCGAGTAAGCTTATCTGCAATCATTCCCGTCAAGCAGCGAGGCGCTGCGCAGCCAGTGGAGCAACGAAGACCATGCGACAGAAGCCAACTCTCATGAGCCGCCGAGGCGTGCGATCTCGTGCACTCACTGTCGTGTCGATGCTGGCTGTAGCCGCGCCTACGACGCTCGCTGCGTGCGGGTCGTCGACGCCGTCCGGTTCGGCTCTCGCGTCGAACGGCACGGTCTCTGTCGTGGCGGCCGAGAATGATTACGGCAATGTGGCCGCCCAGATCGGTGGGCGTTATGTGCATGTGGTTTCCGTCGAAAGCAACCCGAACACGGACCCCCACACGTACGAGGTGAGCCCGGACGTCGCGGGAGAGGTGAGCGGTGCCGGGCTGGTCATTCAAAATGGCGTCGGTTACGACTCGTTCATGAACAAGATCGAGTCGGCGTCACCCAACCCGAACCGCAAGGTCATCGACGTTCAAGATCTTCTCGGGCTGCCGGACAGCACTCCGAACCCGCACCTCTGGTACGACCCGAGGACCATGCCGGCAGTAGCCAAGGCGACAGGCGACGAATTGGCGATCCTCGATCCGGCACACGCCAGCTACTTTCGCACGAACGTCGCGAGTTTCGACACGTCTCTCGATCCCTGGTTCGAGGCGATCGCCGCTTTCAAGGCGAAATACGCGGGAACTCCGGCCGCCACCACCGAGCCGGTCGCGGATTATCTCCTGCAGGCGATGGGGATCAACAACCTCACTCCGTTCGCGTTCCAGGCCGACATCATGAACGGCACAGATCCGACACCTCAGGACGTCGCCTTGGAGAACGGATTCTTCTCCAAGCACATGGTCAAGGTGTTCGCGTACAACCAACAGGTCGTTGACTCGCTAACCGAGGCGATCCGAAGCAATGCGGAACAAGCCGGGGTTCCGGTGGTGGGCGTCTACGAAACGATGCCCACTCCCGGTTACGACTATCAGAGCTGGATGCTCGCCGAGACGCGAGCCCTTCAAAATGCGGTGGTCGACAAGACCTCCACCCTGCACCTATGAAACCGATGACAGACATTGGGCGAATCAATGATGAGGTGCTAGCGGTCGAAGACGTAACTGTCGCGCTTTCGGGACGTCTCGTTCTGGACCAGGTCACCTTTGCTGTCGGAGCCGGCGAATTCACCGGGTTGATCGGATCGAATGGAGCCGGAAAGACGACACTCTTGCGCGTCATCCTCGGGCTCCAGCGCCCGGCATCTGGGAAAGTTCGTATAGCCGGAAAACTGCAACGAGGCAGATCGATCGGATACGTACCGCAGAAGGTCCTTCTCGATCCTGACCTGCCCATGAGAGCACGTGATCTGGTGGAATTGGGCGTCGACGGTCATCGTTTCGGCATGCCGATTCCGTCTCGGTCCCGCCGCGAGCGGGTCGAAGAGATGTTGTGCGCCGTGGGCGCCCAACACTTCGCTGATTCCCGTGTCGGTCGACTTTCGGGCGGGGAACAACAGCGGATCCTGATCGCGCATGCTCTCGCCAGTAAGCCGAAGCTGCTCCTCTTGGATGAGCCGCTCGCCAACCTCGATCTGCGCAGTGGACACGAGGTCGTCGAACTGTTGCACAAGATAACCATGGAGCACGAGGTTGCAGTGCTTTTGTCTGCCCACGAGATAAACCAACTCCTGCCGGTCATGGACCGCATCGTTTACCTCGCAGGGGGACGCGCTGCGAGTGGCAAGACGGACGAGGTAGTCAGAGGCGATGTGCTGAGCAACCTCTACGGACACCATGTCGACGTCGTGAACGTGCACGGTCGCGTGCTCGTCGTCGTCGGTTCCGATACGTCCGACGAGAGGCAGGTGGAAGAACACCACGAAATCGAGCTGAGCTGAACCCGATGAGCTGGTTGTTCGAACCTGGTTTTTTCGCCAGTCCTCAGGTCCACACCGCGCTTGCGATCGGTGGGGTTGTCTCCGTCGTCACTGCGGTGGTCGGCGTGTTCACCGTGATCCGAGGGCAGTCGTTCGCCGGGCACGCCCTAACGGACGCCTCCGCTACCGGCGGCTCGGGGACGCTTCTCATCGGCATCAACCCACTGCTTGGATTCGTGGCAGGAGCCGTCGCCGGCGCCGGCGCAATGGAGGCCATCGGCGTCCGTCACGTCCGCGGACGGGATCTAGCGACCGGAATCGTCCTCGGAGCATCGATCGGTCTCGCATCCCTGTTCCTCTACCTGACCACGAGCACGTCGGCCACAACGGGGGCTACACAGCAGATCCTCTTCGGCTCGATCTTCGTGACGACGTCATCGACGGTTCCGCTCGTAGCGACATTCAGCGTGATATCGCTGATGATCGTCGCAGTCATATATCGGCCGCTCGTCATGAGCTCTGTGGACACAGACATGGCCGTCGCCAGGGGCGTGCCGACTCGCTTCGTCGGAATCGCCTACATGCTCGCCCTCTCGCTCGCGGTCGGGCTGTCGTCGCTCGCCATCGGCGCCATTCTCTCGACCGCCCTTTTGATAGGGCCTGCTGCAGCCTCGTTGCGGCTCACGAAACGAATGGGTTGGGCAATAGTCGTCGCCTGCGCCCTCGGTGTCGGAGCCACGTGGTTGGGCGTTCTCCTCGCATACGACAGTGCCGACTGGGGATCCGGCCACGATGCGTTGCCGGTGAGCTTCTTCATCGTCGCGATCGTCTTCGTGACGTACCTTTTCTCGGGTCTCGTGGGCCGAAGGACGGGTGGCATGCGTCGCGGAGAAGTCGTTGGTCGCGGAGAAGTCGTTGGTCACGGAGAAGTCGTTCGTGACGGAGAAGTCGTGGGTCTCAGAGAAGTCGTGCGTCTCAGAGAGATGCGGTACAACGAACTGATCATGGAAAAAATGGCTCTTCACGGTTCGTCACACGAGTCTGGCGAGGATTAGCCGTGTTCTCCGGTTTCATGACCAATGCCTGGATCGTTGCGACGCTCGTCGCGATCGTGGCGGGCTTCGTCGGGTTCTTCGTCGTCATGCGCTCGGCCGCGTTTCCCGCGCACGCAATC
>Ga0187783_10001733_pt1 | contig 16185 bp, 14 predicted proteins | sample 1015_SJ02_MP02_2_FD_132471 | JGI IMG/M metagenome (GOLD analysis project Ga0187783, IMG submission 132471) | Tropical peat soil microbial communities from peatlands in Department of Meta, Colombia - 1015_SJ02_MP02_20_MG | ecosystem: Environmental > Terrestrial > Soil > Wetlands > Peat | place... | reverse complement strand
TTCGTTGCCCAGCGCACTTGATCGTAGTCGCGTTGTGCATCCTTGTAGATGATGCCGATGCCTGATCCGGCCGCCAGGTCGTGAAAGTCATTGAAGGCGATCTTCTTCCAGGCCTCGGTCAATCGATCGGTGGGATAGGCTTCTCCGTCCAGCCACGCCAGGGAGGCGTACTTCTCGGCGTTCAATAGCCGGATCGAACCCTGACGCAAGTTGCGTTTGTGGTTGGCTTGGGTCGTCATGACGCCGCGATGGTACTCGAAATAAAGTTCGCTCTTCCAGGTGGGAATACTGATCCTGCCGGTGGCCGGCGCAGGCGGCGCGGTATAACCGTGGGCGATCGAAATGTAGTCCCACTCTGGAGAGCTGTGGTCCACCTTGTCGGCGATATCATGAAAATAGGCGGAAGCCGTGCCGAACCGCATCGGCGGGACATTCTTGTCTGGCTGCATCCAATCGAGGCCCTCATCCAAAATGTCGCGTGTCGGTCCACCCCCGTGATCGCCCACTCCATAAAGGTCCATCATCTCGGTCAATCCCGGTGCTTGTTGGCGAGCCGTTCGGAGATCTCCGGCCAAACGGACAGGATTCAGATCGGTGTGGACGTAGTCGTGAGGAAAATAAGTGAGCACCTTGCTGCCGTCGGGGGATTCCCACCAGAACAGCTTGAAAGGCAGCTGATTGGTGTCGTTCCAAGCCATCTTTTGGGTCACAAAGTACTCGATGCCGGACTTGCGATAGATCTGGGGCAATTGCCAGTTGTAACCGAACGAGTCGGGGTTCCAGCCAATCCGAACGTCCACGCCGTACTCCTTCTGGAACCAGCGCTTTCCGATCAATAACGAACGGGCCGTGGACTCTCCATCCGGAAGGTTTAGGTCGGGTTCAACCCACATCCCGCCGACAATCTCCCAGCGGCCCTCCTGGATCCGCCGCTTGATCTCGTCATTCATCTGCGGGTATTTTTCGGCGATCCATTCGTTGTAGGCGGCAGCCGACTGGGTAAAGGTATAGCCGGGATACTCCTTCATCAATTGCAGCGCCGTGGCGAAAGTTCGCTTCACGACATCAACCGTTTCGGTCCAGGGCCATAGCCATGCGGCGTCGATATGCGCATTACCCGTGAGATGCAGGGTGACTTGCTGAAGCGTAGGCCTCAGCGTTTCCATCTGTTCCTGTGCACGTCGCAGCGAGGCGTCAAAAGCGGCTTGGTCGCGCGCGTCAAGCGCTTTTAGATCCACCGCGCTGATTGCCTTTTCGAGGGTCGCGGTGTCGGCTGCGACATGCCCAGACAGGCTCGGTAACAAGATCGCAGAGGTGAGAAATTCGATCCGCAAGTCACCAGGGCTGGGCCGACGTTTCGAAAACTCAATTTTCTGCTCCGTGCCGCTGAAGACCTTTTTGTCGACCGTGGACAATAGTTTTACCGCCACGAGCACCGTATCGCCGGGGCTGGCATGATCGAAGAGAACGACGGGCCCAAGGTCGTCGCCTACAGCCACAGAACGTCCATTGAAGTAGAGAATCTCCGGCACAGGCCCGTTCGCATCGGCGTGAAAACTGAACCAGATCCTGGCACCCGTGAGGTCGTATCCGTTCAGCGTGGGGGGAACGGTGATGGAACGGCGAAACCAGGCCGCGTCTGTCCCGGCCTCGGCCTTGGCATGGACGATTGGCCAACTCGAATCATCGAGGTCGAGGGCTTCACCGTGGGGAAGATCACCGGTGTGCGTCTTCCATCCGTCTGCGGGCAGGGCATCCAGACGCGACAGGCGTTCGATTACCGTCTGAGACTGGGTGGAGAGCGTGCTCGCAACGTGAGCGCTTTCCTCGTCGGACTGTGCCTGGGAGAATGCTAACGGCAGAAAAAAGACGGAGACAGCCCCTGCCAAATAGCAACTCTTGGCAATGCGTCCCCAGATCAAGACACTCCATCGTCGGGTCATCACGAATCCACTCTCACCTGTGAAAAACGACCGGCGAGTATACACCCACCTCGCGAGCTCGCGACATGGTGGGAATGATTTTACTTATGGCGTTCTAAGCGGCTCGGAAAACGGACCCCAATCCAAATCATGTGCCTGAATTTGCGGGATAGGGAACTAGGACCCTGGTAGGTGGGTCACCGAGAAGCGAAGGGGAATGGCCGAGGGAACCGAACATGCGCCCCAGCACTTTTAATCCACCAGAAGAGAAGCGGCTTCTTTGCCTGGAAACAGTTTGGCCGCAGTCGACCACAGGCTGCCAGAGCCAGAATTATCGAGGCTGGGTTTCATCGCGCCGCCAAACTTCCCGGCTACATGATGTAGCGGGCGCCTGGTTGCTCCGGCTGGTGTTCTGCCCATACCTCACCGACGCTATCGGCCCAATCATTCAGGGCGTAATCAATGACGCTGGCGATAGGGTGGTTGGTCGCGTCTGCAATGGTCATTAATTTCCGATAAGTCGTCGCATTGATTCTTATCGAATGTTTTTCGTCCATGAAGTCCTCTCCCTCGGTTCCTCAACTTTGCCACAGTTCTCCCTCGGGTCGAATGGCCCTTTTGGGGTAGGGGTTTCTCAGTACGTTAGCTCCGCTGGTTCCGGTGCTTACCGAAAGTGTTAGCCCATTCGCATCGGTAAAACCCTTGGTGTGGGCGGGGACGCCGTTGGCTTGTCCTACAACAGACAGTAAAAGAACTGGAATCACATAAGAGATCGAATCCACAGAGGAGATGGAGGACCGGCGGAACCACCGCCTTGGCCGTCGCCTTTCGGATACATCCGCATATCGCATGGTTCAAGAATTTCAGAAGCACTTCCGGAGCAATCTCTCTGCCATGGGTCCGAAGCACCATGGCGACAACTTGCCGAAATGTGTGCAGATTCTCTGGATAACCAGTCCAGCCGGAGCTGAAGGAGTGGGGTTTCTACTTAGTCAAACAACTCGAGTGGCTGGGCAATTCTAAACAATCCTGCTAACATCATTTCCCGAGGGGAAATCAATGGCAAATTCCAAGACTTTGGCATCATTAGTTTCCGAATTAAAGGCAGAGAGAACGAAGCTGGTAACCCACCTCAGGCATGTGGACGCGACTCTTTCTGTTCTCGGGAAGTTGAACGGCGGACGTTTTGCGACCCGACCGAAACGCGCTCTTTCGGCATCGGCCCGTAAGAGAATGAGTGCTGCGCAAAAAGCAAGGTGGGCAAGAAAAGGCGCCACTACACAAACGGGAAGCCCCAAAGCCGTCATGTCGGCAGCTGCCCGGAAGAAGATCGCAGCCGCTCAACGGGAACGATGGAAACTATGGAGGGCCAACCACAAAAAGGCGGCCTGAAGCCTGTCCACGAAGCAAACGGAGAAGTCTTGAACCCCTGGGGTCAATCGGACTAAAACCGTTTTGCTATCCAGATGCTCGGCCTACGCGGTGACCGCCTTCCTATACAATCTCCGCCGCGTCGGCCTCCGGAACCTGATAACTGCTCGCCGAGAGAGATCCTGGATGGATGTGTGCTCCCGGGTTTTCCACAAGGGACCCGAGGCGGGCATCCGCCGCTTGGCTTTGGAAAGCTCGAAGCTGCGTCGCTCATTGTGGACGGATGCGGAACCATCCGGGAGTGATTCCGGCAGAGCGAACCCGCCAAACCAAAATGCATGGCTGAAGTCAGTTCTACTCAATTGCGTGCAGAGATGCCTTCTAGTGTCCTTTGAGGCGCCCGAATCCGACCGATCGGCGATTATTGTGCAATAGCACTAGCGGTTGCGGAAAAGGCGTTGTTGGCATTGCCGCCGATCAGGCGAACTGTGCCCACGACGAGCACGAGAATGACCGCAAGCATCACCGCGTACTCAGCGATGTCTTGGCCTTGTTCGTCGGTCCAGAGCTGGCGCAGGAGGTTATACATTGGGGAGGGCTCCTTTCAAGACCCTTTTGAAGCTTGGTTGCGAACCGGATCGTCTTTATCGAGTGAGTTGTAGCCGCAGTCTGCGCTTGATTCGCACGCTTGTCAATGTGGAACCATTCCGCTCGCCATTACCTTGGTAATGAACGTTCGACGGCGGATGGAAGAGTTCGAACGGTCTTCGGTTTGGCCTGGTCTTCAAGGAAAACTCGCCATGTTTCGAGGTGAGCAACAAAGTGGAGCGTGAAGGATCGCAGGGCCGCGAGAGAACTGTACTCGATGAAGGCCACGGCAGGTCTTGAGTTGGACTTTGAAAACCATCATTTGGTTGCCTCGAACTGCTGCAGATCGGCCAGCACTTCCTCGCTGTGACCCTGTGGATTCACCTTCAGGTATACCTTCCTGATTGTGCCCGAGGGGTCAATCAAGAAGGTGTTGCGCGCGGCAAGAGTCATTCCATTGTATTCCATAATCGAGCCGTACTTCTCGACGACCTCGTGGTTAGGATCCGCGAGCAGCTTAAAGTTCAATCCCTCCTTGGTGCAGAATCCTTTGTGAGAATCCACGTTGTCCACGCTGACACCCAGAATCGCGGCATTCTTCTGGGTGTATTTGTCGAGGTCGCGCTGGAAATTGTGAGCTTCGACGGTGCAACCCGAAGTGAAGTCCTTAGGGTAGAAGTAAAGCACAACCCACTTGCCTTTGAATTGATCGAGAGACACCTGTGTCCCTTCCTGGTCGGGCAGGCTGAAACCAGGGGCCGGATTCCCCACAGCTGGCGGCTGAGGCCGATCCGCGGCTACCGCAACCAGAGCAGTGCAAGCAAGAGTCAGGAAAAGCGCCGCAAAGAGCTTCATAATGCCCCCTCAAATTGCCAACAATGATAAACGACGGCCCCTGGCTTGTGGCAAGGCGCGACGGTTGCCGCCTGCTGCACTGACACCCACGCAGTTTCCTTCGATCGTTGACCGGCGGGCGAAGAGACCTTAGCCTCGTGCTCCTCGTGTCCCCGGGGAATACGTGAACCAGGCCCCTACCGTTCCAGTGGATCTTTTTGGGATGACAGAGAGAAATTTCCTGCTTCGCCCGCGACGCGGGTGTGAGGTCTAAATTTGTCCAAATTCTGGTGCAACTGCGACCAGTCGCATCCACCCGGGTGGCGCCCCTCACTTGACAAAATTGAAGCGGCGAGCGCAGAATCGCTTGCACGTTTGGGCTGAGCGCCAGCCTTCGATCATACGCTGCAGGAGGTCTACATATAGCTGTCGCCCATCCTTGGTTATGTTATCTGTGTCAACGTTTTAGGAGGTACAGTATGCTCGCATTCTTACATCGGCTGTGGTTTCAAGAGGAGGGGCAGGACATCGCCGAGTACGCGGTGATGTTAGCAGTCATCTTGGTGCTCGTGGTTGCCACGGTTCGCCTCATCGGAGGGAATGCCAATAACGCTTTTTCGGCCACAGCTAGTTCGCTTGCTCAGTGATCACACACCCCCAATTTGATCGCAATCGTGCTTCTTCCTGAACGGGAGCATCGGGGAGAGGTTTCAGCACCATCCATCCATTCAGCTCTCAGGGGACCGAAAACGATCGGCTCCTCTCGGAGGATCAGGAATGAATGTTAAAGGGTCTGGAGCGTGTCGTCTTCGTCTTAAGCTGAGAGTCATGAGAGATGAAGACCTGTGGTGGCTTTTCCTGAACCACCGGGCAGACTGTAAGCGCGAGTTCTGGGAAGAAGTGGCGACGCGAAAAGCTGCGGGCACTCTGTCCAAAGGCAGCCGATTCTGGGCGATAGAAGTCGGCGGGCGTGATTTTTTGAAGCGACGTTTTGACAGCCGTTCCAACCTTGTTGTTCTCACCCGGGAAGAATGGGAGGCGCGTAGACGCCGGAACTTGTTTCGCCTCATCTCAGCCTGAAGGGACACCTGGAATGGATGTCGCAGCAGCGTTCTGGTACCTCCCGCTAGCATGTTGCCCTCATAAAAGCAATCAACCCACGGACACCGATCGCGGTCAGGGTGTTCGCTTACGCCAGCATCCCAGGACGAAGGTCATTGTTGGGATCTGCAATTTCCGAACGAATGGTTATGCGATGGGTATTCGGATCCACCGTCTCGTAGACCTTCGAAACCCTGCCTTTCAATACGCGCCTGTTGAGGCCGATGAACAATATCGCAGCACCGTGTTAACAGCCTTTCAGAATGTTGCGGACACGCTGCATGCGCTCAAACAGGATGGCGATGGTCTCAAGGCTGCTGCCGCCGCAAGGGATGCCGCTAAGGTGACGCTCGATCTGTCGACCCGACAAATGCAGGTCGGATATGTCCGCTACCTCACCCTCTTAAACGCAGAGCAGATCTACCAGCAATCCCTGATTAACCTTGTGCAGGCGCAGTCCAATCGTTATGCCGACACCGCAGCGTTGGTTCAGGCACTTGGCGGTGGATGGTGGAACCGCCCGGATGTCCCGAAAAACTAAAGTGCGCTTCAGAATCAACCGAGGCTCGATTCCCGACCGAGGTTGAACGAGACTGGGCAAACGGGGCTTTTCTCAAGAATCTTGGTGGTCTCGATAGCCTTCGATCGCATCCTAGGAGCTGGGAACGCGACCCTGAGAGAGGATCGCATTCGTCTCGGCGGGCGCATTCGAGGCGAGTTGAGAATCATGAGCTTCGAAGCAGGATCGGACGAAGGTCAGAGAAGGCCGGCCGGTATGTCGGCTAGCATCATACTGGCAAACACTATCTCGGGAGCCGACATAAGCTGATGCGCAGAGGCCGGATGCTAACCTGGGCGGCCAGGAGTGTAGGTGTAGCGGCCCTCCGTTGTTATGGGCTCATCCTATTACTGAGTAGCTCGCTGCTGATGGCGGGGAAGGGTGTGGCCCAGGAAACAGGCAGCCAACCGGCGGGACAGGATTCCCCATCGAAACCGGCTGCGCAAGAGCCGGGCGGGCAGCAGGGGCAAACGCCGGACGCCTCGACCAAACAGCCGCAGGCGGGCAGCCAATCAGCAGCACAGGGGACGGTAGCGAAGGTGGAGGCTGGAGTTAACGCTGGAGTTAACAAGATGATGGATCTCCCGGCCGAATGGTTTCTGGGAGCCTACGTTCCCGCCAATCGAAATCTGCAACCGCTCGACAGCCAAGAGCGCATTCGAGTGTATGTGCAACAAACCTACCTGACCGGAGCCAGCTACTTGAAGCGGCTGGCCGCCGCCGGCGTGGATCAGGCGCGCGGTGTGCCCTCGGAATGGGGTGGCGGCCTGGGAGCCTACGGCGAACGCTTTGGCTCACGCTACAGTCAGTTCATCATTCAGAACACACTGACCTCGGCTGGGGACGCTATTTTGCGCTACGAGCCTCGCTATGACTTGTGCCGCTGCGAAGGATTTTGGCCTCGAACCCGACACGCGATGTGGCGCAACTTTGTGACTTACGACTCCACGGAACGGGCGAAAAAGCCGCAGGTTCCACTCTACGTGGCGTCGTTTGGAGCCGGTGCGCTCGCCACAACCTGGAAGCCTGCCAGCCAGAATCCCTGGCGGAATGGTGGTTACGCAGTGCTGGGGCAGGCTGGCTATGGAGCAATCTCCAACTGGCTGCAAGAATTCGCCCTGGATTTCGGACGCAAGCTCTCACGACACAAGGGCGCAAGCAGCCCGGGAGCGTAATCCACAGAATCTCGCAGCGTTGCTTCATGGGGAGCAGAGGATCTGTTTCTCGCCCTGCTGCCAGCGGATGAGCAGCACCCGATGCCCGACCTGTTTTCCGGTCTCGGAATCCATTCGGAATCGGCCGTGAAGCGTATGACAATCCAAGTCGCCTGCGGCGTCTCGTAGCTTGTCATTCTCGGTCGAACCTGCACGGCGAATGCATTCCGCGAGAATCACGCCAGCCGCAAAACTTCCGGCTGCGACATAATCGGGTAAACCGCCAAACTGTTCCTGAAAACTGTTTACGAACCAAGCGGAGCTTGGGCCAAGAATTTCCGGAAAGGTCACGCTCGGTTCCCATTGGCTTGGCCCCAGAACGCCCTCCGCGGTTGGACCCAGTTCGCGTGAAAAAGCCCGAATCCCGGCGGCAACGGCAGCTACTCGACCCACCGAGGCGGGCCAGTGTTGGCGAGTGCGCATGATGGCCAACTCGTCCGCGAAGCTGGCTGCCAGGACAACAACCTCCGGCTTGGTGCCGAGGAGGGCGGAAATTATCCGCGCGGGGTCGCCGAGCGGAGGCTGGATGGGGATCAGTTCGACCGATTGACCGAACCGTGCACCTGATTCAACGACTCCGCGCGCAACTTCCCCTGCGAAGCTTCCTTGTTTAGAGTACAGAACGGCAATGCGATCGAACCCGGAATTTTCCTGCGCCAACCACTGCGGAAGCGCGCGCAGGTAGTCACTGGCAGGACTTAAGGTATTGACCAGGTATCTCCAGCCGCTCTCGGAAATTCGATCGGAGGAGCCGCCATGGTTCCACAAGACCTTCTTGTCTTTTTCTGCAATCTCGGCGGCGGCCATCGTCAGGCTGCTCGAATACGGCCCCACCAGAACGTCAACCTGATCCTCGCGGATGAGCCGAAGCAGGTTGTTGCGCACTTTGCCGGTTTGACTGCTATCGTCATACCAAATGAGTTGCACCGGTCTCGTTCTGCCGAATTCGAGGGCAATGCCGCCCAAACCATTCACGTAGGATTGCCACAGGAGACATCCTTCGAGCGCCTGCCGCCCTTGAAGTTCGAACCTGCCTGACAACGAAGCCGACAGTCCGACGGTAATGTGGCGCTCGACGGTCACAGGCCAAGGCCGATCGCTCAGCCGTGGGAACTGCTATTGGGGTGGAGGGGATTGCGGTTTATCCTTCTGATCTCCGCCTTTGGGAATTTCCTTGCCTTGATAGGTGATGGTTACGTTTGATCCGAAACGCTTGTAATTCGTATACTTCACCACCATGCGAATCCTGACGTCGGTCGCGACGAAATGCAGCGTGTCATCGGCTCGGGTGTAGGTTGGAAACCAGTATTTGCCGTCGACTTGCTCGCGCCAGGTGGTAAATTTGGGAAATAGGTTTTCATTCTCCCCGGCTTTGCCTTTCTTGGCGCGGGTTTCCGGAACCATTTGCCCATAAGTCTTCACGATCTGAAAGTCACGATCGTCGACCCAGATGCGCCCCTGGAAGTAGCGTTTGTTCTTTTCAATTTGCTTGGGCGCCACGTCGAACACATAGCAGTGCAGTTCGTCTTCCTGCTGCTGTCCCACATATAACACGTTATATTGGCTGATCTCGTCGCTGGTGAGGACCATGGGGAAGCCATTTTCCAGGTCATCATAATCCTCGCGGCTCATGCTGATGCGCGTCAGGGTCGGCAGGGGGGCAAACACCACATTCTTCACTCTGTGTCCCCGGTCATCGAAGGTTACGTCGAACGCCTCCTGGAATTCACCGTCCGGCGTTTCTCCGTCCAGGGTCTGCATCTTGGCCGACTCGCGATAGCCATACTGGTCGAGCGCCTCCTTGAACTCCTTCTCTTTGGCTGCGAAGCGCTGAATGATCTCTTCCGGGGTGATGCCCTTGGGCGGCGAGGTGTCGAGCGGGCCCTCCTCCGCCGAGGCGAACGGCTTCGTCAGGCTATAGGCAACCATCACCAGGATCAGCAGCACCCTAACTCGACCACTTGTCATAGCCATAGTGTACCTAAATTCGAACCGGAAAGCTGGCCTTCGAGCGTTTCCTGAGCCCTTTCTCCTAACCCCTTTGCGATAAGGGGTGAAGGCCCCCAAAAGGGTCCATCCCGCCCGGTTATGTCCAGCGAGCGATTGGGCTCTGGACCACGGCAGCCGGGAGATTTCCGGCCTTCCGATGTGTCGTTGTAAGATGAAATTTCGTCCATGCCGTCCAGCCCGCGCCACGATACTCCGCCAGCATGGTCTTCCGCAGAGCAGGAAATCGTCCGTTTGGCGGAACGAGCCGAGGTTCGCTCGGCTTATGCCTGGTTCGGTCATCACGAGGCACAATTGGCCGATTGGCAGCTGGAACTCTCGCGCATACCGGCTCCACCTCTCGGCGAGGCCGCCCGCTCCAGCTGGCTGAAACAACGCTTTCAGGAGTTGTACCTCGAAGAGACGCACTGCGATGAGGTGGGCAACGTATTCGGCATTCTGCCCGGTACCTCCAGACAATTGGTCTCGTTGAGCGCTCACCTAGATACTGTGTTTCCCGCCGGCACCCCCCTGAACTTCCGCCAGACCGGCAACCGTCTGTATGGGCCCGGCGTATCTGACAATGGGGCGGGAGTCACAGCCCTCTTAGCCATCGCGGCGGTACTGCGCCAAGCCAAGATTTTGCCCGGCGACTCGATCCTGTTCGTTGGAAATGTCGGCGAAGAGGGGGAAGGCAACCTGTGTGGCATGCGTCACATTTTCTCGGTGCCGCGTTGGAAGGATTCCATTCGCTACAGCGTCATTCTCGACGGCGCGGGCTCCGATACCATCGTCGCCGAGGCCTTAGGCAGCCGGCGCTTCGAAGTCATCGTGCGCGGCCCGGGCGGCCATTCCTGGAGCGACTTCGGAGCTCCCAACCCTATCCTGGTGCTGGCGCGCACTCTCCACGGCTTTGCCCAGACTCCTCTCCCGTCCACCCCGAAGACCACCTTCAACGTGGGCGTCATTCGTGGGGGCACCTCAGTGAACTCCATCCCGGAATCAGCCAGCATGCGAGTCGACATCCGCTCTACTTCCATGACGGAAATGGAGCGTTTGGAAGCAGCTTTGCGTCGCGCTCTGGAACTGGCAATGGAGCAGGAAGAGAGGGATGCCGAGCGACGCCAACCGAGCCAACGCCGTTCTTCCGGCCTAAGCCATGAGCTGATTGCGATTGGCAATCGACCGGCGGGCGAGCTCGAACCAAGCACGCGTTTGATGAAGGTGATTCGAGCGGTCGATGCCTACTTGGGCAACCCGGCGCAAGTCCAGCGCGCTTCGACCGATGCCAATATTCCGTTGTCGTTGGGTCGGGAGGCGATCGCCATCGGTGGTGGCGGTGCGGGCGGCGGAGCTCACACTCTGCAGGAGTGGTTCGATGCCAGCGGACGTGAACTAGGGCTTAAGAGAATCTTGCTCACCGTCCTGGCGTTGGCAGGTCTGCCAGAATAGTCCTCGCTCGTTGAATTTATGCCCCGGGGCTTCGATGCCAGCCGGGTTTTGGTTTTTGGGACCAGGGGCAGCCAAGATTAGCGGGCGGTCCGGCGCCTGGACATTAGGCCAGAATTTCAGAACCTTGTTTTGGCGATCGGCTTGAAGGGAATGCGCACCACCGCCTGGAGCGCCACCGGTTTGCCGTCCCGCAGAGCAGGCAGGAAGCGCCATCCGAGCAGCGCGTTGCGGGCAAACTCGTTCAGACGATCGTTAGTACCGGTCAGAATCGTCACCTCTTGAACATGTCCATCGCTTGCAATCATCGCCGAAAGCGTTACCGTTCCTTCGACATTCTCGCGCATCAATTCGAGGGGATAGGCAGGGGCCACCGTCCGCGTGGCGATGGGAGCGAGGAGATCGCCTCTCGTCTCCCCTTCCTGCACCTCAGAAAAGTGCATGACCCAACTGCCGGCCGAGGAGCTCAGATTGGGTACGCTCAGAGTCATGCCGTATGATCGGCGCGACCCAAAGACTTGCCGCTCTACCTCAGTTTCTTGATCAGCGGGGATTTCCCGCGCAACCGTACGGGGAACCGACGCCTTGGCAATCAACCTTGAATCTCCCGACCCTCGCTCGGGGTCAGCTTGCTCGGTTCCTCCCCCGGGATTCGGAGTCGACTCCGTTTTGCCGCGGGTGCCAACCAACAGCCCAGGCGGGAGACCCGGGGCACTCTTGCCGAATACGCTGCCGAAAGTGCTGCTCGGTTGAGCGTTGGTCGCGGTGCGCCGAACCTGGATATCAGGCGTGCCGGCTGCGTCTTCCTTGCCCTCCGGACCCGCAGCAAAGGCGCCGCGACGGTTGCCGTTTGGCATCTCCACCGGTCGAGGTGCCGCCGGCTGCACATTGAGCGCGACCAATCTTCCGTGCTCGGTCGAGATTTGCGTGCCCTCCTCTCGAGGAGGCGGTGGAACTACGGGCGTTGCCGCATTCGAGAGTGAGGCCTGGGACATCGCCGGCAGCGCGCGCTGCGCCTCGACCGGCAACTGAGGCGCGGGGGACACCACCTGGGCGCGACCAATATTGATGTCGCGCCGATCGAGCGATGCCATCTCGATTGCCGGAGGCGGTGCGATCGCCGGCTGGGCAGTAGGAGTCTCGCCCGTCCGAAGCGTCGCCTGAATCTCTGGTGCGGGCGCGATCACAGCTTGGGACAAAACCGGAATGGGTTCGATCCTGCTCGGCTCGACTTCCGGTGGAGGCGCAATGGCCGAGGCCGGCAACTGAGCCTGTCTTAGTTCCGATACTCGGGTGGCAGTGGCTGCCGCTGGAATGCGGGGGTCGGGCTGCGCCCACGCGACAATATTCGGCAGCGGCGTGTCGTGGTTCAACTCCAGGTTTGGCGGACTTACAATCGTCTGCCGATCATTCCCCGAATTCGGCGGCACCGAAACGATGGCTTGAGCCGCCTTGGCCGGAGCCCCTTTTTTCGCGGGCTCGCTGCTTTCAACTGCGCTCTCCAAAGTTGGCAGGTACTCCGCCAATTCGTAGCGGATCACGTCCGAGCCGGCAAAAACAAGCGGAGCTGCCGGGTGCGGTCTTAGCGGACCCAGGCGTGCAATTGTACAAAGGGCGAAGATCGAAAGGCCGTGAAGCATCGCAGACTCGGCGAACCTGCGCCACGGCAGGCGCGAACCCACAAAAACGTCAGGCCAAAAAGCGGCGCTCGTCGAAGACAAGGAGATAGCCGGTGACTCGGGTGCCGAAAACAGGGCAGAAAAATTGCGTAGCAGACCCCGGTGCCAGGGTTCGAGAGTAATCAGCAATGTCAGGCTGGTGGCGGTGTCCTGGGGCGGGCTCGATGGGGATTCTATGGCTGGCAACCTAAGTTTTATGCTCATGTCCGAACTGGCCAACCATTATAGCTGGCGGCGTCGCTTTCTCATGCTGCGCTTCCGTGTTCTAATACCGCAATGAATCAAACCGGGAAACTGCTCGCCCTACTCTTGTTGGGCAGCGCACAGGTCGTCTGCCAAAGCAGTTCCCAGGCTCCCCGTCGATCCGAAAACTACTCAGGGATGTACATGTTTCTCCGCGACGGAGAATTCGTTCAAATCACGGTCGAAGACGAAGGGCGGCTGACGGGCTTTATTTCTCGCTATGGAGATGACGACAGCGATCGTGGGGTCTTTCTCAATCAGTTTTTCAAAGAAGGCAAACTGGATGGAACCCAACTCAGTTTTGTGACTCAAGTGGTACACGGCGTTTCGTTTGAATTCAAAGGCCAGGTGGTGCGCGGGCCGGGTAAGACGCTGCAGGATGAGGCCTACTACGTTCTCGAGGGCACGCTCATCGAATCTCGTTGGCAAGACAAGAAGGCTTCCTCGACCTCGCACCAGGTTGTCTTCAAGTCTTTCCCCAGGGATAAGGAGAGAAGTCAGTCTCATCCTTCAACCCAACCATCCGGCTGGAATCGAACCGACTCGTCGCGTCTTGCGCCCGGGTGAGTCCTCCGTACTTGCTCTGAGGCGGGTGGTTGCTTTTCTCGAGAACCTCGAGATTGGCGCAAGCTTTCCTTCAGCAGGTGAGCTGTTCGCGGCTCAGTTTCAGACCGTTCAGGTTACCGAGCACGGTGACCGCGATCGATTCGGTGTGAAAGAACTCGTTGGCGAGTTGCTGCAATTGCTCGGTAGTAACGCTTTCAATCCTTTCCAGCAATTCATCCATGCCGTAGAAACGATCGAAATACATTTCCTGCCGGGCCAGGTTCGACATGCGGGCGGTCGATGATTCTAGCGATAGCATCAGGCTACCCTTGAGTTGGTCCTTCGAGCGCCGCAGCTCTTCGTCGGGAACCGGTTCCGCCTTCAGCTTGCGAAACTCAGAGACAATCGACTGCACCACCTTGCCGGCCGACTCCCGGGAGGTGCCGGCGTAGACCGAGAGACACCCTGTATCCCGATAAGGACTCAGATCGCTATAGATCGCATAGGCCAGTCCTTGCCGTTCGCGAATATTTTGGAACAATCGCGAGCTCATGCCGCCCCCGAGCAGGGTGTTCAGGATGTAGGAGGCATGCCGGCTGCCGTGAGCAATGGGATGAGAAGGAACACCCACGCAGATTTGCACCTGCTCGAGAGCCTTCTTGTTGCGCATGATAATGCGCGGCACAATCTTCGGCTTTGGACTATGAAAGCCGTTCTTCACCGACGGCATCTGCTCAAAATGCTGGTTGACCAGTTCGACGAAGCTCGCGTGCTTTAGATTTCCCGCCGCGCTGATGATGAGATTCCCGGGCGCAAACCGTTCGCGGTAGAAACCAAATACCGGATCCCGTTCGAACCTCTTCACCGTATCTTTGGTGCCTAAGATTGGCTTGCCTAAGGGATGATCCTTCCAGAAGTTCTGGGTGAAGATTTCATGGACGAGGTAATCGGGACTGTCCTCGTCCATCTTGATTTCCTCGAGGATGACGCCGCGTTCCCGGGCAATGTCCTGGCTGTCGAACACCGGGTTGAGCACCAGGTCGCTCAGCACATCCATGGCGATCGGGAGATGCTCGTCGAGCACTTTCACATTGAAGCAGATACATTCCTTGGCGGTGAAGGCGTCCATGTTCCCGCCGATCGAATCCACCTGGCGGGCGATGTCTTCGGCCGAACGGTGCTTCGTGCCCTTGAAGACCATGTGTTCGACGAAATGGGAGATTCCGTTCCACTGCGGATCCTCGTTTCTCGACCCAGTCTTGACCCAGATGCCGATCGAAACCGAACGCAGGTGCTGCATTTGTTCGGTGATCACGGTCAGGCCATGGGGCAGCACCTGGCGCCGCACATTGCGGATCTCTTCCACCATTTTTTCTTCTTAACCTGTCAAGCTCAGAGTCGAGTGACCTACCCGATGCCTACCATTGTTACACATTGCGAGGTGCTTCCGCTAAGATCCTTAATCCTTTCCTACCAATGTGTTAGTTCAAAAGCCGTTGGGAAGGCAGCCAGGCTTACTTCCCGGTCTTTGGCTGGTTCGTCTAGAATCAACGGCATCAGGAATTGCCCCCTAAACCATGGCAGGAGAACCGAAAACGGCGCTTTTGGGCCTTTCACTTCAGGAACTTACACGTGTGGCCCAGGATGCCGGCCAACCCGCCTATCGCGGACGGCAGCTGTTTGAGGCGATTTATCGACAGAGCGTGGACTCTGCCGAAGAGATCTCGAATCTGCCTCGAGGGTTTCGCCAGTGGATCGAGGAAGGGTTTTCGCTAGGGCTGCCGAAAATTGCAACCAAGTTCACTTCCCGCGATGGAACCTTACGATACTTGATTGGCTTGGCTGACGGCGAAAGCGTAGAAACTGTTTGGATGCCGCACGGAGACGGGGGGGAAGCCGGAGACGGCAGCGAAGCGGGGAGGGAGCAGGAAAGCGAGCGAAGGAAGCCGATCGGTGCAACCATCTGCGTCTCCAGCCAGGTTGGGTGTGCCCTCGACTGCCAATTCTGTTTGACAGCCCTGCTCGGCATAAAACGGAATCTGACCGCGGGAGAGATTGTCGGTCAGATTTGTGCGGTCTTGCGGGACCGCCACGTCTCACTTCCTCTCGAGCGCGTCAATCTCGTCTTCATGGGTATGGGAGAACCATTCCTGAACTATGACAATTTTGTGAAAGCCGTGTGCCTGCTGGTGGAGGGAGTAGGGATGACGGAGTCCCGCATGACGGTTTCAACGGTTGGAATCGTGCCCCGTATTTACGATTTAGGCCGCGAACGAATACGTCCCAAGCTGGCAATTTCGCTGAACGCGCCGAATGATCCGTTGCGCAGCCAGATCATGCCCATTAATCGCAAGTGGAATCTGGAGAAGTTGATGACGGCGGCGCGAGAGTTCCCTCTGCGGAACCGGGAGCGCCTCACCTTTGAGTATGTGCTGTTAAACCAGGTCAACGATTCTCGGGCGAACGCCCGGGAATTGGTCGAGCTGATCCGCGGCACGCGTTCCAAGGTCAACCTGATTGCGCTGAACCCGGGACCAGGAATCGCGCTCGAAACCCCGCCGGAGGCGCGGGTCTTTGAATTTCAAAAGACTCTGATCGATGGCGCTGTGCCGGCGTTTATTCGGCGGCCGCGCGGACGTGACATCTACGCGGCGTGTGGACAGCTGAAGCGCACCCTGGAACTCGAGCCACCT
>Ga0187783_10001732_pt1 | contig 16185 bp, 5 predicted proteins | sample 1015_SJ02_MP02_2_FD_132471 | JGI IMG/M metagenome (GOLD analysis project Ga0187783, IMG submission 132471) | Tropical peat soil microbial communities from peatlands in Department of Meta, Colombia - 1015_SJ02_MP02_20_MG | ecosystem: Environmental > Terrestrial > Soil > Wetlands > Peat | place... | reverse complement strand
TGAGTGCGCTCGGCGCGCCGTGGGCAGTCGCGAGCTCGGCGCGGGTGCGGGCTACGGCGATGGTCGCGAGGACGGCCAGGCCGAGCGACCCGCCGATCTGCCGCGAGGTGTTGAGCACCCCCGACGCGAGGCCCGCCTGACTGAGGGGAACGCCGGCCGTCGCGGCCGAGGCCAGCGGTGTGAACAGCAGCCCGTGGGCGAGCGCGACGACGCAGCCTGGGCCGAGGACATGGGCGACGTAAGAGCTGTGCGCGGGGATCCGGGACATCCAGGCAAACCCGACGGCTGCGAGCAGCAGCGCCACCACCAGCAGCGGTCGCACGCCTGTCCTTGGCAGTAGGCGGGGACTGACCTGAGCGCCGACGATGATCGCGAGCGCCATGGGGGTGAAGGCGAGCCCGGCGCGCAGCGCGCTGTAGCCGAGCACATCCTGGAAGTACAGCGACAGGAAGTACCACATCGAGAAGAAGGCCGCGCCGACCGGCAGCATCACGAGGTTCGCTCCGGACACCGACCGCGAGCCGAATAGGCGGAACGGCACGAGCGGCGCGGCCGCCAGGCGCAACTCGATGAGCGCGAATGCTGCCAGCAGGACCGCCGCCGCGGCCAGCGCCGACAGGGTCGGGGCCGACAGCCACGGGTGGGTGCTGGTCTCGATGATGGCATAGACAAGAGCGCCCAGTCCGGCGGTAATCGTGACCGCACCCCCGATGTCGAGCTGCGCCCTGCCGCCGGCGCTGGCTCCCGCGGGACGGCGCTGCTCGGTCAGCCACAGGGCGGCGACCGCGGTGGTGACGGCGCCGATCGGCAGGTTGACGAACAGGACCCATCGCCACGACAGTTCGGCGGTGAGCACGCCGCCGAGGATCGAGCCGGCGGCACCGCCGGCACCGGCTACCGCGCTCCAGGCCCCGATCGCCCTGGTTCGCCGGCCGGGGTCGGTGAAGGTAGTGACGATCAGGGTCAGGCTGGCCGGGGACAGGAACGCGCCGCCCACGCCCTGGGCGGCGCGGGCCGCGGTGAGCCAGGCCGGGCTCTCGGCCAGACCGCCGGCCAGGCTGGCCAGTGTGAACAGGCCCATCCCGAACAGGTAGATGCGGCGACGCCCGAACAAGTCAGCGGCACGACCGCCGAACAGCAGGAACCCTGCGAAGGTAAGCACGTAGGCGTTGACTACCCACTGCAAGCCCGAGGGGGTGTAGTGCAGCTCGCGGCCGATGGACGGCAGGGCCACATTCACTATCGAGACGTCGAGCACGACCATGAACTGCGCCACGCATGCCAGTGCGAGCACGACGCCGTCTGGGGCGCTTCGCCGCCCGCTGGCCTGTTCCGTCACCCGTTCCTCCAGCCGGTCACCAGGCGCATAGATAGTGGTGAACCACCACTGTATTGCACCACTAGTGACGGGTAAAGTGGCAGGTGATGATTCCGTACTCGGACATGCCTGCGCCGGCCGACGACTACCTGGCCCTGGTACACAGTGTCGACCTCCAGCTGCTGGCCGCCGCCGACCGGCTGCGCCAGCACTGGGCCAGCCATGCCGCCGCGCTCGGACTTACCGCGGCCCAGGTCAAGGTCCTGCTCCGCCTCGCGCGCGATCAGCCCACCCCTATGCGCAAGCTCGCCCAGCAGCTCGACTGCGACGCCTCCAACCTCACGACCCTCGTGGACCGGCTCGCCGCGCGGGGGGCAGTCGAGCGGCAGGCCGACCCGGCCGACCGCCGGGTCAAGGCCCTCGTTCTCACGCCCGATGGGGAACGCCTTCGCGGCCGGTTCTGGCACGACCTCGTCAGCGACGCCGGACCGCTCACGCCACTGCGCGAAGCGGACCTGCGCACCCTGGCCCGGCTGCTCGCCAAACTGGACTCCTCCAGCGAGTAGCCGCCGAGTTCCCCCAGCTCAGCAGTACCGTCCGGAGGCGGTGGTAGCGTCATGCCATGGACCCGCAAGACCTCGCGAACCTGGCGCATCTGCGCCGGGCACGGGATCTGATCGACCGGGAGTACGCGCGTCCCCTCGACGTGCCGACCATGGCCCAGCGGGCACTGATGTCGCCCGGGCACTTCTCGCGCCAGTTCCGGGCGGCCTACGGCGAGACTCCCTACAGCTACCTCATGACCCGCAGGATCGAGCGCGCGATGGCGCTGCTGCGCGGCGGCATGAGCGTGACCGACGCGTGCATGACCGTTGGCTGTACCTCACTCGGCTCGTTCAGCTCCCGCTTCACCGAGATCGTCGGGGAGACGCCAAGCGCGTACCGCAGCCGCGAGCACGACGCCGTGACCGCGATGCCCGCATGCGTGGCAAAGGTCACCACGCGGCCGACCAGGAAGCGGCAGCGGAGGAACGGAGAAGCGGCCGGGGTCACCGCGGCCTAGGGTTAACCGCATGGCCATAGCACTCCAGTACTGCAACATCACCGTCCACGATGTGGACGAGGCGCTCGGCTTTTACCGCGACGCGCTCGGGCTAGAGGTGCGCAACGACGTCGGTTCCGGCGGGTTCCGCTGGGTAACCCTCGGCAGCCCGGATCAGCCCGGCGTCGACATCGTGCTTTCCGAGCGGCACGCCGGCCGGTCGCAAGCCGACGGCGACGCTCTGCAGGAACTGCTCGTCAAGGGCGTCCTGCCAATGACCATCTTCAGCGTCGACGACCTCGACGCGACCTTCGAGAAGGTGCAGGCGTCCGGCGCCGAGGTCCTGCAGGAGCCCATCGAGCAGCCCTGGGGACCGCGCGACTGCGCGTTCCGTGACCCGTCGGGCAACATGGTCCGGATCTCGCAGGCATCCTCGGCCTAATTCCGGGGCGTCAAACGACGATCCGCGCGCCCCGGGACCGATGCTGGCCCGATCACGAGAAACCGCGCGCTAGCCCCGTCGAGTATGTCGCGGACCGCTGGCATGGACCGGTTAATGGAAGGATTCGAGGTACTTGACGATGTCGTCGGCGGGCAGCGGTGCCCCGCTCGCAGCTCCGATGAAGAAGGCGGACGCCGCGCCACGGAACGTGACCTGACCGTTCATCTCTGCGTCCTGCATGACCGATATGGAGCCGTCCCCTCCCATCGTGATCGCGGCCACCCTAGCCGCGCCCAGTGCCTGCTCAGGCATGGCTGCATTCCAAGCGGCCGGCACGTAGCTTAGGGTTCCCTCGAGCAGCCCGTTGACGCCAGCGATCACGGCATTGCGCTCGGTCCACTGCCCGCCAGCCGCCAGGTTAGCTAGGCTGATGATGGCGCCGGCGCCGTAATTGCAGGCAAGAGACGCGGCGCCGCCCGACCCCTCGTCCAGGAGCGCATTGCAGCCGGCGGCCACCATTCCCCCGGCCACTGCGATGCCCATCTGCGCCAGCACCCGGCCCGACATCCCGCCTTCGGACAGCTTGACTCCGAGGAACGGGTCGTAGTCGCACTTCTGGAATGACTGGCCGGCGAACCCGTTGCAGAACATGTACCAGACATTGGCCTCCTCCTCCGCCGGCAGTTCCGCGGTGTCTTTCAGCCAGGTCAGCGCGGCTCCCAGCGTAAGTTGCTGCGGACCGTTGTAGCCGAGGAACTGGCGCATGTCCTGGTATAGCCGCGAGGACAGCTCACCGTTGGAACCGATAGTTGTGATCAGGGGCCGATTGAGGCACGACGGGCAGTTCGTGCTGAGCTGATCTCCGCCGCTGTAGGAGCCCTGGCCCTGATCCTGGCTCTGGTTCTGGGTGCCGCCGCCGCCGGGGCTGGGACTAGGCGGGGGGCCGCCGGCGCAGGGGTAACCGGGCCGCGCCGCGCATGACAGGCCGGTCGGGTCACTCAAGGTTACTGGATTGCTGGCGGCGTAGCTGTATCCGTTGATCTGGGTGGGGCTGGTGGTTTCCAGGACCGGGTCGAGGCTGATGAAGGCGCCAGTGACGGGGTCGTACCAGCGAGCGCCGATGTCGGTCAGGGCGCTGGCCGGGTCGGCGGGGTCGTTGAGGAAGCCGCGGTTGTCGATCCAGGTGACGGTCGTGCCGCGGAGGTTGCCGAACGGGTCGAACTGGCGCCAGGTGGGGGTCTGGGCGGTGTAGTTGAGGTAAACGGTGTTGGTGCCGTGCTCGTCGGAGGGAATCTCGAAGTAGTAGTCATCGCCGCTGCCGGTGCGCACGGCGGTGGCGCCGCCCGGCAGAGCGTAATAGCGGATGCCAGTGATGGTGCCGTCGGCGTCGGTGATCTGCTCGCCGGGCAGGTACAGGGTCGTGCTGGTGCCGTCGGTCTGGGCGAACAGGGTGCCGTCGGGGTTGTAGATGTAGCTGGCGTCGGTCGTGCTGCCGGTGCTGACGCTAGCGAGCTGACCGGCGTTGTTCCAGCCCAGTGACTGGTCGCCCGACGAGGTGTCGCGCGCGTCCTGCTGCCCGTCGGCGTCATAGCCGTAGCTGGTCGAGGCGGTGACAGCGCCGGTGGTGGAGGCGCTGGTCAGGGCGTTGGGCTGGCTGGCGGAGTAGGTGTAGCTGGTGGTGGCGAAGGTGCCGGCGGACGGGTCGAGCGCGGTCTGGCTTACGCGCTGCCCGGCGGCGTTGTAGCTGAACGACTCGTCATACTCGGAGGCGGTGCCGAGCGCGTCGCCGACCGTGGCGAACGAGCTGGTGGTCGGTGTGGCCGCGCAGTCGTCGGTGGCGGTCCAGGCCTGGGCGAGCTCCTGCTGGGTGGTGTAGGTGAAGCACTGGGTCTCCTCGGTGGACGTGGAGCCGAGCCGCTCGTCGGTCTCCGAGGTGATCAGGCCCGCGGTGTTATAGGCGTAGCTGGTGCTGTCCACGTCGGCGGGCGTAGTCGCCGACCGGGTGACGAGCTGGTTGGTGAGGTTGCCGGTGTGCGGGTCGTAGGTATCGGTGATGTAGGCCTCGTCCGACCCGGATCCGAGCGTGACCTGGTTGACCTGGCTGTAGGCGGTGTAGGCGGTGCCCTCGGCGTAGCCGTCCAGCCCGCCGACTATCGACGGCAGGTCCAGCGCGGTGGTCGTGGAGTAGCTGACGGTCTCGGCGGGCAGGCCGCCGCCGGCCGGGTAGGACGTCTTCAGCGGGGTGCCGTTGATGCCCTCGTAAGTATAGGAGAAGTAATATTCGGAGCCCATCGCCGCGCCCGCGCCACCAGAGGGAATCTCGACCACCTGCCCGGTCGACTCCCCAAAGACGTTGAACCCGGTCTGCAGAGTGGTATAGGCGTAGCCCCCGGCGTAGGTGGTGGCGGTGGTGAGCTCGCCGTCGGGGTCAGTCATCTTGGACACGGCGTCGTTGGCGTTGTCGTAGACCCACGACGCGATCTCGTTGCCGGGCGAGCTGGACGAGGCGTAGTTCTCCTGGCCGCTGGTCGCCGCGGCGTACTCGGCGGTAGGCCGGCCCAGCTGATCGTAGGTCCAGGACAGGTAGTGACCCTCGGCGTCCTCGGACTGCAGCAGGTTCCCGTCCGCGTCGTAGGACATGGCGGTGGTGCCGGCGTCGGGGTCGGTGGCGCTGGTTTCCTGACCCAGCAGGTTGTAGCCCTGGGTCCAGGTGCTGCCGCCGGAGGACTCGGAGTCCTGCTGGCCAGCGGCGTTGTAGGCGTAGGTGGTTGCGTCGGGGGTGCCGCCGGTGATGTAGAACGTCCCGGTCGCGGCGTTCGAGGGGATCGTCACCGACGGGTTGGCGGTGTACTCGGTCAGCGCAGTGGCCTGGCCGAGCGGGTTGTACCGCGTGGTCTGCACCGTCCCGGCGCCGGCTGGGATCGCGCCGCTGGCGGCGCTGCCGGGGACGTCGGGGATGACGGTGGTGGAGTCGCCGTTGTACACGGTCACCGAGGTGGACACGACCGAGCCGTCGTTTTCTGAGACGTCCTCGACCTGCCGGCCGATCCCGTCGTAGGTGTAGTAGTCCAGGTCAGGCACCTGGTTGGACGCCACGGTGACCAGGGACAGCGAAGGCTCGGCGGCATCGTCGTAGTAGTTGGTATTGGTCTGTGACACCCAGCCGCGGGAGTCGTAGAAGGTGTCGGTGATCAGGCTGCCATCACCGGACGGGGTGGTGGCCAGCGTCTGGGTCTGCCGGACCCGGCCGAGCGAGTCGTAGATCGTCACCGAGGGAACGTAGTTGCCCTCCTCGTTCAGGGTCTCGGTGACGACCCCGGAGATCGAGGTATCGGACACCGTGTAGGCGTAGGTGACGTTGGCGGTGTCGGAGGTGGGCCGGGAGTCCTTCCACACGCTGGTCAGCCGACCCAGCGCGTCGTACTGCTCGGTGGTCACCACGCCGTTCTGGTCGGTCGAGGTCAGCACCAGCCCGCGGGTCGGGTCGAGTGTCTCGGACGAGTCGTGGGTTGTGGTGATGGTGGTGCCGGACGAGTTCACATAGGTGGTGGACGGGGCGGCGACCTGGATGCTGGTGGTCAGCCCGGCCGAGTTGACCGTGTAGCTGGTGGCCGTCTCGTTGCCGTCGGCATCGTAGGCGTCCTCGACCCGCCCGTAGCTGTCGTAGGTGTCCTGCGATTCGGTCTGCCAGGTGTAGTCCGTCCACGGGCTGCTGCCCGGCGAGGACGCGCAGCCCGACGCCTGCCGGGTCACCGATACGTTCCCGGCGCTCGGGGTGCTCGCCTGCGGGAACGTGGTAGAGAAACTCGGGTCGTCATACAGGGTCTCGGTCGCGCCGGCGACCTGAGACGGGCAGCTCACGCTCGATGGCGCGCCGAGGGTGTTCAGCCCGTCCGGTACGGAGGTGATGCTCCCGGCGGTGTACCCGGAGCAGGCCACACTGTCGGTCTCGGCATAGGAGACCAGGCCGACCAGGTTCTCGCCGGCGTTGGCGGGGGCGTACTGGTACTGAGTGCACCGATCGTAGGCGGTATTGACCGGGTCGGTGTGGGTGTAGGCGTACTCCAGCAGCCCGAAGTTCACGTCGCCGGTACCGGTGTCGTAGCTGTCGTCGGTCTCGGCCACGTTCCAGGTACTGGTCTCGCCACCGTCAGTCAGAGCGGTGCGGGTCCAGGTCTCGGCCGGCTCGGTCATGGTCGCGGTCAGTGCGGGCAGCCCGGACGGGCTCATCGTCGCGACCGCGGCCGAGATCCAGTATGAGGTGATCGTGGAAGACTCCACCGGACCGCTTGCCCCGAGGTAAGTCGTAGTTTCCAGCGCATCCCCGGCGAGCTGGTCGTAGTCGGTGTGGCTGCCGCCCTGGGAGTCGGTCAGCGTGACCGTCGAGGTGCCCGAGGGCAGCGTGTCGCCGTTCATGCCCTGGTAGTAGTGGACCTCGGTCTCGGTCTGCGGGTTGTTGGCCGCCTCGCCGGTGTAGGTGATGACCGTGGAGTAGCCCCGCCACTGCCCCCAGGTGCGGTATTTGGCCTGCACGACCTGGTTGTCGTCGTAATGCCAGGCCGGCGTGCCGTAGGAGTAGCTGCTCTCCTCTGTCAGCGAACCGCCAGTCGTGTCCTCGCTCAGAACGCTGGTGACGGCATATTTCTCGAACCAGTCCAGCACCGGCCCCGAGCTGCCCTCCGGCGTCCAGTACACCGGGAAGCACGAATCGGTGTTCGCCGACGTCACCGACGAGCCGGACGAGGAAGAGTACGACGACGAGCACGGATCCGGCGTGCCGTAGCTGACCGAGATCACCGCGCCGGTCTCGGTGGTGATGGAGTCGATCCGGTACCGGTACAGGCCCGGGTACGTGGACGTGAACACCCGGTTCGGCAGATCCGTCCCGGCGAAGCTGGTCACCAGCGGGTTGGTCGGCCCCGAGGACCCGCCCGCGCTGGTGTCATCGCCGGTGTGCTCGATCGAGGCCAGCCACAGCGTTGGCGACAGGCCGTCCTGGGACGCGGGCTCGGTCTCGTTCAGCGTGTAGGTGTCGATGTTCTCGTACGCCGCCGCGCTGGTGCTCCACTGCTCGGTCGTGATCGAGGCCAGCCGGACCTCGGAGAAGAACGACGGCGCGTAGGCCGAGCACGTCGCGCCGGACGCGCAGATCAGGTCGACAGGGACGTCCGGGTACTGCGTGGCCACGTTGCTGTTCGAGGACGACAGCGCCCCGCAGGTCGAGGCGACGCACCGCGGCTCCGCGCCGAACACGACCTTGTCCGGGATCGTGCCGTACGCGCCGCCGTTGAGGAACCCCCAAGCGATGTAGTTCAGGTAGGAGTCGGAGACATAGGAGACGTCGCTGGCGCCCAGGTCCTCGCCGTAATAGTTGGTGGTCTGCGTGTAGTAATACGCCATCGCCTCGGCGTGCGAGTCGACCACGTAGTCCAGATGCCACTCATACGCCATCGTGCACACCGACGAGGTGAAGCCCGACGATGAGTAGCACGGGTCTCCCGAGTGCGCGGAGTACACCGGCATGGTGTCCACCGAGTTGGTCGGCGCGTCGCCGCTGGCCCAGCCCTGCAGGTGCTGCAGCCCGAACCAGTACTCGGTGCCGTCCCTGTCGGTCACGGTCCAGTAGTCGCTGCCGAGGCTGTACTTGCCGAACACGGTCGAGGAGTCCGACACGTGCGTGATGACCGCGCCGGTGTCGTCCTGCGCGACCCAGTTCGAGGTCGTGACGCCGCTGGTCGTGGTGGAGGACTCGAAGACCAGCGGGGTGTCGGTGCCACCCAGCGACATCTGCACGATCTCCCCGTCGTAGCACTCATCGATGGTGGCGTCAGGGGAAGCTGAACCCTCCGGGTCGTCATCACACGGGATCGTCGACAGCGCGATGTATGAGTCCGGGGTCTGCCAGCCATCCCCCGCCCACGACCCCTGCGTCTGTGTCTGCGCGGTCTGTCCGTCCACGGTCTGCGAGTCGTAATCCAGCGACACATCCGGCGCGAGCTGAGTCGACGATGAGGGCAGCGTGATCGGATAGGAGTAGGTGAAGGCCCCGGAGTTCCCGCCCTCGGCCCACGTTCCCGACGGCTTCAGCTTGGTGGCCGCATAGGTGCCGCCCTCGCCGCCCTCCTGGCCGGTCGAGTCCGTCGCTCCGATCACCTGCGCGCCCGACGAGGTCAGCACGGCATGCTGGCGGCCTGGCACGTAGGACGTCAGTGTGGCGGCCTGCGGGCCGCCCAGCCGCACTACCGCGGAAACCGTCGAGCCGGTGTAGTCCTGCACCGAGTCCAGAGGCGTCTGGTGGCGGCACGCAGCCACGCGCGGCGTGGTGAGCGCACAGGCGGGAAGCGACACCAGCCGCAGCCGCGACCCGTAGTTCCCGCCGTACACCTGCGCGAATGCCTTGTAGTCCAGCCCGACCCGGACCTGACCGGTAGTCCCGCCGTTGCCTTCTACCTCGAAGACCACCGCCGAGATTCCCAGCTGAGCCGCCCGCGCGTGCGATAGCACCCGAGCCGCGATCTCTGCCGGGCCGTTCCACGATGCATCCAGGCCGGGGCGCGACCTGCCAACGGCCTGCACCCACAGCGGCGTGCCCGCCACCCTCGACACCGGCCCCGCCGCTGCTCGCGGGCCCGGCGGGCGCAGCACCGCCGAGCCCGTGGTCGACGGGGGCCAGGACGTCTCCGTCGGCAGGAACACCCGGTCAGCCTGGTTGACGACCCGGACGTGCCGCGGCCGCGCTACCCCTAGCCCTCGGACTGCGACGCCCGCGGACAGCGCCGGCGCCCCCGGGCCCGGCGTGTAGAAGGGCGACCGTCCAGCGCACCCGGCCATCGACACCGCAAGCGCAGTTGCCGCACCCGCGGCCGCCAGGCGGCGCGCGGTGCCGCGCATCTCATGCCTGCAGAACTGCCTCATCGGTGTCCCTTTCGGTGGCGAGCACGCGGCTCGGGCAAGGCTCAGCCTGTCGCGCGAGTTCGTCGGCATCCATGTGGTTTGACCGGCAAGATTTCCGGCAGTTTCCTGGGGTTTCTGCCACAATCGTTGCCGTGGCGACGTCGGCCGGCGAGGCGTCAGCAGAGCTGCGGTCCGCTAGCTGGGCAGCGGACGGCCCGGCGGCGGGTCAGTTCGGACTGCTGCTCCGCCGGCTCCGGCAGGCATCGGGACTCACGCAGGAGGAGCTGGCTGCCCGGTCCGGGCTCAGCGTCCGAGCCATCGCCGACGCCGAGTCAGGCCGGACCAGACGGCTGCACCGCCATTCGGCCGAGCAGATTGCCGCTGCTTTGAGCCTGACCGAGTTCCGGCAGGCCGACTTCGTCGCTGCTGCCCGCGGCCAGCATGCTGCTACGCAGCCGCGCTCTGAGCCTGCGGCGAGCGAACTGCCGACAATGCCGGCGACGCTGGCCGGACGGGTTATACCGCGCGAACTACCCGGCGCGGCTGGTCATTTCACCGGCCGGCAAGCCGAGCTGTCCGCGCTCACCCGGCTGCTGGAGCAAGACGAGGCCGGGACCGTGGTGATCTCGGCGATCGGCGGGACGGCCGGGGTTGGTAAGACCGCGCTCGCCATCCGGTGGGCGCACCAGGCCGCTGACCGGTTCCCTGACGGGCAGCTGTATGCGAACCTGCGCGGCTATGATCCCGACCAGCCGGTCGCGGCGGCGGACGCGCTGGCCGGGTTCCTGCGCTCCCTGGGCGTGCCAGGACCGGAGATCCCGGACGAAATGGAAGACCGGGCACGGCTCTACCGGAGCAGGCTGGCCGGCCGGCGGATTCTGGTGCTGCTCGACAACGCCCGCGACAGCGAGCAGGCTCGGTCGCTGCTGCCTGGCGACCCGGGCTGCGTCGCGATAGTGACCAGCCGGGACACGCTGGCTGGGCTGGTAGCCGCCAGCGGAGCCCGGCGGCTGGACCTGGACGTGCTGCCGGGCGCCGACGCGGTCGCGCTGCTGCGGTCGCTGATCGGCAGCCGAGTGGATGACGACCCGGGCGTGGCGGCAGCGCTGGCCGGGCTGTGCGCCCGGCTGCCGCTCGCTTTGCGGATCGCCGCCGAGCTAGCCGTCGCCCGCCCGGCGGCGACTTTGCGGGAACTGGTGGCCGAGCTAGAAGCAACCCACCTGGACGGCCTGAACGCCGGGGAAGACCGCACCGACGTCCGGACGGTCCTCGCCTGGTCCTACTGCCAGCTGCGCCCGGATACTGCCGAGGCGTTCGCGCTGACCGGCCTGCATCCCGGCCAGGACTTCGACATTCTCGCCGCGGCCGCGCTCACCGGCACCACGGCCGCCAGGGTCCGCACGATGCTGAGTCAGCTGGTTCGGGGCAGCCTCCTGCAGGCAATCGGGAGCGGCCGATACGGCATGCACGACCTGCTGCGCGCCTACGCGCGGGAGCAGGCTGGCGCGCGCGACACCGGCAGCGGGTACCGTCACGCGCTGACCCGCCTTTTCGACTATTACCTGGCCGCGGCGGCCGCGGCCATGGACGTCTTGTTCCCGGCCGAGGCGCACCTGCGGCCGCGCACTTCCGCTGCCGACGCCGTACTGCCAGCCATGCCGGGCCACAAGGAGGCGCGGGCGTGGCTGGACGGCGAGCGGGCGAACCTCGTATCCGCGGTCGCGTACTGCGCCGCGCACGGCTGGCCAGGGCACGCCACGGGCCTAGCCGACACCTTGTTCCGCTACCTGATATCGGGCAGCCACCTAACCGAGGCCGAGACGATCTACGGCCACGCGCTGCAAGCGGCACAGGGGGTCGGCGACCTGGCCGCGGAAGCGAGGGCGCTGAGCGGCCTGGGCTCCTGCGCGGTCGAGAAGGGCAGGTTCGGCGACGCGGCCGGCCACTACCAGGCAGCGCTTGAGCGCTACCGTCAGTGCGGCGACCGGGATGGCCAGGCCAGGGTCTTGCATAACCTTGGCGTTACCGCGCACCAGCTGCACAACTATCAGTCAGCGGCCGGATATTACCGGGAAGCTATCGCCGCTTTCCGCGTCGTCGGCAACCGCCTGAGCGTGGCCGCGGCGCTGTGCAGCCTGTCGGGCGTCGAGGTGGAAATGGGATCTTACGCCCGGGCAGCCGAGCAACTGGAGAGTGCGCTGGAGGTGTTCCGCGACGAGAATGACCTGGTCCGCGAGGCCGAGGCTCTGTCGCGTATGGGCGAGCTCAGCCTCCGCCGCGGCCAGCTGACGCAGGCTGCCTCGTTGTTCGAGCAGGCCCTGACCGCGTACCGCACTACCGGACAGGTCGGCGGGATAGCCAGCGAACTGAAGCTTCTGGGTGACGTATCCCTGCGCCAGGGCGAATTCCCGCAGGCGATCACCTACCTGCGGCAGGCGCTCGCGCTATTCCGGCAAACCGGCTATCAGCACGGCGAGGTCCTGACTCTGCGCACCCTGGCCGAGGCCCTTGACGCGGCCGGCCAGTCCGCTGGTGCTCGGGCCGAGCTTGAGGCAGCGCTCCAGCTCGCGGCCGAGACGGGCAACACCTATCAGCAGGCCAGCGCACACGCCGACCTCGCTGAAAGCCACCACGCAGGCGGCCAGAACGAGCGGGCCCGATTCCACTGGGAACGAGCTCTGGATCTGTACATCCAGCTCGGCGCGCCCGAGGCAGACCAGGTCGCGTCCCGGCTTAGTGCTTACCACGCGACGTGACCTGAAAAGGCGAGAAACCGCCTGAGCGAATGGAAAGGCCTTTCCCAGCCGTTTCATATGAGATATCTGCGCCCTGCCTGCATTCGCTTAGGGCCGCCTGCGGCACGATCCTCGCGGATACCGGAGGAAACTGCCGGAAAATTTGCCGGTCAAACTACATGGACCCGGTCGAACGCTCACGAAATGCTGACCGCGCACAGGCGTCACAGTGCGAATGATAAATGCGCGCGACGTCACCACGGCGCTGCACGCGCGGCCAACGAAGGGCTGGGGACCGACCGTCATGAAGCAGCTATGTGCGAAGTGGCACGGAAGAAGCCTGCGCGCTCTGTGCGCTCTCGTACCGGCGGCGCTCCTCGCAGGTCTGGTGTGCGCCCCGGCGCTAGCCGCCGCGACCCGCAGCGGTTCAGCGGGTGCCCCGCAGGCCAGCGCTTCGCCCGCCTCCCAGGCGCGGCCGAAGTTCGCGCTGACTCAGCTGCAGGCATCCGAGGAGGCCAAGCAGAGCGGCAAACCCGTGCCGGTCACCGGAGCCACCACCCCAGACAGCACCCTGACCGCCAACCCGAACGGGACCTTCAGTGTGACCGAATCCGCCGGGCCAGTTCGCGCGAAGGTCGGCGGCGTATGGCGCAGCCTTGACGCAAACCTGGCCCGCAATAGCAACGGCACGTTCTCCCCCGAGGTGTCCAGCCAGCCGCTGACCCTGTCCGGCGGCGGCACCGGGCCGGTGGCGACCATGACCTATGGCGCCTACTCGATGGCGCTGACCGCGCCGATGAGGCTGCCTGCGCCCGCGATCACCGGGAACACCGCCACCTACCGCGACGTGCTGCCGGGGGTGAGCCTGGTGGTCAGCGCCCGGCCAACCGGGGGCGTCGATGAGTCCCTCGTCGTAGCCAGCGCGGCAGCCGCAGCCAATCCCGCACTCACAACGCTGACGTTCACCACCCGGCTCAACGGCCTGACGCTGCAGGCTGGCCGCCACGGCACGATCGACGCGGTGGCACGCGACGGTGAGGTCATCTTCGCGGCTCCGCAGCCGCGGATGTGGAACTCAGCCGTCAGCTCGGCCGTCAAGACCGTCGAGGTCCCGGGACTGGGACGCGTGAGCAAGGCCACCGGCCTGCCGGCGTTCTCCAGCGTCGACGGGCCCGGCGCCTCCGCAAAGACCGCCCCGATCGGCTTCCGACTTGGCCGGAGGAGCATCACCCTGACCCCCGACCTGCGTCTGCTCGGCAGCACCGGCCCGTTCTATCTCGACCCCTGGTTCACCTATGCAGATCAGGGCGCCACCTCGTGGGCATACGTATCGAGCCAGGTCATTAACGGTGATGACAGCCTCGCGGGCCAGTCGTACTACGACACCAGCTTGTACCTGCAAGTGGGCCAGAACCCCGCGGGTGGTACGTCGTTCAGCTACTACACGCTGCCGATGCCGTCGATCAAGGGCGCCGACATCGACGCGGTGACCGCCAACTTCCCCGAGGTCTGGTCCTACACCTGCAACGGCGGCACGGCCGATTCGGAAGTCGAGCTGTACAACAGCGCGGCGATCTCCGCCTCGACAACCTACAACAACCGGCCAAAGCTGGGCGCGAGCCCGCTCGGGTCAGACGAGGTGGCCTACGACTGGTCCTCGACCGGCGACGTCGGCGGGCCGTCTAGCTGCGGGTCGGGCGTGCAGGACGTGTCGTTCTCCGGTTCGGCCCTGGTCAGCGAGGTGCAGAACTCCGCAGTACCGGGCGGCTGGCCGACGTTCACCGCTGCCCTGGTGGCCGCCGACACTACCGACTCCTATGGCTGGAAGCTGTTCGCCAACCCCGCTTCCGGCACCTCTGGCAACGACCAGGGCGGTTACAACGCGATCGGCGGCAACGCCTCCTGGACGATCACGTACGCCTACCCGCCCGCCGAGCCAACCCTGTCCACCACGGGAGAGGTCGCCGACTGCACCAGCGGCGGATCGACCCTGGGCAACGGAAACGTCACCCTGGACGCCACCGAGCACTACAACAACGGCGACCAGCTGGAAAACGGCTTCCAAGCGGTTTTCACCGCCTACGCGGCAGGCGACACCGCCGACAGCGTCCTCCAGAATTCCAGCGGCGGCAGCGTCAGCAGCCTGTCCGTGCCCTTCGCCATCAGCGGCACGACCAACAACGGCACGGCACCGCTGGCCCTGACTCAGACCCAGCTGGACAAGGCGGACTCCACGTACGGCGGGACAGACGGCGAAGTGAAGATCACCTGGACCGCCGAAGTGTCGCTGGACGGCATGAGCAGTACGGCCGCCTCATGCTCGTTCGAGTTCTCTACCGCCATTCCCGGCGAGCCGGTTGTCACCGACGCCGCGGGCAACTCCTGCGGGATCAGCACTCCCAGTACCCTCACTTACACCGTCGGCAAGGACTCGTCCTTCACCCTTGCGCCTAACGCTTCGAGCACTGTCGAGCCCACGTCCTACACCTACCAGCTCAACGGCGGCAACCCCGTTACCGTCAGCGTCAGCAGCAGCGACTCCTACACCGCGGACGTGAGCATCGCGCCCACCCGGATCACCGACGTGCTGATCGTCAGCGCAGTCGCGGCGGGAGGCAACATCGGACAGCCCTCCTACTGCACCTTCAGTGCCGTGGCCCCGGCCGTGGCTGTGGACCAGGACATGACCGGCGACGGCATCCCCGACCTTGTCACCGTCGGCAGCGGCACCACCGGCACCGCATCCGGGCTCTGGCTCGCCGACGGACAGGCCAGCGGGGGCAGGTTCGACGGTACCGTCGACACCACGGCCACCGACGTCGCGCCGAACGGGCCGCAGGACGTCGCAACGCCCTCGTCGTGGAACGGCCTGAAGGCCTTCACCGGCCAGTTCAGCGGCCCGGGGTTCAACGACGTCGAGGCCTACCAGCCTGGCACCGGCGACACCTATATCCTGCCTGGCGAGGGCGACGGCTCGGTCGTGACCAGCCAGCCGGACAACCTCACCGACACCTTCCAGGACATCAATTACGCAACCAGCAGCACCGGCAACACCAACTACGCTGAGCAGCTGGTCAGCGCCTACAACGTCTCCTGCGCCAATCCCGACGAGCAGGAGGCCTGCGACAACCAGCAATACCCCGACGAGATCGGCCAGTTCACCGACCCCGACATCGGTCCCTACCTGGCCTACTTCGCCAACAGCAACGGCGTCGGCGACTTCGACTCGGCCAGCCAGGGCCTGCCCTACGAGCTGAGCAACACCACCCCCGACGGGACGATGGACTGGAACGACTGGACCATCACCACCGATCAGGACACCCGCGGCGGCACTACCTACACCGACATGTGGCTGTGGAACTCCGAGACCGGCGCGCTGTACCTGTGGGAGCTCACCGGGCTGGATAACGTGGCCGACGGCGGCCAGATTTTCAGCAACGGCGCCGTGACCACCGTCAACCCGACCGCCACGCTCACGTACACCCAGACCGCCGTCACCGCCGGGTGGCCCGCCGGCACAACCTTCAGCACGTTCCAGGCAACTGACATCGACGGAAACCCCGGGCTGATCGCGGTCACCGCGACCGGCCAGGTCGAGTCCTGGGCGGACGAGAGCGGAACCATGACCCAGGTCAACGCCACCGGGGCGAGCCAGGCCCTGCTGACCGCGACCCACAGCTACCCGCTCAACGATGCGCTCAGTACCGGCGCCACCGGCGGCACCGAGGCCGGTACCGCCGACGACCAGTCAGGC
>Ga0187783_10001731_pt1 | contig 16187 bp, 12 predicted proteins | sample 1015_SJ02_MP02_2_FD_132471 | JGI IMG/M metagenome (GOLD analysis project Ga0187783, IMG submission 132471) | Tropical peat soil microbial communities from peatlands in Department of Meta, Colombia - 1015_SJ02_MP02_20_MG | ecosystem: Environmental > Terrestrial > Soil > Wetlands > Peat | place... | reverse complement strand
GCTGTGCGCAGGGCTGGTAATCTCACCAGCAGATTCAGCGAGCGCCCAGAGTAAGAAATTGATCATCGGTGTGCCGGGGATCCCACCGATCTTCTCCGCCGTCCTGGTCTATGTCGCCGAGCGTGAGGGTCTGTTCAAGAAGTATGGCGCAGATGTCGAGCTGAAGCCGTTCGATACCGGAACAGCGGCCGCCCGGGCGGTCACTGCCGGCGACATCGACGTCGCGATCTCCCCGTCGCCCTTGATCGCCAACCAGATTTCCAACGCCGGTGTCGGTCTGATAGCCATTTACGGCTTCCCCAAACCGGATTGGGTGCTTGCAAGCACTGATGCCACCAAGGCCTCTTGTAATGACGTCACCGGTCAGCCGGTCGGAGTTGATGCCGCGGGCGCGGCGCGGTCCATTGCACTCAAGCAAATGCTGATCGGCTGCGGTTCCAAGATCGAGGATGTCCAGCAGGTCGCGCTAAGCTCCAACACAGCCCCGGCGATGATCGCTGGCCGCCTGACGTTTGGGGTGCTGCATCTCGACGATATCGCCGCCATCGAAGCCCAAGGCAAGAAGGTTACCATCATAGTTTCTATGCAAAAGACCAATCCAAATGACCATTATCTTCTCGCCGTGGCCCAAATTGATCAGGTCAAGCAAAACCGCGATGCGTATGTTCGAATGGTGGCAGGTTTGATTGCCGCCAGCAGATTCATGCAGCAGCCGGCCAATCTCGACCGCGTGGCAGCCATCGCTACCGTCACCGGCCACAGCGAGCAAGACGCCAAAGCTGCACTCAGGCAGTTCCTTGATTTCGGCCTGTGGCCGGTTGACGAAGATGGGCTCGATCGGAGCAAACTGGAATCCGTCATCGCCACCCAACTGAAGGTCGGTGGTATTTTGGCGGGCAAGACGCCGGTGACGTATGAGCGGCTGGTCGATCGCAGCATTTGGCGGGACGCGGCTGCGCTTGTCGGCAATCACTGAAGGCTACTGCGCCGGCGTTCCAACGCAAGGTCAGCCAGCATGCTTGGCGGGAGTTTTGGTCGATATCTGCCATTCGTCTTGAGCCTGCTCGTTGGCATGGCGCTGTGGGAGGTGGTCGGGCGCCGGACCAGCCCGGCGTTCATGGTGCCGCTATCGTCCACCCTGGAACGGCTCTGGGTTCTCATTGCTGACGGCGAGCTGCGCACCCAATTTGCCAGTTCGGCGGCGCTATTTGCGACCGGACTGGCATTGGCACTTGCCATCGGGTTGCCGGCCGGCCTTTTGCTCGCCCGGGCGCGCACACTGCGCGTTGCGCTTGAGCCCTACCTCACCGTGCTCTACGCAACCCCCATGGTCGCGCTTATTCCATTCATTCTGTCGCTGATGGGCTTTGGCTTTGCTCCCAAGGTGCTGGTGGTATTCTTATTTGCGGTCTTTCCGATCCTCTACACAACGGTCGAAGGCGCGCGCAGCATCAAGCCGGAATTGATCGAGGTCGCCCGATCGTTTCGCTCCAGCGAATGGGCACTATGGCGCGAGGTTATGGTGCCCTACACGCTGCCATACACGATGACTGGTCTCAGGCTTGCGATTGGTCGCGGTCTGGTCGGCATGATCGCAGCCGAGTTCTTTCTGAGCTCAACAGGCCTTGGCCAATTGATCATGACGGCATCGCAGAACTTCGACACCGCCGGTGTGTTTGCCGTGATTCTGGTCATTGGTCTGATTGGTGTCGGTTTGATGCGTTTGGGTCGACTGCTTGAAGGACGTTTCGCGCGATGGCGGAACTGACACCATGAACAAGTCCCGGGCGGCGACTTGGCAAACCGGAAGGTCGGCGACCGCCGTACGCCCGGCTGCGTTTGCGGCCAGCGCCGCGAAGCCACGGCTTATCGCCGGTTCTCTCATCCTGCTGATTTGGGAGGGGATGGCGCGCGGATTTGCCCCCGGCTACCTCGCGAAACCTAGCGGTATTCTGTTGGCGGTTCCAAAGGTGATGACCGATCCGACTTTCATGGGCGCGACCGCGTCAACGCTCCAGGCAGTCGTCGAGGGCTTGGCGATAGCGACTGTCTTCGGCATTTTGATCGGCCTCTTGCTCGGCCGTAGTGTCTTGGCGGATCGTCTGCTCAGTCACTATATCAACGGCCTTTATGCCGTGCCCATGATCGTCATCTTGCCTGTGGTAACCTTGTGGTTTGGTTATAGCAGTGCCGCGCGCCTTGCGACTATTGTGTTTGCAGCGTTGTTCTCGATCATCATCAATGTGGCCGATGGCGCTCGCGGCGTGCCCGGCGAATTTCTCGAGGTCGCCCGATCGTTCCGGTCCGGCCGTATAACGGCGCTTATCGAGGTCGTAATTCCTTCGGCGACGCCGTATTTTCTGGCCGGCCTTCGCTTGGCGGTCGGGCGTGCACTGATCGGAGCCGTGGTTGCTGAGTTTTTCATAGCGATTGGCGGGCTTGGATATTTTATCCTATACAACTCGCGGACCTATCACCAGGACGAAGCATTCGTCGGCGTGCTGCTGCTGGCGGCCTTTGGCCTGGGTTTTGATGCTTTGCTGAACTGGAGTACGCAACGAATGTTGCCATGGTACCGTCGCGACAGTGGCATTGAGTAGTGCAGAACATCTCCCTCAGCCAGCCTGCTCCTACAGTTCGTTGCGGCGCGGCCGTGCGGCGTTCGCTTGGTCAGCGGTCAGTCGATTGCAACGCGACCAGAACGGGATCAATCAATGGACGCTTACATACATTCAGCGATCGCTCATTGGGGGCCGCGATTTATATCGAATGGTGTCGCGCTCGCTGATTTTGAGGAAGTCACCGCTTCAATGGAGAGCTGGCAGGACTGGTGTCGCGCGTGGTCGGTGCGCGGCGCCATTCATGAGGAAATGGGCCGGGATGCTCTGGCGCGATCGCGGCTGGTGAGCGCCGCGGAACATCTCAACCGTGCCAGCGTGTATTATCATTTCGCTAAGTTCCTCTTTGTTCACGATCTGACGCAGATGCACTCGGCGCATGTTCGTGCAGTCGAGTGCCGGCGACTGGCGTTGCCATTCTTGCGCCCGCCGGGAGAGCGCGTCGAGATGCCTTATGAGGGCAAATGGCTTGCTGGCATCTTGCGTCGGCCGGCCGGCACGGAACGTCCTCCCGTTGTAGTAATGGTGATGGGACTTGATTCCGCCAAAGAGGAAATGGAAACCAATGAACAGCCGTTCTTGGATCGCGGAATGGCCACCTTGAGCTTCGATGGCCCCGGGCAGGGCGAGGGCGAATATGGCTTCGCCATTCGGGGCGACTACGAGGCGGTCTTGGCCGCGGTGCTCGATTGGCTCGAGACCCGATCGGATATCGATACAACCGCGATCGGGTTGTGGGGCGTAAGCCTCGGTGGGTACTACGCGCCGCGCGCAGCAGCGTTCGACAAACGCGTCAGGGCATGTATTGCTTTATCGGGTCCCTACAATTTTGGCGAGGTATGGGACGACTTGCCGGATCTGACGCGTGAGGCATTTCGGGTGCGCAGCAAATGCGACACGGCGGAGCAAGCGCGCCATCACGCCGCGACGCTATCGTTGGCCGGACTCGCCGAGCGGATCACCTGCCCGATTTGTATTGTTACCGGCAAACGCGACCGCGTGATTCCGTGGCAGCAGGCCGAGCGGTTGGCGCGGGAGGTCAGGGGGCGAGTCGAACTGATGATTTTTGAAGACGCCAATCACGTTGCTAACAACCGAATCTACTGCTATCGGCCGCAGACTGCGGACTGGATGGCTGACCAATTGCGAGGCCACGCGGTTGAGGGTGGCGCAAGCGCGGAGCCTGCGCACGCACCATGCCGATAGAGCGGCGCGCTCGCAGGCCAGCGATGCCCTCGAACAATCACTTGATCGTTTATCCGCGAGCCTAGGCGGCGCGGACTGTCGCCAGAAAATTGTCGACTTCAGTTTTGAGATGAGAGCTCTCGCGTGCCAGCGACTGGGCCGAGACGAGAACGCGCGCCGAGGCGGAGCCGGTCTCACCGGCGCCACGGCAGACATCGGTAACGTTGCCGGCGACTTGTGATGTCCCTTGGGCGGCCTGCTGAACGTTGCGGGAGATCTCCTGCGTCGCTGCACCCTGTTCTTCGACAGCGGAGGCAATCGCTGTGGAGATTTCCGAGATGCGGGCGATCGTTGCATTTATTTCTTTGATGGCCGTCACCGAATCATCGGTTGCAATCTGGATACCGGCAATATGAGCGCCGATTTCGTCAGTGGCCTTGGCGGTTTGGGAGGCCAGTGCCTTGACCTCCTGGGCCACAACCGCAAAGCCTTTGCCGGCTTCGCCAGCCCGCGCCGCTTCGATCGTGGCGTTGAGGGCCAACAGATTGGTTTGCTCGGCGATGGCCGTGATCAGTTTTACGACATCTCCGATGCGTCCGGCCGCCTGCGATAGCTCCGACATGCGGGCATCGGTCTTTTGCGCCTGCTTCACCGCAGCGACGGCGATTGTATTCGATTCCTGTACGCGACGTGCGATCTCGTTGATCGATGCGCCGAGCTCGTCGGTTGCGGTCGCGACGGATTGGACATTCGCGGATGCTTGTTGCGACGCGGCCGCGACCGTCGTCGATAGTTGCTGCGTCGTATCTGCAGTTTTGGTCAGCGTTCCGGCTGCCCCCTCGAGATCCGCCGAGGTGGACAATACCGTCTCCACGATTTTTCCGACCGTGGCCTGGAACGCGTTGGCGAGCTTGTGGATTGCCGCTCGTTTCTCGGTCTCGGCTCGTTTGGTCAACTCCGTCTGCTCGCTGCGCAGCTGCTCTGCGTCGATCATGCTATCGCGAAAGACCTGAACGGCGCCGGCCATCGCTCCGGTTTCGTCGGATCGCCCAACTCCCGGGATCGTAACCGAGGTGTCGCCGCCGGCAAGCTGCTTCATCGCGACCACCATACGGCGGATAAGTCCTATCACCCTATGCGTTACCCCGAGCGTCAGGCCGACGAGCAGCAGGCCGATCAGCGCCGCGCCGATAACGATGAAATGGCTCAGCGTCTCACCGTGCATGAGCTGCGGGTCGATCACCGAGGTGACTTCGAGAACGCCGCGAACGTCGCCGAGCTTCCAATCTTTCTTCGGCGAGGCAGCCAGGGAGTTGTGGCAGTTGATGCAGCCCTGCGAAGCCATGATATCCGCCACCGCGACACGGACGATATTTCGACCATCCCGCTGTTCCGACCGCGAAAAAGTTGCTTGCGGATTCCTGGTCAGGTATTCCCAGGCTTCCTGCTGGAAGGCATCAAGCTCTCGATCCTTGCGATTAGGGAAGGGATATCGACTATAGAGACTGATCGTGATGTTCTGTTGCGCGAGCAACGCGCTCAGATCTTGGATCATCGTCGCAGGCAGTGGGATCGCTTTGTCGTCGGAACTATGATCAACGGCCGCCTTGAAGGTTCCGTCCTTGACAATCTTGCTGACGACACGCTCGGTGTAATAGGTGCGGATCGTCTTGAACTGTGCGGCGATCTCAGTACCAGCCAGAACCGCTTCGGAGGTCGCGTTGCCGGCGATCACCCGCGGAACGATGATCCAGACGACGACGATGGTGGCAACGATTGTCAGCACGATCGGCAGGATCAAGCGCCAGGCCAGGCTCTTGTGCAGTCTTATGTTGATCGTGGCCGGATGGCCGACCGTCGATGCCGTCGCGCGAGCATTCACGGGCAGATCTCCACTTGAAACCTCGGATTGATCCACGAGTACCGCCCAGCGGTGGGCTGCCCGAGCGCAACTCTGACCGATGCCGCCTGGGCCGGCTGACTGGCCTGAATTTCACCAAATAGGGTTAAAAACCGGTAACGGGTCCCGCAACCGGCGGCTGAGCTTGTTCGCCGGCCTACACGCGCAAAAAACCGCGACGCACGCGATGCAGCGGCTCGATGCCGTTCGCCGTGATGAGGACGAGTTCGCCGGTCTGGACACCGGCGCGCCGGTCGCGGCTCACGACGTTGGGCTGGATCACCACGGTCATGCCCGCCTCAAATAGTTCATCGGGCACCAACCCAGCCGGTCGACTCGCCGAGCCAAGCACCGGTGGCAGGTAGCCTCCACCATAGCCGTGCAGGAGGTCGTCGCACGTAGTAAATCCGGCGGCCTCGATGACGCTTGCGGCCGCGACCACATCCGCCGGATGGGCTCCATGCTGGAGCACGGCCGTAATGGCATCAAACGCGGCATCGGCCACTTCATGAAGCTCGCGATAGGGGGCGGGCGGTTCGACGGCAACCGCGAAGCTCCGCAGGACCTGCCCGGCATAACCCCAAAGGGCCGCGGCAATCTCAGTGTCTGTCCGAAAACATTCGTTGACGAATCAGGCGGATAGCGGCATGGCTTTCGCATTGCCGTCGCCCCTCGGATGGATCGGCAGCCTGGACAAAAGGACCGTGTCCGTTCCCGGCTCCCCCGAACCCATCTCGATTTGTGGTGAGGGAATCGACGTAATCCGCAGGAGAGCGGTTTCGGTGCCTGGATCACACAGGCGAAATCCGAAGCAGCTTGCTCTGCGTGACACTCGGGCGTGTACGGTCCCCGTGGCATTTAAATGTCTGAGAATCAACGAAATGATTCCGGACAGACTGTCAGCTACGACTACGTCGCCTGGCTCGACGCGGCGGCTCGACGGAAATTGCGCAGGCACCTCGACTTTGGGATCGTGCATCGGCGTGGCGCCGATATAGTGGATCACCGTCGTGCCGCCGGCGGCCACATACGCTCGTTCGATGGCATCCCCAAGGGCGCGCTCGCTCAAGCCGGGCTGCAGCGCGCTCTCCAGGGCCGCCATGCCGGCATCGCTGAAGGCCGCGCCAAGCCGCAGCCAATCGATCTCTTCAGCGGACTTGATGGTCCGCAGCTTCAGATAGGCGCGGTTCAGATTGACAAGCGTGCCAAACCGCGCGCTGAGCATTTCGTACTGCTCGAATGTCAATGGACCCATAATGCCGACGCGCCCGGGCCGGGCCGCTCGGCGCTCCAAGTCGGCTATGACGCAAGCAATGGAGGAATCGCCGCCCCACACGACCTCCGCCTGTTCGGCGAGACGCCGGGCGAGCGGCACGTGATTGAAATACTGGACGAACAGAGTGTCAGGTTCGCCGGGCGTAAGCACGCCGGCAGCCTCAGCGGTGACCGGCCATTGAGTGAGCCACTCGACCGCCGTGCCGGTGCGGTTGACCCCGTAATAGATGAGGTGATCGACTTGGGCTTCCGACATGACGGCCGCCATCGCGGCGCGCCGCCGGTTAATTTCAGCTTGCGAAAAACGCGGATACTCAGTTTCCAGGAGACAGTGCAAAGCAGCTGGTACAGAGAATGCCACCGGTCAAGTCCCGGTCTGATCGTTGTGCGGGCTCAAGTCCGAACAGCGCTGCCCAATCGGTGATCAAGACCGAGCCGCTCTTCGGCCGAGTATAGCCGCGAGTCACTGCTCTAGACAGTGACCTGCGGCTTGGGTTCGCGAGGTCGGATCCGGGCGTGCGAGTCTGCATGCCAGTTTTGCCGGCGCTCCATTGGGCCGGACACTGGACGAAACCGAAGCATCCAAAGACGTCACCGTTCGTCGCCCTAATTCGTGCGTTGGGTCCCGAGCGGCGTTCGCGCTCAGGCGATCCCAAAATCTCTGAAAATCAATGACCCAGGCATGACGGAGCGCTCACGGCGTCGGCAACGGCCGGGCTCAACTCGAGTGATGAGCCTTGACCTGGTGAGAACAAATCATGTACGAAACATCAACTAGCTCCGAACCGGGTCTTTTGAAATTTCGATGGCTCGAAGCAATGAGATGCAGAAGCTCAACCGCTGTCCGCCTGAAACCCGACGTTCTCTGCTGAAAACTGGCGCGATCCCGCGAGGACGAGATGGACGGCATTTTGGCGCACGGCGGCGTCCGAGGGAGGGAAGAGCCGAGAGGACGACAGGCGCGTCTACTGATCCGATCCGACCCCGTGTGGTCAGCCTGAGCCGTGATGCAAACCATGGTGGGCACCTGCCCGGCGCTATCGTGGATTCGCGAAGGTCGCGCGAGGTCAGGACCTCCTGGCTCTGCGAGCCGACATTTTCAGAAAGTCGCCCGGCGCATTTTTTTGAGCAAACCCATTGGCCCACTGGAGGAAATTGGTCTGCGCCGAATTTGCCTGGGTAAGCAGGAGCATCGATGTCCTACCGTATGGGCCAGATCGCCGATAGGAAACGTTTCTGTTACCAGCTGAGGGACTTGGGCTTGGTCGGCGGCGCACGGACATGGATCTAGTGCATCGATGCGACACCGACGCACTCAGACGTAGGTGGGTACTTGCGCCGACACAAATAGATCTTAATTGAGCCGGTAACATGCGCTGGCGATAACACCGCATCGTCGGCGCCTGTGTTGAGGTCGTTTCTTATGGCGGAACCGTGCGCAGGTTAGAGAAGTTCAAATAGGAAAGTTGGGGCGTCTCCAGCTAGCAGAGTTGTGACAGAGCGTTTATACGACGCCCTGATCCGGCGTATTCGGGAGGCCGGAATGGTGAGTACTTCTCCGACCGCGGTGAGGCCGTTGAAGTCTGCCGGTCTATCTTCCGTTGCGGTTGATGACCCCAACGGGCAGGCGGGTAAAGAGGGACGCGCGGGAGCATTTGAGGATGCAGCGTCATCCGAAGGCGATGCTCCCCATGGCGTGGCCTTGGTTGCTGACGAGCAGCGCGCGCACTGGATAGAGACATTTATTGGCGTTCGTGAGGAAACCGAGCGCCGGGCGGCGCCACTCTCACCAGAAGACCAGATCGTCCAGTCCATGCCGGACACCAGTCCGACCAAATGGCATCGCGCTCACACGAGCTGGTTCTTCGAGCAATTTCTGCTAGTACCGCACGCGCGCGACTATCGACCGTTCGACGAGAGATTCAGCTACCTGTTCAATTCCTACTATGTCGCCGCGGGTGAAAGGCATGCGCGGCCGAGACGGGGTCTCGTCACCCGACCGGATGTCAACCAGATTGCCGCCTACCGATCCCATATCGACGCCGCAGTGTGTAATCTAATTGCCAGCGCACCGACCCGAGATCTGGCCACGATTTTATCGGTTGTGGAGATCGGTCTGCATCATGAGCAGCAACATCAGGAGTTAATGCTCACTGATATTCTGCATGCATTTGCCCAGAATCCGACTGCACCAGCCTACGATCGAGGCTGGCGAGCGGATCAGCTTGTGACGGGCGCGACCGAATTCATCGATCTCCCCGAAGGCATTCACGAAATCGGTCACGATGGTGATGGTTTTGCCTTCGACAATGAGAGCCCCCGGCACCGGGCGCTGGTCGGCGCGGGCCGTATTGCACGGGGTCTCGTGACCAATCGTCAGTGGCTTGAATTCATGGCCGACGCGGGCTACGCGACGGCTTCGTTGTGGCTGTCCGATGGATGGACACAGGTCCAGACTGAAGGTTGGACAGCGCCGGAATACTGGTGGAGCCACGATGGACAATGGCAGACCATGACGCTGGGCGGGTTGCAACCGGTCGATCCGAACGCGGCTGTCACGCATGTCAGCTATTATGAGGCTGATGCTTTTGCTCGTTGGGCAGATAAGGCGCTACCGAGCGAAATCGAATGGGAAGTTGCCTGCCGGTCCGGCCGCATCGCCAGCGCGTTTGGGGTCGTGTGGCAGTGGACGCGCAGCGCTTATAGTGCCTATCCGGGATACCGAGCAGCAACCGGCGCCCTTGGCGAATATAACGGCAAATTCATGATCAATCAGATGGTTTTGCGCGGCAGTTCGTTTGCAACGCCGGCCGGGCATGCGCGTGCCAGCTATCGCAACTTCTTCTATCCCTCGGCGCGATGGCAGTTCACCGGATTGCGACTGACCGAGGATCGCGGCTGACACTTCTATCCCAATTTCAATGAGTTCAATCTTTGGTGATGACGATGTCCGCACAGCCTGCGCTGCGTTTGAAATCTGTCGACGCGGACCTATTTGCCGCGGACGTCGTTGCGGGCCTGCGTGCCAACCCCAAGCGTCTTTCGCCCAAATACTTCTACGACGCGACCGGATCGGAGCTGTTCGAGCGAATCACCCTGCTGCCCGAGTATTATCCGACCCGAACCGAGCTGCAGATTCTTGGAGACTATGCCGACGAAATCGTCGCATTTGCGCCGCCTGATGCCGCATTGATCGAGTTCGGCAGCGGATCGGCCACCAAAGTTCGCATCCTGTTGCGTGCCAGTCCCAGGCTCACCGTTTATGTACCGGTCGATATTTCCGGCGAATTTCTCAATGCGCAAGCCAAACGGCTCCAACAGGAATTTCCCGAAGTGGCAGTCGTGCCGGTTGCCGCCGACTTCAGCCGACCCTTCAATCTGCCGCGCAGGGCGTTTTCGCGGCCTCGCATCGGTTTCTTTCCCGGCTCCACCATCGGCAATCTCGAGCCACAGGAGGCGATCAGTTTTTTGTGTCACGGCGCTCGCATCCTCGGGCCGGGTGCGACCCTCATCATCGGTGTTGATCTTGTCAAGGACCCTGCCATTCTTCATAAGGCCTACAATGACTCGGCCGGTGTGACTGCCAAATTCAATCTTAATCTGATTGCCCGCATCAATCGTGAGCTCGACGCCGATTTCGACCTTCAGGCGTTCGAACATTTGGCGTTCTACAATGAAGACCGGCAACGCATCGAAATGCATCTTGTGAGCCGTCTTGACCAGAAGGTCGACATTGCCGGCACCATCATCGAGTTTTCGGCCGGCGAGACGATTCACACGGAAAACAGTTACAAATATACCATCGATGGGTTTGCTGCGCTCGCTGAAGGCGCCGGGTGGAGCTCGGGGGCGGTTTGGACTGACTCGGCCAGGTTGTTTTCGGTCCATGCGCTGACTCGCTAGCGCGGCCGAGCACCCCTCATCGGCCGTTGCCGAGAGTGACCAAATAAGAAAGTCCCTGCCAAAGATTGCTCGCGTGATGCGGACGGATATGGCACCTTGGCGCGGTGTCGAACCGGCCGCCTCGATTCGAGTGGCTGGCCGGCGGGCAACTGGTGGCCTCAAGGAGACGGGCGTGGAGTTGGATGGCGGATCGGGTGCGGTTGGGCTCGCGGTGCGGCCCATTTATTGGCATGAGCCATGATGCAGGTTCCGCCGGCGATTTCATTTGAGGACGTCAGTAAGACATACGGGGAGGGGCGTGCGGTCAATCAGGTGTCAATGATCGTGCCACAGGGTGAGTTCCTGGCCATCATCGGGCCGTCCGGGTCAGGCAAGACCACACTTTTGCGGTTCATCAACCGGCTGACCGAACCAACGTCCGGGACGGTGCGCGTGGACGGGCAGGACGTCCGCGCCGTTGACGCCATCGCGCTGCGCCGGCGCATTGGTTATGTGTTTCAGGGGATCGGTCTGTTTCCGCACATGACAGTTGGCGAAAATATCGCCATTACCCCCAAGCTGATTGGAACGAATCGTTTGCAGATCTCGACGCGGGTCAATGAGCTGCTTGGCCTGGTACGGCTTGAACCGGCCAAATATCTCAATCGATTTCCCCATGAGCTGTCCGGCGGCGAGCGACAGCGCGTCGGTGTCGCGCGGGCGATTGCGGCCAACCCGCAGATCGTACTGATGGACGAGCCATTCGGAGCGCTCGATCCGCTGACGCGCGATCGACTAGGCCAGGACTATCGGGCCCTGCACGACGAATTCCATCTCACCACCGTGATGATCACCCACGACACTTTGGAAGCGGTACTGCTGGCCGACCGGATTGCCGTGGTGCGCGACGGTCGTGTGATCGATCAGGGAACACCGCGGGCCCTTATGGGCGGCAACCGGACCGACTATGTGGGCGAGTTGATGCAGACGCCTCGCCGCCAGGCGGAGCGGCTCAATAAGCTGATCGGACGCGGGACACTGCCGTGATGACCGATGTCAACTCCCGTGTGGCCGAAGCCATCGGGCGACTTCCGGACTATCTCGGCAACCATGTGCTGGTGAGTCTCACCGCGCTCGGCCTCGGGCTTGCTATCAGTCTGCCACTGGCGCTCCTGTCGACGCGCCGACCGACATTACGGGCGCTCATCTTGGCGCTTGCCAGCATTGTCCAGACGGTGCCAGGGCTCGCGCTGCTGGCATTGTTCTATCCGTTGCTGTTGGGATTGGCAGCGCTTTCCGAGCGAATGTTCGGTATAGGATTTTCGGCGCTTGGCTTTCTGCCCGCCGTGCTCGCGCTGACGCTCTACACAATGCTCCCGGTGCTGCGCAACACCGTGACCGGGTTGCAGAGCATCGACCCGGCCGTCGCCGAAGCGGCAGTTGGGGTGGGCATGACGCGTCGGCAGGCGCTCTTCATGGTCGAACTCCCGCTGGCGCTTCCGGTGATTATGGCCGGCATTCGTACTGCCGCGGCCTGGGTGATCGGAACCGCGACGCTCTCAACTCCCATCGGCCAGACCAGTCTCGGAAACTACATTTTTACCGGACTTCAGACGCAGAATTGGGTTTTCGTGTTGTTCGGCTGCGTCGCCGCCGCACTGCTTGCGCTCGTCGTCGATCAACTGTTGGCCTTGGTGGAAAGCGGTGTGCAGCATCGTGCGCACCTTCGCCTTTCCTTGGGAGCGCTGGGCCTGGTGCTCGTCCTTGGCGGTGCCCTGGTTCCGAGTCTGTCACGACCGCAAGCGACCTACGTCGTCGGCGCCAAGACGTTTGCCGAACAATATGTTCTTTCCGCACTGATCGAGCAGCGCCTGGCAGCGGCCGGCCTATCGACGGTCCGTCGTGATGGACTTGGTTCAAGCGTGATTTTCAATGCGCTTGCGGCAAGTGACATCGACGTTTACGTCGATTATTCGGGAACAATTTGGACTAATCAAATGCATCGCACCGATGTGAAGTCGCGCGGGCAGGTGTTGGCGGAGGTCGCGAACTGGTTGGAACAACAGCATCAGATCAAACTGTTGGGCGCAGTTGGTTTCGAGAATGCCTATGCACTGGCCATGTCACGCAAGCGCGCGCAGGCGCTCGGCATTCACAGTCTCGCGGATCTGGCCGGTCAGGCGCCAAATCTAGCAATTGCCGGCGATTACGAAATCTTCTCGCGCCCGGAGTGGGCGTCCATGGTCCGGGCCTATGACCTGAAGTTTCGCGTCCAGCGGCAGATGCAACCCGAATTCATGTACGAGGCCGTTGCGAACGGCGAGGTCGACGTGATTTCGGCCTACACGAGCGACGGCCTGATTGCCAAATATGATTTGCTTGTGCTCGACGATCCAAAGCAGGCGCTCCCACCCTATGACGCAATCTTGTTGGTATCGCCCCGCCGTGCGCTGGATCGCGCGCTCGCTGAAGCGCTTCGGCCGCTGGTCGGGGCTATCGACGTGGTCTCGATGCGTGAGGCCAACCGGCGGGCGGCGGGCGGTACGGATGAAAGTTCGCCTGATGAGGTTGCCCGTTGGTTGTGGGGCCGGATTTCAGGCCGCAAGCAAGCCGCCCAATAGATGCCATCGGTCGGAGCCGCGCGAATCGTCTCGCTGGCACCCATCAGCCGGCATGTTCGCCCCGCCCCTTCACATCAAGGCGAGGAGGGTCGTCGAGCCCATCCGGATGCCCGGCGGCGGGCAGCGCGCTGGCGGCCTTGGCGCCACCGGCGGCGCCGAGGTTGAGGCCGACCGGCCGGGGTCGCGCCGGCAGGGGGATTGGCCTATAGTTTCACTCAATTTCTGAGAATAACTCCCGAGGAGATCGTTATGGATCAGAGCTTGCTGGAACCGGTCCAGATTCGTGCCGAGGATATCGACCCGCGCTATCGATGGGATCGAGCGCTGCCGGCGCTCGGCACCATGGGCGTTGACTTTGAGGAGCGGGTCGATTTCCGCCGCCTTCACCGCTACCGTCTCGGCCGCACCCGGCAGGCGTTGGAAAACTCCGACGCCGGGGCCCTGCTGGTGTTCGACGTCAACAATATTCGCTATCTGACCAGCACCAAAATCGGCGAATGGGAGCGCGACAAGCTGTGTCGTTTCGCGCTGCTGCCTCGCGGCGCCGAGCCCATACTGTGGGATTTCGGTTCGGCAGCGGTACATCACCGGCTCTACGTGCCATGGCTCAAGCCGGAAAACTGCAAGGCCGGCCTGATTGGCCTGCGCGGCACGGTGCCGCCGGCGTTTGGTCTGATGAAGCGTCACGCGGAGGAGATCGCCTCTTTGCTGCGTGACGCCGGCGTTGCCGATCTGCCGGTCGGTGTCGATATCGTCGAACCACCAATGATGTTTGAACTTCAACAGGCTGGCCTCAAGATCATCGATGGTCAACAAATCATGTTGGAGGCGCGCGAGATAAAGAATATCGACGAGATCGCCTTGTTGAACCGAGCCGCGGCGATGGTGGACGGCGTTTATCAGCGCATCAATGACGAACTCAAGCCCGGCGTGCGTGAATCCGACATTGTCGCCATGGCGACCAAGTTTCTCTACGAGAACGGATCAGACGATGTCGAGGCCATCAACGCCATCTCCGGAGAGCGTTGTAACCCCCACCCGCACAACTTCACAGACCGGATGATCCGGCCCGGCGACCAGGCCTTTTTCGATGTCCTGCAGTCGTTCATGGGATATCGCACCTGCTATTACCGCACTTTCAATGTGGGCCGGGCGACTGCCGTGCAGCATGATGCCTACCGCATGGCGCGTGAGTGGCTGGATCGCGCCATCGAGCTGATCAAACCGGGCGTCACCACCGATCGCATCGCGAGCGTATGGCCAAAGGCCGAGGATTTCGGCTTCCCGGACGAGATGAGCGCCTTCGGATTGCAATTTGGTCACGGACTGGGGCTTGCACTTCATGAGCGCCCGATCATCAGCCGGGTCGTCTCGCTGACCCACCCGATGGAGATCAAGGAGGGCATGGTGTTTGCGCTTGAAACCTATTGCCCGGCCACCGACGGCGTTTCAGCCGCACGGATCGAGGAAGAGGTCGTCGTCACCGACAGAGGCTGCCGTGTGATCAGCCTGTTTCCTGCCGAGCAACTGCCGATCGCCAACCGGTACTGATGCCATCCGCTTGCTCGCGGCCGATCTCCGGGCGGCCGCGCGAGCGTCTGATTGCTGACCGGTCAGGAGCGGGCCGCACCGATCTGTGGTGTGCGAACATGCTCGGGTCGAAAACCCATGCCGATGATGCGGGCCGGAAGTCTGCGCAGCCATGGCCAGCGGCGAAGCAGTCGCAACGGTAGAGGAAGAGTGGTCACCTGGCGGCGTGCCAGCAGCGGAGAGATGATGCGGTTCTGGATAAAAAGCTGCATCGCCTGGGTGAGGACGGTCGGCAAGGTCCTGCGGTGTTGAAGCTTGCGCAGGTGGGCATCACCGACGGTTCGGGTGAGCAGCGGCGGTGCCAGGATATTGGCGGCTGCCACGGCGTCCTGGATGGCGAGATTGACGCCCACGCCGCCCACCGGGGACATCGCGTGCGCGGCGTCGCCGATGCAAAGAAATCCCGGACGATGCCATGATTGCAGACGGTTGACCGCGACGGTCAGCAGCTTGACGTCGTCCCAGTCCCTGAGTTCGTCGAGCCGGTCGGCAAAGGCGGGTGCGAGCTCCGCCACCGCCTGGCGCAGCGCCACAAGCCCTTCCTCACGGCGACGATCAAAGGATCCCTTGGGGATGACGAAAGCGCACTGCCAGTAATCGCCACGATCAATCATGATGAAGACGCGGCCTGCCTCGAAGCGGCCGAGGCTCTGTGGCTTGTCGTTCGGCCGGCGCGACAGGCGCATCCACAGCACATCGATAGGGGCGCCGAGGTCCTTGACCGGCAACCCGGCTCTTTGGCGCAGGGTGGAGTGCCGTCCATCTGCCGCAATCGTCAGATCGGCGCGGATCTCGAGGGGGCCGTCTGGCGTCACAGCCTTTACGCCAATCACCTTCCCGCCCTCGACCACGAGATCGACGGCCTCGGTCTCCATCTTGAGCATGAAGCTCGGGTAGCACGCGGCTTCACTGGCCAGGAAATCGAGGAAATCCCATTGCGGCATCAGAGCGATGAAATGGCAGCGGGTTGGCAAATGGGAGAAATCTGCGATCGTCACGCGGATGTCGCCGATCTGTCCGGCAAGCTCGCGAACCTCCTGATGCGGTCGCTTGAGAAATCGCTCCAACAGTCCCAACTCATGCATGACTTCGAGGGTCGACGGGTGGATCGTGTCG
>Ga0187783_10001730_pt1 | contig 16192 bp, 12 predicted proteins | sample 1015_SJ02_MP02_2_FD_132471 | JGI IMG/M metagenome (GOLD analysis project Ga0187783, IMG submission 132471) | Tropical peat soil microbial communities from peatlands in Department of Meta, Colombia - 1015_SJ02_MP02_20_MG | ecosystem: Environmental > Terrestrial > Soil > Wetlands > Peat | place... | reverse complement strand
CCCACCGCGGCACCCCAAGCGCCAGCTTCTGCGACTGCTGCGGCGCCTAAGTATTCCGGTGAGCCGATTTCGGTGAACTTGAAAGACGTCGACTTGCGCGACTTTTTCCGGCTGATCCACGAGATCAGCGGGTTGAACGTCGTTGTGGATCCGAGCGTAAAGGGTAGCCTAACGATCGTGCTGGACGACGTGCCGTGGGATCAAGCGCTCGATATCGTCCTCAAGAACAACGACCTCGACAAGCAACTCGACGGAAATGTGCTGCGCATTGCCACCAAGGAGACCTTGCGGAAGGAGGCCGAGGAGACTCGCGATCTCGCCAAAGCCCAGGCGGAGGCCGCCGACGTGATCACGACGACCCGCCTGCTCAGCTACGCCAAGGCCACCTCGATTGCCGTCACGCTAAAGAAGTTTCTTTCCTCGCGAGGTGACATTATCGCGGACGATCGCTCCAACACCCTGATTATTCGCGATATCCCGACCACGTTGCCCGTGTTGGACAATCTGATTCGTCAGTTGGATCGGAAATCTCAGCAGGTGGAAATCGAGGCGCGCGTTGTGGAGGCCACTCGGTCGTTTGCACGGGATATCGGCACGCAGTTCGGCATCGCGGCAGGGACGGCGAGCCGCAACAACATACTCGGCGGCACGACCGAAGTCGGAACCAGCCCTATCGTCCGCAATTTTCCACCTCTGCCGGTACCCCCCATCATTGCAGGTTCCGGTGGGAGCTCGACGTCGGGCTCGATCCCCCTCATCACGAACCTGCCCGCGTCAGCGCCGACAAGCGGAATTTCGTACGCCTTCAGCTCGAAGAACTTCGCCTTGGATATGATCATTACGGCTGCTGAGCAAAGGGGCGTGGGCAAGCTGCTGTCGAAACCCACAGTGATCACCCAGAATAACGAAAAGGCTACGGTCAAGCAGGGAGTCAAGATTCCCGTTCAGACCATCATCAACAACACGGTATCGGTGCAGTTTGTGGACGCCGTGCTGGAGCTCGACGTGACGCCTCAAATCACCGCCGATGGCACCATCTTCATGGACGTCACGGTTGAAAACGACCAGATCGACCAAGGTATCCCGCGCGTGCAGGGCATTCCCGCCATCGACACGCAGTCGGCCGAAACCAAGGTCACCGTGAACGACGGTGCGACGGTGGTGATCGGTGGTGTCATCATCACGAACCAGCAGACCCAGATTAACCAGGTCCCGTGGGTGGGGAGCATCCCGATGTTGGGGAACCTCTTCAAGCAGACGACGGTCAGTTCCACGTCACAGGAGTTGCTCTTCTTCCTGACACCTCGTGTTCTGCCGAGCTAGTGGCTGGCAGGTCGGCGAAACGATCTCAAACCCGGACTGGGCCGGAGGCGCGATCCGGCCAGCTCCGGGTTTTGCTTTCTGACCTCGGCGCCGACTCACTGCTGGTTTCGCACTTGCCCAACATCCGCTACCTCTGTGGTTTTTCCGGGAGCGCGGGACTTCTCCTCGTCGAGCGCACAAGGAGCATCCTGTTTACCGACTCGCGGTATACCTTCCAGGCCCGCCAAGAAGTAGGCGGCGCGGAGATTCGTATCGGCAAGAAAAGCATTCTGCGTGCGGTGGCAGAGACCCTGCGCGGCCGTCGGCGGGGCTTCCGGGTCGCATACTCCGCGACGCACGTGACCGTGGCCGAGAAGCGGCTCCTCGAAGCGGGTGCGGGTGTCCGCTGGGTGGCCGATGACCATGTCGTCGAAAAGCTCCGTGCGGTAAAGGATGACCAGGAGCTGACCCAGATTCGCAAGGCGGCCCTTTTGATCAGCGACGTTTTTCGCCGTACCCTTCCACTCATCCGACCCGATGTAAGTGAACTAGAGCTCGCCGCTGAGATCGAGTACGACATCAAGAGAGGCGGGGGTTCGGGGCCGTCGTTTGAGACGATCGTCGCTTCGGGTCCCCGTTCGGCATGGGCCCACGCGCGGCCCACCTCCAAGCTACTCAGGAAAAGCGAATTGGTCGTCCTCGACCAGGGTGCTATAATCGGCGGCTACTGTAGCGACATGACTCGCACAGTACACCTAGGACGGGCACCCGCCAAGGCCAAGAGCCTCTATCAGGCTGTGCGGGACGCCCAGCAGGCGGGCAAGCAGGCAATCCGGCCGGGGGCCACGGCAGGGGATGTCGACAGGGCGGCGCGAGCTTCTCTAAAGTCGTCCCAACTGGACCGGTATTTCACACACAGCACGGGACACGGCCTGGGTCTGGAAGTTCACGAGATGCCCCGGCTCGGAAAAAGCGAGGAGACAGTCCTCCGCGAGGGCATGGTTCTAACCGTGGAACCGGGCGTCTACCTCGAAGGCTTTGGGGGCATCCGCATCGAGGACGACGTCGTAGTTACAGCCAACGGGTACGACGATCTGACGACAGCCCCTCGGGATTTCCTCGAGCTCTAATGGCGAAAAAATCCAAGCAGGTATTCGGCGGAGGAAGTGACATCCGCGGTGTTGATCTTGTGGAAGTCGAGCGCCTGCTGGCGTTCATGCAGAAGCACGGGCTTGAGGAGTTCGAGTATCAGACTTCGAACATGCATATCCGGCTGAAGAAGGCCTCGGGACAATCGAGCGCCCCGGCCCACTTCCTCCCGCCGAGTGAGGTAAGTGGGTCACCCGCGACCTCCTTTGCGGAAGCGCCGCGGTCCTTGGCTGCGGAAGCAACGCGGGACCTCCATCTCATTAAGTCTCCCATTGTGGGTACGTTTTACGCGGCGCCGAGCCCGGGAGCCGATCCTTTTGTGGCGCGCGGCGGGCGCGTCGATGTAGGTCAGGTGCTTTGCATTATCGAAGCGATGAAGTTGATGAATGAAATCGAATCGGATGTGGCAGGCGAAATCGCCGAAATCTACGTGGAGAACGGCAGCCCGGTCGAATATGGACAGCCGCTGTTCGGCATTCGCTCGCAAGGCAAGAAGTAGCCACTCCGTTTGGCCCCGGGTGGTCCTTGGGACGGGTCGTCTATGTTCCGAAAGATCCTAGTCGCCAATCGCGGTGAAATCGCCCTTCGCGTTCTCTCCGCGTGCAAGGAGCTGGATATACGCACTGTGGCGGTGTATTCGGAAGCCGACCGCCACGCCTTGCATGTCCGGTTCGCGGACGAAGCGATCTGCATCGGGCCGCCCCGAAGCAGCGAGAGCTATCTGAACATTCCCCAGGTGATTAGCGCCGCCGAGGTTGCTAACGTGGACGGGATCCATCCGGGTTATGGATTTCTCTCGGAAAACGCCAATTTCGCCGAGGTCTGCGAAGCGTCTCATATAACGTTTATCGGCCCCTCGCCCGAGCTCATCCGCATGATGGGCGAAAAAGACCGTGCTCGTATCGAGATGGCCGCGGCGGGTGTGCCCATCATTCCGGGAAGCGACGGCGTTGTTCAGAACGAAGCGGCGGCCAAGAAGGTGGCGGCGGAAATTGGTCTGCCATTGATGATCAAGGCGGCGGAGGGGGGTGGCGGCCGCGGGATGCGTGTCGTTCGGACCAAGCGCGAGCTGGTTCCGGCATTTCAGACGGCGCGCGCCGAGGCCGAGCAGGCCTTCGGCAGCCCCAATGTGTATATGGAGAAGCTTATCGAGCGGCCGCGACACATCGAGTTTCAGGTGTTGGGGGATCGCCATGGAAACGTGATCCATCTCGGCGAGCGAGAATGCTCGCTCCAACGGCGCCATCAGAAAGTGCTGGAAGAATCGCCTTCGATGGCCCTGGATGCGGCAACGCGCGAGCGAATCGGCTGCCAAGTCGTCCAAGCGCTCCGCAAGGTAGGGTACTCGAATGCGGGTACGGTCGAGTTCCTGCGTGATGATTCCGGTGAGCTGTATTTCATTGAAATGAACGCGCGCGTTCAGGTTGAGCACCCCGTGACGGAGATGGTGACGCAAGTCGACATCGTCAAGGCCCAGATCCGTGTGGCTGCCGGAGAGCGTTTGGAGGACGCGGTGGGCTCGTTTCAGCCGCGTGGACACGCTATCGAGTGTCGGATCAACGCGGAAGATCCAGATACGTTCGTGCCTTCACCCGGCCGCATCACCGCGTTTCGAGTTCCCGGGGGCCCGGGAATTCGTGTGGATACCGCCGCTTACGCCGACGCCGTGATTCCGCCATACTACGATTCACTGATCGCGAAGCTCGTGGCCCACGGACGGGATCGCGCCGAGGCCATCGCGCGGATGCATGGCGCCCTCGACGGCTTTGTCGTCGAAGGCATCAAGACCACAATTCCATTGCACAAACGCATTCTCGCCGAACCGGATTTCGTTGCCGGGAAGTTCGACACCCAGTTCCTCGAGCGACTCGCACCCGTGGAAGCGAAGTAACCGGATGCAGGCGCGGTTCCCACCAATCTACGCAATTTTGGATCCCGACGTGGCCTCGCGCCCCTTGGTCAGCTTGGCGAAAACGCTGGCAGATGCCGGCGTGCAGCTGATGCAGTTGCGGGACAAACATTCCCCGGCGCGGCGCGTCTACGAGCAGGTCCGCGAACTGGCGATGGTTTTGCCGAGCAACGTCCGCCTGATTGTGAATGATCGTCCGGACATTGCCGCGATGAGCGGCGCCCAGGGCGTTCATGTGGGCCAGAACGACCTGCCCGTCGAGGAGGCGCGGAAGATTTGCAGGCCGCCCAGGTGGGTGGGTGTTTCGACACACAGCCTTGAGCAAGTGCGCGAAGCCGACCGCACTTCGGCAGACTATATCGCTATAGGGCCTATTTTCCCGACGGGCACGAAAGAGAACCCCGATCCGGTCGTCGGTGTTGATTTCCTGCGCGCGGTCCGACAGATGACGCGGAAGCCACTCGTGGCCATTGGCGGCATCACGGTAGAGTCAGCGGCGGCGGTCTTCTGTGCTGGAGCCGATGCGCTGGCGGTCATTCGGGATCTCGTGGGCGCTGCCGATCCGGGTGCTCGCGTACGGGAGTATATGGCCATCGTAGAGCGGACGCGCACCGAGCGCAGCTAGGTGGGAAAAATGGGAGCCACACCGCACGTCGTCGAATCGGCGCCAACTCGGTCGAACGGGGAGTTGGTCAAAGGTCTCGGTCTATTTGACTCGACGATGATCGTCATCGGCTCGATGATTGGGTCGGGCATCTTCATTGTTTCCGCCGATATCGCTCATCAAGTGCAAAGCCCCGGTCTGCTGATTCTCGTTTGGCTGCTTTCCGGGCTCATGACCCTGATTTGCGCGCTGAGTTACGGCGAGCTCGCGGCAGCCATGCCGCACGCCGGTGGACAATACGTTTATCTCAGAGAGTCCCTCGGTCCGTTGGCTGGTTTCCTTTACGGCTGGACGATGCTGTTGGTCATTCAGACCGCCACGATTGCCGCCGTCGCCATCGCCTTTGCAAAATTCGCCGGGGTCATCCTGCCGTGGTTTTCCGCAACGGAATGGGTCTGGAGAATCGGGACCTTCGGTCCCTGGAAACTCTGGTTTGGCTCTCTGGGGCCTTACAGCGTCGGTCTCAATCATCAAAATCTGCTCGCAGTTCTCTCGATCGTCCTACTGACATGGCTGAACACGCGCGGTCTGCACGTTGGCAAGGTCGTCCAAAACATCTTCACCGTCGCGAAGACCGGCGCTCTGGCTGCTGTCGTACTGCTGGGGTTTTCCTATACGACGTCCCTTGCCCGCTCGGCCAATTTCACAGGCTTTTGGCGTAACGCCGGCTGGAAGCTGATGCATCCCTATCCGCCTGACGATCCGACCTGGATGATCGGCACACTGACGCTTCTGGGCGTGGCGATGGTGGGGTCGCTTTTCGCCATGGACGCGTGGAACAACGTGACGTTTACGGCAGGCGAGGTGAAGACGCCCAGCCGAAATTTACCGCTATCGCTCGCTCTCGGTACGGGCACCGTGATTCTGCTCTATGTCCTTGCCAACCTTGCCTATCTGCGGGTACTGCCGTTAGCAGGCAATCCTTCGGCTTCCACGGCGCTGGCACGGGGAATTGAATTTGCCGCTGACGGGCGCGTCGGCACGGCGGCCATGCAGGTGATTTTCGGCCCCTCGGGCGCCATTCTGATGGCCGTCGCCATTCTCATTTCAACCTTCGGGTGCAACAACGGCCTGATTCTGTCCGGAGCACGCATTTACTACGCGATGGCAAAAGACGGATTGTTCTTCGCGTCCACGGGAACGGTAAACGCGCACCACGCTCCTGCCGCGGCGCTCCTGGTCCAGTGCGTTTGGGCCTGCGTGCTTTGCCTATCGGGAACCTATGGACAATTGCTCGACTTCTTGATCTTCGCTGCAGTCATCTTTTACATCCTGACACTCGGCGGGCTGTTTCTGCTGCGCTGGAGGCGCCCGGAGATGGATCGGCCGTACCGGGCCTTCGGTTATCCATTCCTGCCGGCGCTCTATCTGGTCATGGCGATTTTCCTGGAAATTCAATTGCTGCGGTACAAACCACAGTACACTTGGCCGGGCCTGATCATCGTCTTGCTGGGTCTGCCGGTCTACGGCGTGTGGAAATGGGCCCGAGGACGAGCGGCACTCCCTCGGCCGGCCTAGTTGGTCCTGGCAAAACGGAAGGCCGTGGGGAGGAGCATCGAAGATGGGCAATGCGCTGCTGGCGACCAAGCCACTTCACGTAATCATGGAGGAGGCAAACGACACAGGCGAGGCGTGTCTGCGCCGCGCCTTGGGCCCGATTAACCTGATTACGCTCGGCATCGGGGCCATCATCGGTGCGGGAATCTTTGTGCTCACCGGCCAGGCTGCTGCGACCAGCGCGGGACCTGCCATCGTCATCTCGTTTGTCCTGTCCGGTATCATCTGTGCCTTTGCGGGACTGTGCTATGCCGAATTTGCCTCCCTGATTCCGATCGCCGGCTCGGCCTATACCTATGGCTACGCCACCCTCGGCGAGATTTTTGCTTGGATCATTGGCTGGGATCTGATTCTCGAATATGCCTTTGGGGCGGCCACCGTCGCGTCGGGATGGAGCGGTTATGCCGTAAGCCTGCTGGAAGAACTCGGCCTTCATATCAGTCCCCGTTGGATTGCAACGCCCGGAACGGAAATGGTGTATTACAAGGGGCATTGGGCCGAGTTGAATTCTCTGCAGCAGGCATTGTCCTCGGCCGGCGTCGACCCCTCCCTGCTTCCGCACGCGGTCGGCGTCTTCAATTTAATGGCGTTTTTCGCCATCGCTGCGGCGACATTCATTCTGATCGTCGGTATCCGTGAATCGGCCAATTTTAATTCCGCTGTCGTGATTCTGAAGGTGGCCATTGTCCTTGTCTTCATCAGCGTTGCGGGAGCCTACATGCTGAGGCATCCCTCGCTGGCGGCGTCGAACTGGCACCCCTTCATCCCGCCAAATTCGGGAAAGTTCGGCGATTTTGGCCTCTCCGGCGTAGCGCGGGGCGCTGCGGTGATCTTCTTTGCCTATATTGGATTCGACGCGGTTTCCACCGCTGCACAGGAGGCCAAGAATCCTCAGAGAGACATGCCGATCGGAATCATCGGGTCGCTCATCATCTGCACCGTTCTCTACATCATCGTGTCGGGCCTGCTAACCGCCGTGGTGCCGTACACGGACCTAAATGTCTCGGCTCCCGTGGCAGTGGCGATCGATGTGACCGGTGTCCGCTGGGGCAGCCTGCTTGTGAAAGCAGGTGCCGTAGCCGGTCTCGGCAGCGTGATGTTGGTCATGCTGCTGGGACAATCCCGCGTGTTTTACTCGATGTCGCGCGATGGCCTGCTGCCGAAATGGGCGGGGACGATCCATTCCCGGTTTCGAACGCCGTGGATTTCCTCGCTCGTGGTGGGAGTTGCCGTGGCGGCCTTTGCCTCTCTCATCCCCATCGGAGACCTGGCCGTGCTCGTGAATATCGGGACGCTGCTCGCCTTTGTCATTGTCTGCGCCGGAGTCTGGATTCTTCGCCGCAAGCGGCCTGACCTCCCCCGCCCATTCAAGACGCCCCTCGTCCCCCTGGTACCCATCCTTGGCATTCTCACCTCTTTGGCTGCGATGCTGAGTTTACCGGCCAAGACTTGGTGGCGGCTGTTGATTTGGCTGGGAATCGGATTGTTTGTCTATGCCTTCTACGGACGAACCCACAGCAAGGTGCGGAACGCATCCCTTTCGTAGATTTCCATGAAATAATCCGATGGCCCGCCAGAATGCGATACCCTGGCGTGCGCACGTTGGGTACCCCCGCGGGGATGGCGGCCGCACCCAAGGTATGAGCCCACACTTTCAACGTCGACTCTGGCTTTTTGTCGGGCGAACCTCTCCGCTTGACCGCATCGCCCTGGGCGTGTTGGTTCTCTATGGGCTGGAACGGGTGGCGCGCCATTTCGGGCTAGGCGTCCCGTTCGCCTCGTTCCTCGCGTTCCTCAGCTTCGCTGCCGTTGTCTATCTCATCGCCCGACTGATCCCGTGGATGCGTCGGCAGCTTCTGTGGAGGCTGCGGAATCGACTCATCGTCGCCTACGTGTTCATAGCCGTGGTGCCACTCGTTCTGTTGGCGACGATCGTGGGCCTGGGCCTAATCCTGTTGGAGCTGCAGATCGGCGCGCACCTGTTCCGCGACGGCTTGCAGGACCGCAGCAGCGTCATTGCGGCAGATACGGATTCGATTGCCGCGGCGCTCAACCGCGAGCCGAATCTCCCCATCGACCGGCCTGTTCCACCCGATTCGACGGCGATTCAGGATCCGGCACTGTTGCGGCCGGGCGTGGCCAGCATCATCGCCGCGGCGCAAACCGAATGGCCTGACTTACGGGCGTATTTAAATCACGGCCAGCAGCTGGTTCGCGCGGAAAACGGTGGCCAATTCACAGGCCTCGCTGAATTCCGCGGGCGGCTCTGGCTTGCCAGTGCCCAATCGCTCGCGGTTTCCAAAGGGCCAACGACGTTGTTGGTCATCGCGCCGATCACGCCCGCCCTTCTCGACAGCTTTCCCTCGAATCTCGGGCCCATCCGGATTAGCCTTCTTGAGCCGGCCACGCGGCAAACTCCCCGGGCGTTCCCACTGGATAAACACTACTACGTCTTCGGAGAACAAGTGGCAAGCAGCCAACGTAAGCTGGCCCCCGCCGCGAATTGGTTTGACGTGCGCATCCCGGGCGGCGCGACACTGTTGGCCAGCAAAGCCGATACGGGCGACGACGTTATGCCCAGGCCCGTCCTGGTCACATTTTCTTTGCGTCCTTCGGTGGTCAACCAAGACCTGCTGACCTCGGTAGGGTACCTGGGCCCGGTGCTGGTACAGCTACTTTTGACTGTCTTCCTCATATTCCTACTGCTGGAGCTTGCGGCGGCGGCGACGGGCTTCGTGCTAACCCGCACGATCACGCGCTCGATCGGCGACCTCTACGATGGAACACTTCATGTGCGCCGGGGCGATTTCAGCCATCGCGTCCATGTACGGAAACGCGATCAACTCGGTGAGCTGGCGGAATCGTTCAATGAAATGACCAGCTCGATCAGCGAACTGATTGAGGAACAGCGTCAGCGCCAGCGGCTGGAGAATGAAGTCGCCATCGCGCGAGAAGTGCAACAGCAGCTGTTTCCGCAATCGATGCCATCGGTTCCGGGACTGGATCTCTATGCGATTTGCCGGCCCGCTCGCGTGGTGAGTGGCGATTACTACGATTTCATTCCGATGGGAGCCGGACGCATCGGCATCGCGCTGGCCGATATAAGCGGGAAGGGGATTTTCGCCGCCCTGCTCATGGCAAGTCTGCAAGCCGCCTTGCGCAGCGTGGCGGTTTTGGATGGCCAGGGCGGATCGGCCGATCTTGTCACGCGCTTGAACCATCACCTGTTCAAGAACACCTCCGATGACCGCTACGCAACCCTGTTTTACGCGGTATATGACGCGACGGCCAAAACCTTGACGTATACGAACGCGGGCCACCTGGCTCCTCTGTTTGTTTCCGATGGATGTGTTCGCTCTCTCGATCAGGGCGGCACCGTGATCGGACTCTTCGAAGAGGCGCAGTATGCCCAGTGCACGATCAAGGTGCTGCCGGGAAGCCTGCTGGTGGGTTTCAGTGACGGCCTGACAGAACCGGAAAGCGTCTACGGGGAGGAGTACGGGACTGAGCGCCTCAAGTCGGAAATTCTCCGGCAGCGCGAACTGCCCGCGATCCGCCTGGCAGAAAATCTCATTTCCGGCGTCGAACAGTGGGCCGGCACGGCCGAACAAGCCGACGATATGACCGTCGTCGTCGCCCGCATGACCTAGCATGCCGAATGCCGCTCGCGATTCGTTTATGATGGACCAGCCATGAAAATCCTGACCGCTGCCGAAATGCGCGAAGTCGATCGTCTCACGAGCAAGACGGCGCGCGTGCCCAGCCTGAGGCTCATGGAGAACGCAGGGAAGAGCGTTGCCGAGTTCATTCAGGCGCGATTCCCGGAGGGGAAACGACGGCGCGTCATCGTCGTTTGTGGCAAAGGAAACAACGGCGGCGACGGCTTCGTTTGCGCCCGCTATCTGCAAGTCTGGGGCAGCCACGTTTCGGTCCATCTCGTCGGCAACCCGGCTGACGTCAGAGGCGATGCCGCCCGCAATTTGCGGCGTTGGAAGAGGGTGGGGAAGCTCTGGGTCGAGGGCTCTTCGGCAAAGAGCTCCCCGCTGGGATGGCAGGCTGGAGATATCATCGTCGACGCGCTGGTCGGGACAGGAGTGCGAGGCCCACTCGAAGGGCACTTGGCCGAAGTCGTCACGGCTATCAATCAACGCCCGCCGGGATGCGTGGTCGTGGCAGTGGACATTCCCTCAGGCCTCAACGCAGATACCGGCGATGCGCCGGGGCCTGTGGTTGTTGCCGACCACACGGTCACCTTCACGGCTCCCAAGCCGGGCCTCCTTCTCCGTGCAGGACCAGAACACGTTGGCGATCTGGTTGTTTGCGGGATCGGGTCTCCGCGACCCCTGATTGAAGAAACCGGGCGGGGCCGTCTCCGTTGGGGTGAGCCCGCCGAATTCTCCAAGTTTGCACTGCCGCGCAAGGCCTCCGGACACAAGGGCGACTACGGCCACGTCCTAATTGTAGCCGGGTCGGTTGGCAAAAGCGGCGCGGCGGTCCTGGCGGGGACCGCGGCACTGCGAGCCGGGGCGGGGCTCGTAACGGTCGCGACGCCCGAGCCGGTTTTGCCCATGGTGGCTGCACATACACCGGAGATCATGACAGAGCCGCTGGCCGCCACCCTCACGGGCAGCGTTTCCGAGCGCTGTCTTGAAGGGAGTCTCTTCAGCAAGATTCTCCAAGGCAAGCGCGTCCTGGCCATCGGTCCTGGGCTTACCACGCACGCCGAGACGCAATCGTTTGTCCGAACGATCGTCCGCGCTCGGGAGGTCCCCGTGGTCCTCGACGCCGATGGTCTCAATGCCTTCGCGGGACGAGGCGGGGAACTGTCCAGCCCGAGAGGCTTGCTTGCCGTCACGCCGCATCCTGGCGAAATGGCAAGGCTGCTCGGTTGCTCGACACAGCAGGTGCAAGCCCGGCGCATCGACCTCGCCCTTCAAGCCGCAGCTGGCTGGAACGCTTGCGTGGTCCTAAAAGGCCATCAGACCGTGATCGCTGGGCCGGACGGGCGCGCGTGGATCAATTCGACCGGGAATCCCGGTATGGGTACGGGGGGCACGGGGGACGTGCTGACCGGGATTTTGGCGGGCCTCACGGCGCAATATGGCGTGGATTCTTGGCCCGAGATGCTTGCTTGGGGTGTGTATCTGCACGGCCTGGCCGGAGATTTGGCTTATCGGGAGACCGGGGGAGCTCCCTTGATGGCCACTGATTTGATCTCCTGCTTGCCGCGCGCCTTCCGTCAGTTTTATCTCGAGTGCGGTCGTGGCTGAGCGCGTGTTCGTGACACATTCCGCCGAAGAAACCATCCGGAGCGGAGGCGAAATCGGCAGGCGACTTACTCCTCCTGTGCTGATCCTACTCTCCGGCGATCTCGGAGCCGGGAAGACGACGCTCACCAAAGGCTTGGCCAGCGGTCTGGGTGCCGCCGAAGAAGATGAGGTTACCAGCCCGACCTTTACACTCGTGCACAAATACGAGCGCGGCAGCTGCGTCTATCATGTCGATCTTTATCGCATCACAGGCCCAGAGGATTTCGACACGCTCGGTCTCGAGGAGATTTTCAACGAGCAGGCCGTCGTGGTCATCGAATGGGCCGAGAAGCTTGACCTGCGAACCGAGTGGCCGGTACTGCGGATAAGACTCGAGCACGTTTCCGAAGAGGAGCGACGGATTTCGATCGACGATCCCGCGGGTCTGCTCTAGTCGAGTCCGTCACAGGCCCATGACGTGGAAGCCAGCATCCACGTAGAGGACGTTGCCCGTCACGCCGCGGCCGAGATCGCTTCCGAGAAAGACGGCCGCATCGGCAACCTCCGCGGGATCGGTGTTGCGTCGCAGGGGCGCCCGCTGGGCGGAGATTTCCAACATCTTCGATAAGTCTTTTACCCCTCGCGCGGAGATCGTTTTGATGGCGCCCGCCGAAATCGCATTGACCCGAATTTTTTTCGGTCCCAACTCGCTTGCCAGATATTTCACTTCGGCCTCGAGCGCTGCTTTGGCAATGCCCATGATGTTGTAGTTGGTCACCACGCGCGTCGACCCCAGATAGGTTAGGGTCATGATGGAACCGCCGTTGGTCATCAGCGGAGCAAGGATTCGGGAAATCGCAACGAAGGAGTAGGCACTTACGTCGAGTGCCAGCTGAAAGCCTTCGCGCGACGTGTTCAAAAACGGTTGATTCAGGTCTTCGTGTTTCGCAGCTGCCAGGCTGTGAACCACTACGTCGAGCCTGTGTCCGGCTGCCTGCAGGGAGTTGCCCATCTGTTCGATGTCGGACGGCTGCTGAACTTCACAGGGGTAGAAGGAGGTCGCGCCCAACTCGCGACCCAATTCTTCAACCGACGGTCTCACGCGGTCATTTTGGTAGGTCAATAGCAGCCGGGCGCCTTCGCGTGCAAAGGCTTGCGCGATGGCATAGGCGATGCTCCACTTATTCCAAACTCCCAAAACGATGGCCGTCTTGCCTTCGAGCAGTTTTGACATGGTGGGTCATTCTAACCGAAAACTTACCGGGAGCGCGCCCAGCGGATAATCTCGCGCACAACCAATTCCAGATACGGCCACAAAAGCGCTGCAATCGTTCCGGCAGCAGCCCAGAAACGAACGGGACGGGCGGCGGGAGTCTTCAGCTTGACAGGGTCATGAGTCTCACAGAATCCGCCCCCGAGCGCCGCTCGCCCGCAGCGCTCGCCGCCGGGCCCGAGATAGAGACAGGGCCCTTGCCCGGCAGCCGCAGGCCGCGCGGACAAGCTTAGATCTTCCGGAGCTTGCGCGCGAGAAAAGGTAGGCTGCAGCCAGCCTTGCGGAAGGCCATCGGGGGTGATGGCCGGGACCGCTCCCGCGTTGACGCTTACGCGGCGTTCCATTGCGTATCGCTCCGATGCTACGTTACATTGAAAACTTGCCCGACAGAATACCCTAGAACATGCTGGAAACGCGTATCGAGCAGCCGCCTGCCCATCCGGCTCGGATGAAGCTGGAGCCATACTCTGCTGAAATCCGGCTTACGCACCTGACCCTGGGTCTTGACAACATTCACTACGACGTTTTCCTGAGCCCGCGTTTTGTCGAATTCACGCGCAAATACCTGCTGGACTTGCTTCGCCAGGTGGTCAACATCAGCCTGCTCTACGGGAAAGAGCACGAGCGGGGACGGGACCGCGAGCGTCGTCCATCCGGCGCACCCGAACACTCGGGATTTCGGAAGCTGTTGATGGAAATCCTGCAAGAATCGCTGACCCGCGCGAAGTTCCAGCAATCGATCGAGAGCGATATCCTGCATCGGCTCGCGCTGCTGAAATTCCTTTCACAAGAGATGAGCAATCAGTTCTCAAGCATTCTGGTCGAGTGCAAGGACTGGATTCGCTCGCGTGGCGAGCTCTTTGAACACAGCGAACAGGCCCACGTGATGCGCTCGAAAATCGCCGATGTGCAGGCCGACCGCAAGAATGTGATCCGCCAGGTGGGCGAGACGCTTTGCCGAGTCTGGTGCGACGTCGAGGAAAGCGCTCTGTCGAAGACGCGCCGCGCTTTGTTCGGAGATGATTTTCGCGCGACCTACGAGCTTCTGCACAATCGCTTCCTTTTCGTCGAGGGCGGCAACGACGACCAGTTCATCGTCGAGCACTATGTGTTGCTCGGGAACTTCGTGAACGATCCGGATCGGTTCGAAGTCTTTGACGCGCTCCTGCTCGATTTTGTTCGCGAGTACGTGCTGGCGGGAGATGACGAGGAACTCACCAAGGCCCGGAAAACGCATGAGCGCTTACTCGAACAGGCCCGGCTTCTTCGCTCCGAAATTGCGCGACTCGAGGAGGAGCAGGAGGACGCCGCTGGCCGGGCCAGCGACAACGACCGCTCCTTCCCCTCGCTGTTTAAGCGCAAGGTGGCCTCTTCGTCCGAGGCCCGGCAGGAGCTGGAAGAAGTTCGGCGAAAAATGGCCTCGCTCGAAATGAACCTCGAAGAGCTTGACCCGCAGATCGAGTCGGCCCGGCAACGGATGGAGTTTCTCACCGATGAGCTGAGAAGTCGCATCGGCGACTATCTGAACCAGCCTGCCAACGCCACGCGCATGTTCGATACGCGCGCCGCAGAGGACGATTCGGCGAAGGACCCAGGAGCTCCCGGCGAAGTTCGCGCCCATCTGCTCGAAGAATGGGTGCACAGGCTGGAGGAGCGCGACCTGCTGTTCCACGTCCTGGCGGGTTACGAGCTCCGCAGAATTGGCTCTGAATACAGTCCGCCGATTCATCTGCAGCAGCTCAAGAAGGCGCTGGTTTACCGCGAGGAGGCAAAGCGGGTGGCGCAGATCTTGGAGAAATTCCCGGCGCGCAAGGTGTCGATGAAAAAGCTCGAGGAATCGTCGCGCGGGATTCGTCGCCGCACCGTGCAGGAGACTCTTACACTCGGGCTGCAGTTCGCTGAGGACTTGATGCGGCTCCGCCGCGACCGAAGAAACTACCAGCAGGTTCTGGGTTGGATGGAACGTATCAATCTCGTCCATTCGGAACGAACTCGCGAGCTGTCCCGCGCCAACAAAAGCCTGTACGAGTTTCTCCATCCGGACGAAAGCCGCCCGGCCGAAGATCCTGTGATCAACCACGTGGTGATCAAGGCGGATGTGCGCGGCTCCACGGGCATCACGAAAGACCTTCTCGCACGCGGCATGAACCCGGCCTCACACTTCAGCATGAACCTTCACGAGCCGGTCAAGAGAATGCTGGAACGGTACGGTGCGGCGAAAGTCTTCATCGAAGGCGACGCCATCATCTTGGCCATCTATGAAACCGAATCGACCCGCGCGACGCAGCGCGCCGTGGCGCGAGCCTGTGTGCTTGCGCGCGAGATCCTGGCAGTGACCGCGGCTTACAACGCGCGCGCGAAAGTGGGCGATTTGCCACGGCTCGAACTAGGGGTCGGCGTCGCGTTTCAAGATTCGGCGCCCTCGCTGTGGATGGACGCCGATTCGCACATCATGATTTCGCGCGCGCTGAATTTATCGGACCGCCTGTCGAGCTGTTCGAAAATGGCCAAGCGGCTCTTTCAGACCAACCCCGGGCCTTTCTGCGTCTACTTGCTGCAGACTCTTATGGAGGACGTCGCCGCCGACGAAGGCGAAGAGCTTCTGGTTCGCTACAACCTCAATGGCATTGCACTCAATGAGGAAGGCTTTCAAAAACTGAGCGCGGAAATTTCGCTTTCCCCCATGACGGGGAATTTCCCACTTCCGTGGGGGAAGGAACGTGTGCAGCTCTATTTTGGCGAGGTTCCGCTCGGCGAATCGCTTGAGCCGATCGTCGTTCGCAAAGGATTTGTGCGACAGCTCCTACCCGGCGGCAAAATCGGCAGCCAGGGCACACGCGCTTACTACGAAGTCTGCACGGACGGGAAGCTTCTCGAGCTGGCCCGCAGACGCTTTGTTGCCTTCAATCCACGCTAAGAAGCCATTTTGTCCCAGTTGGTACAAGACGGCCAATCATCGTGGACATCATTCTCCCGTCGATGTGAGTGCGGAGGAGCCGAGTTTGGTGCCCGGCGTAACTCGGGACCAACCGGAGACCCAGAATCGCGGCCACTCCCGAGGAAGCGGACTTCTCGGGACTTGGCCGATT
>Ga0187783_10001729_pt1 | contig 16194 bp, 12 predicted proteins | sample 1015_SJ02_MP02_2_FD_132471 | JGI IMG/M metagenome (GOLD analysis project Ga0187783, IMG submission 132471) | Tropical peat soil microbial communities from peatlands in Department of Meta, Colombia - 1015_SJ02_MP02_20_MG | ecosystem: Environmental > Terrestrial > Soil > Wetlands > Peat | place... | reverse complement strand
CGATGCGGATGCCGCCGAGGGCTTGGAGGAGCCGCCGCCCGCACCGCTCTTTTTCGGCGCGAGCAGCGCGAGAAGGATGTTTGCCTCCATCCGTGGACCGAACTCGATGATCGCGTGATCGCCGATGTCCTGCAAAAGGCGCGTCATCTTGGCGCGGCCGACGTCCTGGTGCGCCATCTCACGCCCGCGATGAAAAATCATCGCCTTTACCTTCGAGCCCTCACCCAGGAATTTAATGATCTGGTTTTTCCGCACCTGGTAGTCGTGCTCGGCCGTTGCCGGCCGGAATTTTACTTCCTTGATGTGGGTGGATTTCTGGTGCCGCTTCTGTTCGTGCGCCTTCTTGTTCTGCTCGTAGAGGAACTTCCCGTAGTCCACGAGCTTGCAAACCGGAGGCACCGCGTTGGGCGAGATTTCGACGACATCCAAACCCTGATCCCTCGCGGCCTTCATTGCATCGAAGAGGGACATCACTCCGAGTTGGTTCCCGACCTCATCAATCACACGAACTTCGCGCGCCCGTATGCGCTCGTTGACCCGCAGACCGCCACCACGTTCAGCGATAAACCCACCTCCAGAAAATCGAACCCCCTTCGGGCCAGCCCGTCGGGGTTTTGGGTTACGAAGTATAACACGGCCTGGCTGGCGTTCGGTATTCGGCATACTGTGGATCGACCGGGACTTGACACTCGTCTTAATAGGGGGTCAAAATCGCGGCGAATGGCTGACGAATCGACTCGCATAGATAGCCATGCCGGCTCCCGCGATGGTCACCACATCATCGTCATTCATGGTGCTGTAACAGCTACGAACGCCCCGGCACTTCGAAAAGCAGGGGAAGGACTTAACGCCCGCGTCTTGATCATCGATCTCACTGATGTTCCGCACATCGATTCCTCCGCGATCGGCGTTCTGGTGCACTTCTACACAAATAGCCGCGAATCCGGGCGAAAATTGGCACTCGTAGGGTTGAGCGACCGCGTTCGGAAGACGCTCAAGAACATGAGCGTGGACAGGCTTTTTGTAATCTTTCCGCAACTCAGCGATGCCGAAAGCGCCCTCGTCTAGCTGGCGCCCTTCTGGGCAATTTCCGAATTCAGCGCGGTCATAAATTCGCCGAGGGGCCGCGCGCCGAGGTCGCCTTTGGTACGGTCTCGAACTGAAACCGTACCCGCCTCCGCTTCTTTGCCGCCCACCACGAGCATGTACGGAATCTTCTGCAGCTGCGCATCCCGGATTTTCGCCTGTAATTTCTCATTCCGGTCGTCAAGGTGAACCCGAAATCCCGCGCCACGAAGCTTTTCGGCGACCTGCTCCGCATATTCCGCTACTTTTTCGCTGAGGGGCAAAACCTCCACTTGCACCGGCGCCAGCCACACTGGAAAGGCCCCGGCGTAATGCTCGATCAGGATGCCAAAGAAACGCTCGACCGAACCGAGAAGCGCGCGGTGCACCATCAGAGGCTGGTGTCGTGAGCCGTCTTCGCCCACGTACTCGAGCTCGAATCGCGCGGGCAAATTGAAGTCGAATTGAACCGTTGTGAGCTGCCATGGGCGGCCGATGGCATCAATAAGTTTCACGTCAATCTTCGGGCCATAGAACGCGCCCTCGCCTACCATGCGCTTGAAGGGAATGTTCAGCCTTTCGAGCACGGAGGCGAGCGCGTTCGTCGCGCGCTGCCAGTCTTCCGGCTTGCCCGGATAATTCTCCGGATGCGCAGGATCCCATTCCGAAAGTTCCACTTCGTAGCGGTCGAAGCCAAAGGTTTTCATTACCGCGAACGCAAAATCCACGCATTCTTCCACTTCTTTTTCGATCTGGTCCGGGGTGCAGAAAATGTGCGCGTCGTCCTGCGTAAAGCCGCGCACGCGGAGCAAACCGTGCAGCACGCCCGAGCGCTCGTAACGGTAGACGGTGCCCAGTTCAGCGTAGCGTTGCGGAAGATCGCGGTAACTGTGCAGCCTCGATTTGTAAATCAGGATATGGCCCGGGCAGTTCATCGGCTTGAGCTGGTACTCAGCCTTTTCCACTTCGATCGGGCCAAACATGCTGTCGCGATAGTAGTTTGTGTGGCCGCTCGTATTCCACAGATCCAGCCGCATGATGTGGGGAGTAAAGACCAGATCGTAGCCGCGGCGGAGCAATTGGTCGCGGAGCCAGTCTTCGATCAGCTTGCGAACCAACCCGCCTTTCGGATGCCAGAAAATCAGTCCCGGGCCGGCTTGCTCTTCGATTGAGAAGAGGCCGAGTTCCGGGCCGAGCCTCCGATGATCCCGGCGCTTGGCTTCCTCAAGCTTGTGCAAGTAATCGTCGAGTTGGGATTTTTCGACGAAGCAGGCGCCGTAGATCCGCTGCATTTGCGGATTCCCTTCGTGCCCTTTCCAGTAAGCGCCGGCGACGTTGATCAGCTTGAATGCCTGGATCCGCCCGGTCGAAGGAATGTGGGGGCCGCGGCAGAAGTCTATGAATTTTCCGGTGGTGTAAAACGACACCATCGGTTCGGTGGCCTTTTCCTCCACGAGCTCGCACTTGAATGTCTGCTTCGAGTCTTCGTAAAGCTTGATCGCCTCCGGCCTCGGAATCAACTTGCGTTCGTTCGGCAAATCGCGCGCGGCGATTTCGTGCATCTTGGCTTCAATTTTCTCGAGGTCGTCTTGAGTGAATGGCTCGGGACGCAGAAATTCGTAGAAAAATCCGTAGTCAATCGGTGGCCCGATGCCGAGTTTCACGTCCGGAAAAAGTTCAAGCACCGCCGCAGCCAGGAGGTGCGCCGCCGAGTGGCGGAACACCTGAACGGCGTCCGGATCTTTGGCGGTGAGAATCGCAAGCGAAGTATCGTGATCGAGCGGACGATCGAGGTCGATCAAGTCGCCGTTGGTCCGCGCGACAAGCGCCTCCTTCGCCAAACGCGGCGAAATCTGCTTCGCCACTTCAGCCGGAGTCGTGCCCTTCGGCACTTCGCGCTTCGCGCCATCCGGCAGCGTGATTTGAATGGTATCCATTGCGTATTGCCCTGCGACTGAATTTCTTAGCTTACTGGCGCATTATCGAAGGGTCAAGGCGCGAGAGCAAACGCCGCGCAACCAAAATTTCGGAGAGAATCAGCCTTTTTCGTATTCGCCCATCAGCACCTGGTGGACGTGAATGCTCGGAAATCCCTGCGCAAACCCCTGCACGCGGGAAAGCGCCTGATAGAAATAGAGATTTTTCTCACTTTCATTCAGCGCGTCGAGAGAATCCCAAAGAGATATCACCTGCACTTCGATTGGATCGGTTGCGTGCGTATGCAGAACGAAGAGCCCGCGAAATCCTTTTTGCTGCCGGGCGAGGGGAAGCAGCGACTCCACTGCTTTGGCGAACTCTTCACTCTTGCCGTGAAGAAGATGGAATTGGGTCACGCGCGCGTGCATGCGGGCCTCCCGCCTGTGTGCGAAGGAGAGCGTTGCGCCACGAGCGTAGCGCAGTCATTCAGCGCGATAAATATAGCGCACAGTCGGCTTAATTTGTTGCTTTCACCGCTTTCGAGCCTGCTCGAGCCTCTCCCAAGCTTGATCGGGGAAATCGAGAAAATCATTGAATTCGCCGGCGCCGCGAAGCCACAAACCGCCGTCAATGACGATACATTCGCCGTTGACGTACTCCGCTTGCGCGCTCAGCAAATACGCCGCGAGATTCGCCAGCTCTTCGTGCCGCCCGAATCGTTTCATCGGGTGGTAATTCTTCGCGCGTTCCTCGAGTTCTTTTGACGGCATAAGTCGCGAAAACGCACCTTCAGTGGGAAACGGCCCCGGAGCGATCGCGTTCAGGCGTATCCGGTGCGGCGCCCATTCCACAGCCAGCGAGCGAGTCATCGCCAGCACGCCCGCTTTCGCGCACGCTGACGGCACCACGAACCCAGAACCGGAACCAACAGCGGCGTAGGTCGTCACGATATTCAGAATATTTGCCGGCTGCTTCGCTTCGATCCAGCGCCGTCCCAATGCGAGCGTAAAGTGGAACGTCCCTTGCAGCACGATGCCGACGACCGCATTGAACGCGTTCGGAGAAAGTTTTCCCGTGCGCGCGATGAAATTTCCGGCGGCATTGTTCACCAGTGTGTCGACGCCGCCAAGGTCGTTCTCTGCGGCGGCAATCGCGTTTTCAACCGCCGTGAAATCTCGGACATCGCACGTTGCGTAGCCGGCTTTGACGCCTTTCCCGCGAATCTCGCCAGCCGTCTGCGCGAGCGGCTCCTCGCGGCGTGCAGCCAGGAAAATATTCGCGCCAAGCTCCGCGAAACGTAGCGCCATCGAACGCCCAAGCCCTGTCCCGCCTCCCGTGATCAGGATATTGCGGCCTTTCAGTAGATCGCGTTCGAACACGGCTCACCGCCTTTCGATTTCACCGACACTCTAAGCGAATTGCGTTGAATCGCGCGAAACAAAATTGAAGGATTTGGAGATGCGAATCTAAAAGTCGATGTGGCCGCGAATTGACGGTACGAGGACAGGCCCTCTCACCTCGTTGTATCCGGGGCTGTTGATGTGCTGAAGATCGAAAGAGGCAAACAGGCCGCGCCAGAGATGCGCTGTGTAGTAGCTTTCGACAATCTTTTCGCTGCCGTAGGAGAGACCGCCGTCGCCGAGCAGGAAGCCGAGCCCGCCTAGGGCGAGATAACGTGCGTGATCGCCGGAAATTCCGTTAATCGCGAACGCAGCTCCAGCGCGATCGTACCGGCGGCGCCACCAACTGCCCTTGAAATACATGCCGCCCTCGGCCGTCCGGTCCACTTCGGTGTAGGCAAAAGATTCGTTGTGTCCATCACTCCAGCCCAGGCGTCCGAACAGGCCGAATTGCGAAGTGAGATCCTGCTCAAAGTTCAACCCGAAGCCGTACTTGTGCCGCCCCTGGCGGCGCGTAGCGATGATATTCGGAGTCGAAGTCTCGCCGTCGAGGAATTCGTTGGCCGCCTCGCGGTAATTGCCCATGTCTGCATGATTCAAGAATGAAAGCAACCGGATTACGCCGGCGCGACCGCGAAGAAAATTTCTTCGCCACTCGCCTTCGAGATTTTCAGCGCGCGCGCGCGCGAGGTCGGCGTCCAGATGGTTTCCATTTGCAATCTTCGGCATCAAAGCTTCGGCAAACCGCACCGACCAGGACCGGTCGTCGTACTCGAAAAACGCGGCGTCTGTGTAGCCGCGCGTATTTGCTGCGTAGTCCCAAATGCCGCTGTTGTCGACAGTCCAATTCATGAATTGCAAGTGGCTGTCGCTTCCGCCGGAATTCACGTCAAAGAAATCCGGGAGGCTGAATTTTCCGATACGGATTTCAATCCGGCGGGCTGGCAACGAAGTCGCGAGTCCGAAGGGCCCTCGCTCGGCAGCGATCCGGTCGTCGCTGAGCGGGATGATCTGCCGCACCATGAAGCGCGCGAGATACGGCGTTGTGGCAAGTGGCACGCCTTGTACCGTGCGCACCGCGTCAAGATCCGTGAAGCCCGCCAATCCCAAGGCGTTTCCGATTCCTCCTCCCGATGCCTCCTCCACGTCGGCTAGAACCTCCGTCGTGCGCGTCAGTTCGTAGCCGGTATAAAGCGTCATAATGTGTGTCGTGGCGCTTTGTGCCTCTGGCGTGAGGCTGTTTGGGCCGCTATAGGCCGCATAGAAGGCCGGGTGCCACTGGAATATTACGTTTGCCTGGCCCGAGATCCACCAGCGGCTGGTTTCCGAGTGAGGGAACATGGTTGTTGGTTCGTCGTCGGACGCCTCGTCCGGAGCTGGCTGCGCCGTCGGCGAGGTCGTTTCTTGCTGCGAAGTTGTGTCTTGGGCGAATGCGAGCTTCGGCGCCGTCAGCCACAAGAGCAGAAGACACAAGAGCCATGGCATACGCTGCTCGAGCAAGCGGCGCGCGGATACTCGCAGGAGTGAAGCTCGAAGGAGCACGGTGAGGCTCCGGAATTTAATCACGCGGGCCTTCCCCCCAGTGTTAACGGCAGATGAAAGCGCCGCCGCAGCTTGGCGGCGCGACACCGGCGATCGGCGAGCGCGAAACGGCATCGCAAAATCCTGTGCTATGCTCATCGGTCACCCGGAGGTACGAACGACGGAAAAAGAGCCGTCGGCGGCCTGAGAAAAAGTCCGGCGCCTTGATACCATACCCCTATAGGGTAGTCAAGCCAATGTCGCACACGACCCGCGAAAAACTCGATCTCGTCAATCGCACCAAGAAAGTCATCGGCCAGCTCGAAAGCGTCGAGCGCGCTCTCAACGGCGATGAGGCCTGCGCCGACATCCTGCAGCGTCTCGCCGCGGCGCGGGGGGCCATCAACAGCTTAATGGCTGAGTTGATGGAGGATCACATCCGCAACCATATGCCGCGAAACAACAAGTCGTCGGAGGAGGCCGCTGAGGACTTGGTCGAGATCGTTCGGTCGTACCTGAAGTGAACGCGGCGGGAGAGCGCGTCGAAGCTCAACGGGATCTCTCTCTCGGGGCGGAGTAGCCGTATTTTTGCAGGCATCCGGATTGCCCGATTTCGTCATCTCTAGTAGTCTTTCCCATTCCATCAGGCACTCCGTCCCACCCGTGAGGCTGCCAGATGCGGGTTTGTCACCGAAGGAGTCGGAAATTTGCGCGGGAAGGCGTCACTATCGGTCTGGGTTCTAATTGCCGCGGCCATGATTCTCCCGTCCTGCGGCGAGGTTGTGAACAATCCCGCTCCGAACGTCACCTCGCTTTCGCCCAGTAACGTAGACGCAGGCTCGCCCGGCTTTACGCTGACAGTAAACGGAAGCGGCTTGGCTCCACAGTCGCTGGTGTATTGGAATGGATCCGCCGTATCGACCATTTTCCTCACTAGCGATCAAATGCAGGCCACAATTCCGTCCTCGTTCATCACCGTGCCCGGCAGCGCGCTGATCGAAGTTCAGACCCCCGCCCCCGGCGGCGGCGTCTCGACAGAATTGACGTTTACGATCAATCCGGTGAATAGCCTCATCCCGGAATTGAGTTCGATTTCGCCGAGCTTCGGGCTGGCCGGCAACAGCCAATTCCAAGTTGAGCTCACGGGAAACAATTTCGAGCGCCAATCCGAAGTGCTGATCAACGGCAATGCGCAGACGACGTCGTTTCTGAACAGCCAGCAACTGGTAGCTGAGATTCCGGCGAGCTATCTCACGACAGCGGGCGAGCTTTCGATTTCCGTGCTGAATCCGGCCCCCGGTGGAGGCGCATCCGTAGCGCTTCCGTTGACGATCACCTACGCTGTGCCGGCGATTACGAAGCTTTCGCCGACCAGCGCGGCGGCCGGAGGAAACTCGCAAACTCTTACTGTGACGGGCACCGGGATGACGCCCGGTACCGTCATCATGTTTAATGGAAGCCCGCGCACGACGAATTACTCGTCGAATACCTCCGTCACCGCCGTATTGACCGAATCAGATTTATTTTCCGCGCAGGTCGCTCAGATTACGGCCGTGAATCCGTCTCCCGGCGGGGGGCCATCTGTCGCCGAGGTTTTCGGCGTTGACGGCATCGTGCCGGCGCTTTCGCGGCCTGGATATACGGGCTTGCCGGAGCTTGTGGATTATAGCTATCTGGGACTCGGGCCGAATGCCGGCGTCGGGAATCTGAATCTATCCGGCCCGTCCATCAGCTCGAATGGCCGGTACGTGGCATACGCTTCCGCAGCGAGCAATCTCGTCTACAACAACACGAACAGCACCACCAACGTTTTTCTGACGGATACCTGCTACGCGACGACCGGGTGCGTTCCATCCAACCAGCTTGTCAGTGTTTCAGCAACCGCAGGAAGCACTACGCCGGGCACTCAGGCCAACGGGCCAAGCTCGGCGCCGTCGCTGAACTCGACCGGCAGCTACATTGCGTTTTCGTCCTACGCGACCAATCTCGATCCGAACTATCCGACGGTGACTGGAACGACGCAACAGGTGTACCTGCATAGTGCGTGCGTGGGCGGGTCGACCACGACGGAATGCTCGACTGCCTTCACTGAATTGGTTTCCGCCGCGGCCGACGGCGTCGATCCTGCCAATGCGGACGCGACCCAAGCCTCCATCAGCTCGGATGGCCGGTATGTCGCATTCGTTTCGACCGCGACAAACCTCGTGCCCGGCGTGAATCCCGACGGTATCGCGCAAGTCTATTTGCGCGACACTTGCTTGGGCACGACGACAAGCTGCACTCCAACGACCGAACTGGTTTCTTCTCCGGATGGGGTGACACCGGGCGACGAACCGTCTTCGCAACCGTCCGCCGCGACGAGCGGCCTTTACGTCTCCTACACGACCGCTGCGTCGAATCTCGTCAGCGGCGTCGTGCCCACATCCACGCAAATCTTTCGAACGGAGACATGTATAGCCGGCTTGCTGAATTGCGTTCCCACGCTCACACTCGTGTCATCGAATGACGGCGTGACAACCGCAAACGCCGCCGCCTCGGAATCCTCGATCACGGCCGACGGGCGCTACGTTGCGTTCGCCTCCGACGCCACGAATCTGGTGGAGGCCGCGTCGTCGGGAGTTCAGCAGATTTATGTTCGAGACACCTGCGGGTCGCTGACGACCGGGTGCACCACTTCCACGACTCTCATTTCCGTGGCCAACGACAATGTGACGCCCGGAAACGCCCTGAGCGAGCAGCCTTCGATCAGCTCAATCACTTCGGGCGCGGGGGACGCGGAGTTCGTTGCTTTTGCTTCGCTTGCCGCGAACCTCGCGTCGGGCACCACGAATAACTTTGAAAATATATTCGTACGAAATACCTGCAACAACGCGTCGTCTTCTCCCGCATGCATCCCCGGCACGATTCTGCTCAGCACTTCTCAGAACGGCACGCTTGCGAACAACGTCTCGATTCACCCCGCCGTAAGCGGAAGCGGCCACGATGTCGCCTTCATATCTCCGGCCACGAATCTCGTCCCGAACTACTCCACGGGACTCGGAGACGTTTTCATCACCGGCACGACTTACTAGATGATCCCGGCGAAAACTGGCGAGTGTTAGGAGTGTGCCGCGGCTTGCCGTGGCATGAGCGCGCTTCGCGTCTTGCCCAGAGTGAATGTCAGCGATTCGCGCGGGATTGACTTGATGAAGGGTGCGACCATCCAGCCGAGTCCGGTAGGAATATCGCGCGTAAGCGAGATCGAACGGCATTCCACATACGTGCCGCCGTCCTTTTCCTGAAATCTCCAATAGGTTTGCATGCGCCAGAGATATCCGTTGTCGTCGCCGACGGGCCGCAGCTTTTCGCCTCGAGTCCCGGCGTTCTCGACTTCCTGGACACGAGTCGTGTGCGACGCGCTCTCGGCGTGAGTGGCATCGAGGATCTCGTAGTGGACATCGTGCTCGGTGTCGAGGATGGACGTAATCACTTCCTGCTTGCGAAGCCGGAAGTACACGACAAAATCATCTCCGTTGCGGCTCAAAATTTTTGACGCAACGACATCGGGCTGAAAGTAGCCCTGATGGTCGTCGTAGTCTTCCTCGAATGACAGGGTTCGTCTCAACGTCGTGCCAGGGATGAAAACGGTGCCAATCCAATCGTGAATCATCCCGCCCGGGACGGGAATCGATTTGCCGCCGTCAAACGTTTCCTGCGGCTCAATCACAACCTCCCCGTGCCTTAGCATGCCGAGCGCGGCATCTCGTCGTTCCGGCGGTAGGCGGTCGACCCACAGAAACGCCGCATGGTTGGCGTCCAGGTGACCTGTCTGCGCCTCTGAAAGCTGGACATAGAGATCGAACGCGGCGTTCGTCCGCGACTTAAGCTGGACGCCAGGTGTCGGCTCAGGGCTGCCTAGGGTGGCGAGAATGAGCGCGATGCCGCCAATGGCCGCCAACTGTCGGCGTTTCCAGCCGATCCCGAAGTTGACCGACCCGTTTTTTGGCTTTGTTTTCATCGTGTTGGGTATTCGGCGCCCGTCGCCCAAAGGGAGCTAGGGCAAGCGATTCACCATCGTGGTTGGATGCGGCTGGTGGCGACAACGAATGGAGCAGAGATCACACGGAGGGTCCGCTTACCAAGGGCCCACTCTGTCAGCGGGGGGTCAGGAGGGGTACGCCGACAGGGTGGGCTTGGACGGGTTGGGAAGCGTGCCCCGGCTCCTCTCGAAGCCGTCGTCCCCGCAACGCAGCCCCCAACCCGCACTGTGATAATAGAAATGCAACCGGTTCGCGAGAATGGTTCGGAGGATTCATTTCACACGTACCCGAGGTACAGTACCCTCTGAATCCGCATAATGCCGAAGGAAGTCTACTGTTTTGAAGGGCTTGACTTGTCGGGCTCGGGTTGGATAGGGAGATCTTTGCCGGGACTAGCGGGGATCCGAAGGGTCACTTTCGCAGTCTTGCCCGTCTGCAATCTGACGTTCTTTTCCCAAGGCGACCAAACGCCCAAGAACGAAGCCCGCAGGTCATAAGCGCCTGGTTGGAAATGCGGGAACGAAAAATGCCCTTCGGCGTCCGTCAGCGTCGCGTGGGGATGCTCGCCGTTTCCGGATTCCTGCACGATTACGCGCGCTGACGCGACCTTCTTGTCGTCCAGGCCAACGACGATGCCCTCGATATTTCCGGTGAGATCGCGGGAAATCGCAGGGGCAGCGAGGAGAGAAAAAAGTAGGGCGACACTTGCCGCCCAGCTAAATTTTGACAACGGATTGCCTCCCCCGCCCGGGCATATTTTATCGCGGGCGGGTCCGCGATGGGGTCGTTGAAAAAGCGCTGCGCCCAAAGTGTTATTGGCTGGACGGAGGATTTAGCAGCGGCTCTACAGCTTGTACACCTTGTGAGCGCGAGCGTGCGCTTCCTGGTCTTGGCGGCCGGAGTCGGCATTCACGCCGCGCGCGAGCGCGATGTAATAAGTCAGCAACTGGAGGGGCACGAGGTGAACGAATGGCGCGAGCCAAGCCGGGGCGGCGGGCAATACCACGACGTGCTCGGCGGCGACGTCTCCGCTGGCGTCAGGCACCGTGACGGCTACGCGCAACATTCCAAGCTCGCCCGCTGCACGTAGAATGGTGCGCGCCCGATCGTCCGCGGCTTCCCCGGTGAGCATCGCCACCATCGCGCCGCGCGAATCGATTTCCGAGAACGGCCCGTGCAGAATCTCTTCGGTTTCGAATCCTTCCGCGGCAATGTAGCTCGTTTCCTTGATTTTTAGCGCCGCTTCCGTGGCCGTCGCCCAGCACGTGCCCGCGCCAAAAAAGACGATGCGCTGTTTCTCCGCTACCTGCTTCGCGATTTCGCGCACCTTGACTTCACTGCGAAGCGCTTGGCGCATCAATGCGGGCACTTTTTCGATCGCAGCGTCGGCGGTTGACGGTTCCTTGATCAAGCTGCGTTGTTCGAGCACGGCGAGAATGTATTTGGCGAGCGCAGCCAGGGCCGTCGTATAACTCTTGGTGTACGCAAACGCGAGTTCCTGCTCGCACGTCTCGATGTGGAAGTCCGCGCCCTGAATTCCTTCACCGGATTTTTGGCCTGTAACCGCGATGGTCGTCGCACCCATCAGCTTTGCGGCCCGTAGCGCCTCCACCGATTTCGACGTTGTTCCCGTGTGCGTGATGATGACGGCAACATCGTCCGGGCCGAGCGCGAGCGGATAATTTACGAACTCGAACGATTGTTCGGCTCGCGCCGTGGCTCGCCCGCCGGAATGGAACCGCATCCATCGTTCGCACACCATCGCGGCGTTCAAAGAAGTTCCAATGCCGATGAACACGAAGCGTTTTTTCCCCGCCGAAGCGCCGGCGGCATCCTCGATTTTCGCCCGCTGCTTCGCGAATACCTGTTCGATCAGGTCGGGCTGCGCCTGGATCGCATCGTAGAGAAAAAATGGATGGGCTGTACGAGTTTCGGGCATCGCGTCTTCTCCCGCGGCAGTGTATCCGATAGACTCGCGGAGGGCGAACGCGAATTTCGCCGGAGGGCCGATGCCTCGCTATTTATCGCAGCACACGATCGCCTGCCTCACGCGGCAAGGCGCCGAAGAATTGACCGCGAGGCTTAACGCCACGACCGCTGTCCACGCGCGGCGCGTTCTCCTGGCCATGCACGACGGCAAGCTGCTCGTCGAATTCGACGCGGCGAACCGCGAAGAATTGGAGACGTGGCTCGCGCGCGAAAGATTTCATTTCGATTGGGTGCTTCGAATTGATTACGAAGCGAGTGGCGGCGCGCTCGCGGCAATCTGATCCGCGGTCCGGTTAGTGCAACACCTCCGGAGCGATGCCGCTGTGCTTTGCTTCCTCTTCCAGTGAATCGATCTTCGCGAGCAGATCTTTCTTCTGTTTGGTGAGTGTCTGAATCTCCATTTGCCAATCGCCGCGGCGCATGTGGTATTCCTGCACGCCCTGGTTCGGTTGCATCTCTCCGTTGAGGGCGGCTTGGTAGGACGCAATCTTCTGGTCAATTCCGGCGATTTGGTTTTTGGCTGTATTGATCTGGTTTCGATACCAACTGGCGGGATGTCCGCCCATCGGCTTTGCTTGAAGTGGCTTCGGTTTGTTGGCTTTGGCCGTAACGGGAGCCGGCGCCGCATGTGGACTGAAATCATCGTTCGTCCAGACTTTTTTGGGAGCTGGCTGATTGGACGGAACGGATGAATCCGGCGTCGCAGGCGACGGCGCTGGCGCCTGGTTCTGTGCTCGAGACGGAATTGCAAGCGTCAAGCTAGAGACTGCGAGAAGGACTGCGAACATAATCCTCGTGAGCATGGATGGCTTGGCGACTCCTTCGTCAAGGCCATTTTCAGGCTGAACGGTGCCGCCGGCGTCCCGAATTGCTCGCCAGTTTCCAGGTTTTAGGGGTCGTAGATGGCGCCATGCGCGAGTTCGTTGCGCACGAGCGCGAGCGCCTGCGCGGGAGGGCCGACGCGCCGATAGTGCGACGTCTCCGTGATTTCGTGTGATTCGAAGACAAACACGAATTTTCGTCCCGCGTAGTCGTATTGCACTCGAGTCGGCGCCCAGAATCCTTTCGCGACCTCCGTGTTATCGAGCGAAAATTTTCCGCCGCGATAGAGCTTTCCCACCACCCCGCCGCCGAAGTAAACGTCTTTGATGATTTCGGCTTCGCCGTGCACGATGTTTGCGGACGCGTCGTCCACCCAGATTTTCACTCGCGCATGAGTTAACACATTCTCGGCCATGGTATGCGGCTCGAACGATGGATTGGGCTCCAGCAGAAGGACGTCCAATAGTCGGCCGTCGCGCGTCTCGTGCCCGCCCCAGCTCGCGTGGAATGCGTTCCTCGCCGTTTCCACGAGGTCGCGGCGCTCCTTCGTGCGTTTCTGCCACTTGGCATAGGCAGCCTGTTGACGCGCATCCTTCGGGTTGCTGCCGATTTCGAGCACTTGCTCGAGGTCGCGGAGTTGCTTGTGGTATGTATCGGCGTCGACCGGTTTTCCGCCTTCTTTAATCAGCAAGCGGAGGGTGCCTGTGCCGGTCGGTACTACGCGAAAAGTCCGGTCTTCGGTGACGTGCCGGTCCACGCCAGTGAGCACCGTTTGATGGTCGATTCGCTCGTACTCCTCCATGATGGCATCGTCATTGTGCAGGGCAGCGACAATGCGGTCGCCGAGAGCCTTGAGCTCCACCTCGGACGGCGCGTTCCCTTGGTCCGCGCTGGTGATGTACGAGTCGCGGGCGGGCAGCGGCTCAACCGCGACGCTTGTCAGCGCCGCACATACGAACGCGAGCAGCGAATTGACGAAGATTTTCCTCAGGTTCATTCCGGGGCGCGACCCCCTGATTTGGGATTCACGCTTCCGGCCTGCGGTTGCAGGAACATTGTAAGCCGTTTATCCACGGCGGGCACGCGAGCCGCCGATTCATTCGATGTTCTTCACGGCCAGCGAGCGTAGGCACCATATTTCGACGCTTTCGTTGCGCGCCTTTCCCGAGACGCTACCGTCTATAATGAATACGAACTCTCATGGATCGATCTAAAATCAAGGTGTCCGCGCGCCAGGCAACTATCGCCCTCCGCGAAACACTGGCGCTCGCGCTGGATACGCTTCGCGCGCATAAACTCCGGAGTTCCCTGACGTTACTCGGGGTCATCCTTGCGGTCACCACGCTCGTCGCAGTGATGTCCGTACTCAATGGCCTGAATCTCTATGTAGCCGACAAAGTGGCGAATCTCGGCGCGAATGCCTACATCGTCGATCGAGTCGGCATCGTCACGAACCTGGAGCAGTGGACCAAGGCCCGCAAGCGCCCACCGCTCGATATGGACGATCTGGACGCTCTGCGCGCCGGCATGACACTGGCCACGAATATCGCTGGCGCGATGCAGACGATCGCGGACGTCCGCTACGGCAATGAGCTTCGCGAAAACGTCACCATACTCGGAGCCAGTCCCAGCTACGCCGTAATCCGGGATATCGAAGTTTCCACCGGCCGCCTGCTCACCGACGTGGACGAAGAGCACCGTGCGTCTGTCTGCGTCATCGGAGCAGACGTCGCCAACCAGTTTTTCCCCGGCACGGACCCGGTGGGGAAGGCGATTCGCGCGGGCGCGGAGCAGTATGAAGTGGTCGGCGTTGCTGCGGCGCGAGGAACGATCCTGGGCCAGTCGCTCGACAATTTCATCATGATGCCCCTTGGCACGTACCGCAAAGGGTGGCTCGCGCCTCTCGATTCCGTCTTGTTTTTTATACAGGCGCCAACGCCGGATTTGATGCCTGCGTCGGAAGATGAAGCGCGGGTCATCATCCGCGCACGCCATCATTTGGCGTACGACGCGGAAGATAACTTCGCCGTGATCGCGCCCACCTCCATCACGGGCCTGTGGAACCGGATCACCGGAAACGCTTTCGCTATCGCCGTATGGATCACTTCGGTCTTCCTGGTCGTCGGCGGCATCGTCATCATGAACATCATGCTCGCGAGCGTCACCGAACGAACGCGAGAAATCGGCCTGCGCAAATCGCTTGGCGCGCGCCGCGTTCACATCCTGATGCAATTTCTCGTCGAGTCGTCGTTGCTCTCGGCAACTGGCGGCTGCGCAGGCGTCGCGCTCGCGCTTGCAATCTCATTTCTCGTCCGGTCCACGACGTCGCTGCCCATCTCGACTCCCTTTTTCACCATCGGCATTGCGCTGACGCTTTCGACAGTCATCGGGCTGTTTTTTGGAATTTATCCGGCGATGCGCGCGGCGCGGCTCGATCCCATCGAAGCCTTGCGCGCGGAGACTTAGAGAACGCCGATGAAGCAGGATTACCGCGAAAATCTGACGCTCGCCTTCGACACGCTTCGCAGCCACAAGCTGCGAAGCTTCCTCGCGGTCCTTGGCGTTACGATCGGCGTCGGCCTCATCATCCTCGTCGTCGGGCTGGTTGAGGGATTCCGTGACAATATCCAGAAGGAAATCACTTCCGAGGGAATTGATACGGCCTGGGTGCAGCGGTTTGAAGAAGGCCCCGGGTCAAACGGCCGCCGCCCGAAGGAAGAACGCGAACGCAAGCCGCTGACACTCGAACAAGCCGAAGCAATTCTTCCTGCCTGCCCGGCGGTCAAGGCGGTTGCGGTCTCGATTTTCCAGTGGGAACTCGCGCACAACGTGCGCTACCAAAACAACGAAGTTCAGGGCGTCGAATTTCGCGGAACGTTCCCAGCGTTTCTTGAGGTCTATTCGAACGCCGCGATGCGTGCCGGCCGGTTCTTCACCGACACGGAAAACGAGCATCGCGAGAACGTCGCGGACATCGGCGAGAACGTCGCCACCGCGCTCTACGGTGACATTGACGATGCCGTCGGCAAAACCATCAACGTGGACGGCTCCGATTTTCGCGTTATCGGCGTGCTCGAGCGCCCGCCCGGCACATTCGGCCTCGACGACGAAGACCGCCGCGTGATTCTCCCGTACTACACGTTCCGCAAACTCTATCCCGCGGCGTACGAAATTTTCATCCGCTTCCTCGCCTATCCCGGCAAAGTGGACCAGGCGGTGGACCAGGTTCGGGACGTCCTGCGCCGCGAGCGGAACGTGGCTTACGAAAAGCCGGACGATTTTTTCATTCAAACCAACCGTGAGTCGGCGCAGCAGTTCAATGACATCATCAAGGGCACCGTCGTGGTGATCGTCGTGCTGAGTTCGATCGGGCTCTTGATCGGGGGCGTGGGCGTGATGAACATCATGCTCGTCTCGGTGACCGAGCGGACGCGCGAAATCGGCGTTCGCAAAGCCATCGG
>Ga0187783_10001728_pt1 | contig 16194 bp, 12 predicted proteins | sample 1015_SJ02_MP02_2_FD_132471 | JGI IMG/M metagenome (GOLD analysis project Ga0187783, IMG submission 132471) | Tropical peat soil microbial communities from peatlands in Department of Meta, Colombia - 1015_SJ02_MP02_20_MG | ecosystem: Environmental > Terrestrial > Soil > Wetlands > Peat | place... | reverse complement strand
CATTGCTTTGATGTCGCGGTTCTCCAATCGCTGTCACACGTTCGACGGCTGAATGGTGGAGCGCGTAGCGTAGCGCATATCCCGACCATCCCGGTCGCGCCCACATGACCAGTTTCTGGCCCGCCGCCGAAGTGTTCATGACAATGCGCGCTCGTCCATCCAGTCCACTTAGAGCAAGCGCTCGGCAAACAGCCAAGCGCCGGCCATCTTCACGAACGTGTCGTAATGGCGGAGCGAGGCGAGCATCAAGCGTCGATATCCGCCGTCGGCCGTGACGTGATGCGCAAGGCAGCAGGCTTCGCCGGTGGCCCGGTCACCCGTCAAGGTGAAGATGGTGCTCTGACCGAGGAAATGCATGGTAGTTCCGTACTTGCTCAGCTCGGCGAACACAGGTTCGAGCGCGTCGCGTGAATGCAGTTTTTGCGAAGGCTTCGGGTCGGGTCCTTGGCGTTCATGTACACAACGAAGTGGGTGTCTGCGGTAAAGAGCGCCATCTGACCTTTTGCGTCGCGACGATCGGCGCAGTGCGCATAGGCTTCTATGAGCTCCCGGATCGCAAGACGAGCCGCGGCTTCGGTGGGAGAGATAGAATCGTGCCTCATAAGATATTTAGGCCTTAAGGTAGCTTCTTCAGCGAAGTATCTTGATCTGACGACAGGTTTGATCGGGTCAGAAATAGAACCATGTCAGTCATGGTGCCTGACCGTGTCATAGCGGTTGCTTGGACCGCAGCATCTGGTGATAGCGTCTCGGATGTAGAATACATCAACGCCCCGAGTCGCCTTTCAAGGACGCACCCGTTAAATCAAGACGATTCCGAGGCGCTAGGTGCCTTCAGTACGCGAGCGCGGTCGCATGGGCTTGAGCGCAGCCCCCTTATGCAGCGCGATGTGATCTGTCCGGTCGCTTTTGATTTCGTACTGCGGATCATCCTTTGTGGCGTGATGTATGTAGCCTTTGTAGTCCACGTCCTCGTGATGCACCCTGATTATCGTACCGCTGACGCGGCCGGCCTCGGAATTCCAACGCACATGGTCGCCGACACGAAATTTGTCCGACATGAGAGAATCCCGATTTCCTAGCCCGCCACGTAAAGTTCCTCTGATTCAGCCTGGATGATTTTTTCGATTGTAACATGATTTTCGCCGAAGGCATCGAGGCTGGAAGGCGGATTTGATGACGTCGGTGCGGCCGTGCGCTCGGAGATCGCAATAGGCCATCACGAGCCGGGCCCCTGTCCGGAGTGCAACCCTGACATCGTTGAATAGCGTCGATGGTTTTAGCTGTCACAGGTTCAGCTTTAACAACCGGATAACAGCAAAGCCGGTGACCGGGGTCAGCGAAAGCGCGGGCCACCCCCATCGGCCCGCGCTCTCAAGCCGCCCGGCCGCGTGCGCGGGTCCGAGCCCCCTGGCGATCAGCGAATCAATTATCGATGAGCTGACGATATTCCGCGTCCGTCATGGGACGGACCAACCCGTGCTCGATCTCGAAGTTCTCCATAGCTCGGATAACGCCCTGATCGTGCGCGCACCCAATCCGAGAAAGTGCTCGGTTCCACCATTTATGTCGCTCGCCGTAGCTTTTGACCGCGGCGAGGACACGCAAGGCCGCGCATAGCGTAGCGTCGGTCGTGCGCAACCTCGCCTGAAGGATGTCGATGTCACGGCGGGTGTCGCCCTCCAGCAATGAATCTATCATCGCGCAACTCCGATCAGAGTTAATCGGGCGCATAAAGATCAAACACGCCTCGCTGCAACTGATATATCGGCATGGGTATTGCCTAGTTCCAGGCCATATACTTGCTATTTCGTGCCAGAAATTTGCGGGCGACTGCGGGATTTAATTGGATTGGCCAAGCCGGTCGCCGGGTGTTGCTCGTGCCAACTCGATCGCGTCGAGGTGTCTGCTAATCCGTGCTTTTCTGATTGAAATCGCGCCGCCATCCTGTCGTTGATCTACGACGTCGCGGTCGCTGTCCCGTGCCGGCCGCTTTACAGTGGTCTGCTGATAAGTCTAGCTTGGGCAAGTCTTCGTCGGATGCTCCGCGCCAGGACGCCGAGTCGTATCCGATGGAACGACAGAAATTGGTGCTTGCCTTGTGAGCGGCCGCATCGATTTGGCGTCAGACCCGGGTGTCGCGCTCTGGTTGGGCGTTGGGGAGAGATTAGTGGAGAAGGAAATGCCATCCCGCACGGACCTTTCAAGCGATTTAGGCACAGGGAAGTTGGCTGAAGAAAACGCCAGGCTGCATAGCATCAATGCTAAAATGCTCGTCGCTCTCGAGTATGTGTTGCCTCTCCTCGAGCAGGGTCTGAGCTCAGCGGTTGATTATGACCAGACCCAAGAAGCCATCGCCAAGGTTCAAGATGCACTCGCGGAAGCGGAGCGCGACCCTTAAGGCGCGTCTGGCCAGTTGGCCATTGATGCTCGATCCGCGCCGCGGCCGGCGGCCGACGTTGGAACTGTGTGCGCTGGATTGATCCGCAGCCAGAACCGCAACATGGCAAGACCGGATGGCGATGGGCCGTCCCTCGAAGCGATATGTGATCTGTAACAGTAAGATACCGCGATTTGTCCCAGTGATAGAATCGAGAAGGGACGGCTCCTATCGGTGCGCTCATTATGGCGCCGGGACTGCCCAAGTGACCACGCGACACCATGATGTGATCGTCTTGGCGACTATTACTGTGCTGTCAATCCTGTTTGGTACCGCTGCGGGGACAGCGATCAGATATCAATTGATTTGATGACAAGCCTCATTAGAAGCTCTTGTAATCGGATCACTATCCGACCCAGTGATCTGACGCCGCAGGACGCCCCCGCCATGAAAGCAACTTTGGCCCTTCTGTCGTCCGCCATCGTCGCCGTGGTTGCTTTGATTGCAACTTCGGCCGTCTGACCAACCCCTTGCGGTCGCAAGGTTATGGCCATTTGCTTATTGGGGAGTGGTTTTTACAGTCGGCTCGGCGCGCGATTCAACCGTGGCTGCGCGATACAGGTTAGGCTCGACGGTCGCGGCGCTGGCACCAAACCGTGCGCGATAGACCTGCAAATTCTCCATGACTCGCTCAACGTAGTTGCGCGTCTCGGAGAACGGGATGCGTTCCACCCAGTCGACCACGTCAACCTTTGGATCGCGCGGGTCACCGTGCTGCGCCACCCATTGCTGGACCCGGCCGCGGCCGGCATTGTAACCTGCAAACGCCATGACGTAGGAGCCGCGGTAGTCTGCGAGCAGCCCGGCGACCTCGGCGGCTCCCATCTGGGTGTTATAGGCCGCGTCGGAGACGAGGCGGGTCCAATCGTAGGACACACCAAACCGTTTCGCAGTGTCCCGGCCCGCTCCCGGAGTGACCTGCATCAGCCCCACGGCCTTGGCCGACGACATGTCGCGCTGATCAAACGCGCTTTCCGTGCGCACGACCGAATAGACGATGCAGCGATCGAGTTTAGGCCCGACTGGGTTGTAGGGCGGTACACCGATCTCGGGGAAAGCATAACGCTCGATCGCCATGCCTCTGGCGAGCGCGGTTTTACCGACGAGCAGCATCGTGCGGGCATCGTTGTGCTGCTCAGTCAGGCGACCGAGCGCTGCCAGCAGTCCGGCATCGTCGCTCTCTTCAGCTAAGTCGGTCACGAACGATCCGACGAGGTCCGTTTCGCCGATCGCGTAGAGGATGTCTGCGGCATGTACGAGGTCGGTTGCTTCGCCGGAGACCGATTCCGCCGGAGCCTGGGGCGGCGCGATTTCGCCAAGGCCGAGCCGTGCACGCGCCAATTGGCCGTAGTAGGCGGTAGGAAATTGGGCGGCGGCTTCATATTGGGTGCGCATCTCAGCAAACTGGCCGGCCGCCTCGGCGGCGCGGCCGCGCCAATAAGCAGCACGCGCCAGTACGACCGGGTCAGTCTGGTCTTGATCGACGCGAATGAAATGCTCGAGCGCAGTCGCCGGATCGTTAAGAAATCGCAACGCGATCCAGCCGGGCATGAAGTGGGAATCCGCACGGTAATAGGGATTGGCCGGGGGCGCTGCCTCCCGCACCACCCGATACGCCGCCTCTGCGTTTCCGATATCGATGAGCCGCCGCGCCAAGAGGCGACGCTCACGCCACCACTCGTCGGTGTCGAGACGCTGCAGGTCCTCACGCGAAACCGCAAGCATCAGTTTGACTGCGGTTGCGATATCTTCCTTCGGCGTGACAATGCGGCCGCGAACATTCGAGCCGGGCGAGTCGTTGCGCAGAAGCCAGTGCACGCGGCACAAGGCGTAGCTTGGATCCTCACGCACGTCAGTGCCGACCGCGTCGAGCAACGCCCCACCCTTCGGCGATCTCGCCTCCACGGCTGTGCATGCCTTGACGATCGCGGCGTGATCGTCGCCGACGCGCTTGGCGGCACGCATTGCGGCGCCGAAATCCTTGGCGCCAATGCGCCGGTCCATCCGCGCCACATGGTCGGCGCGGGTCAGCACGCCGGGAAAAGTGGCTAGCACGGCAGTTTCCAGTTCGGCCGACAATGGCTCCGACCGCCACACGGCGCGAACTTTGTTTTCGGCATCCTGACGATCGCCTTCCCCCAGCTCGACGCGCGCGAGCGCAAGCCGGCCAACTGCGCTGGAAGGGCCGTCGCCAACAAAACGGCGCACCGTCGCGGCGTCGCGCCGGTCCTGCCACAACCTCGCCTCTGCGCGGCGACGTATCAGCCGCATGTTTGGCCAATCCGGATGGGCACTGATAAAGGTCGCATACCGGGCCAATCCGACTTGATTATCGGAGCGCAGCAGCGCCCATTCGACCACGCTCTGCGCCAGCGGGTCACCAATCGATGCGGCCAGGCTGGTCGCCTCACTCGGCTTATTCTGGCGTATGAGTTCAATCGCCTGCTTCGTCGCAGCGAGATCTGGGGGCAGGGCCACTGCTGGAGTTGGGGTCTCCGGTCGGTCCATTGGTCGAGGGATCGCATGCGCGGCGCTTTTGTGTTTGCTCTGCCGCGCGGCCGTGCTCCGCTTCGTTTTCGCTCCCGAGCTGTCCCGGTGGTGGTCTGCCCGGGCCCCCTTGCTCTGCTGCGTTGGTCCGTGCTTATGCCCCACCGTCGCGACCGCGGGCGGCATCCCGATCGCGACTAGGGCGGAGGTCAGCAGCCAGATCGGGACGCGTGCCCACAGCCGGACGAGCTTCTGCTGATCGGCCCCGCGCGCAATCGCGTCGCTGGCAACCGCGGCCAAACAAAGCCGTTCTATACGTGGTCCCGAGGCACGAATCGTCCCACTCCCCTCCGGTCGATTCATTGTATCACGTTCGATCGCCTCTCACCACCGATACGAACGCGATGCCCAGCCTGCCCGCTATTCGGTCGATTTGACGCCATCGAATTGCCCCAGTCCCTCGCGTCCGCCGCGCGACGCGCCGTCTGTAAATCCAGCGACATCCTACGATCTCAGCGATGATTGAAGGGAAGCCGCACAATTCGTGCGCCGACCGGGCCGCGGCGGTGCCTGCGGTATCGCGGTGGCCCTCGCATCACCACGGCCCGCGATAACTCAGGGACCGAGAACGTTCGAACGACCGGGCATGGTGGACGCAACGCGTCGGCGAGTGGCTCCCTGGAGAGCAAGCGGCCGCTGACCAAACTCCAGCGACCTTCGTCACGGCTCCGCCGGTTGGGCAAATGCTCTTCTGAACACCATGAGCGAACACCCAATGATTTTTAGATGCAAGTTTGACGGGCGCATCGGTTCTTTGACACGAAATCGGCGCGCGCGGTCGACAGCTCTGCGCAAGGCAAGCGCGTCGACCTTGTCTCCAAAACAGATGCGCTACACAGCGTCAGAGACCAGGGATCGGCCAAGCGCCCGGCGTAAAATTAGTTTTCCTTTGCAAAATCGAACAAGGCCGCTCCGAAGCGCCCACGGCAATTTTCTCATTGAATCTCAGACTGCTGAAGGTGGCGCCCCGGTCGTTTTTCAGATGTCATTGGGATGCCCGCTCAGAATCTCAAGTTAATTTGGCAGTTACTTTCCGATAGCCGCCGGCCATACCGAGACGAATAACGGGGTGGTGCCCAACCGGCCCAAACGAGCAGATCATGGGATGACATGATGGGAGTGCGCCAATCTGCTGAGTGTCCCGGTGTATTAGTTTGCCAGTCACTGACTGGAGTATTACATTCTCCGATCAAAGACAGAATAAGTTTTAGAGTCATCACTCCGATGACTCACAAGTGGGGAGACGCAACATGTGCATGCTATGCCAACAGGGAAGGGTGCAGAATCATTTCGGCTCACGACGTGACTTTCTGAAGGGTGCGGCGGCAACTGGAATCGTCGCTGCCGGCACGAATCTGTTTGCAGCGCGCCCTGCCAGCGCCGACGTCGGCGACCCGCCCTCGGGCACCGGCCAGCCCGGGACGCGCTACGTCATTCGCGGCGGCTCGGTGATGTCAATGGACCCGGCGGTCGGTGACTTTCCGCAAGCCGACGTGCTGGTCGAGGGCAAAAAGATCCTTGCCGTCGGACCGAATCTGTCAGTTGGTGGCGCCGCGGAGATCGATGCCACCGGCCGTATCGTGATGCCCGGCTTCATCGATACCCACCACCACCAGTTTGAGACTGCATTGCGCAGCTGGCTCGCCGACGGAATCCTGATCAATGATGGCTCCAACACGACGAGTTCAGTCTATACCTACTACGAGTACATTCTCCTCAAGTTTGCTCCCGTGTACCGGCCGCAGGATGTCTATATCAACGAACTGTTCGCCGGGCTAAGCCAGCTCGATGACGGCGTCACGACGGTGCACGACGTCTCGCAAATCCATCACACGCCGGAGCACTCGAACGCGGCCATCCAGGCGCTGTTTGATACCGGCCGACGTGCCGCGTTCGGCTATTTCGAGGGCGCGGGCAGTAATCCGCCAAACTATGCCTATCCACAGGACGCCTTCCGTATCAAAAGCCAGTTTTTCTCTTCGACCGACCAGCTCGTCACCATGATCATGGGCGGCGAGGTCTATCTTGGCACGCCGATCTACACCCAATCCTGGACGATCGGCCGCCAGCTCGGTCTGCAGATTGCCGCGCACATTCTCTCTCCGTTCAGCATTGCCCCGATCATGGACCAACTCGCCCAGGGTACCGGCGGCCTTAACAACAATATTGGAATCGGACCCGACAATCTGTTCATTCATATGACTGGAATGTCCGACATGGCTTGGCAGCGGGTGCGCGATGTCGGCGCCCAGGTCTCGCTCGCTTTCCCGATCGAGATGAACATGCGGCATGGCATGCCGCCAATCCTGAAGCTGCAAAGCCTAGGCATGGAGCCTTCGCTGAGCGTCGACGTCGAGTGTACAATGACGGCCGATTTCTTCACCCAGATGCGCGTCGCCATGAATATGCAGCGCGAAATGGTGAATCAGATGGTCCTCGATCAGGGCAACTTCTACCCACCCGAGCAGTGGCCTACACCGGCGCCCGGCACACCGCCGTTGCTCTACACGCGCGACGTGCTGCGCTTTGCCACGATGAACGGCGCGAAAGCGCTCCGGTTGGACGGCAAGGTTGGCTCGCTGACGCCGGGTAAGGAGGCCGATATCATCATTCTCGACGCCACAAGGATTAACGTGACGCCGCTCAATCAGGTACCGGGGGCTGTTGTTTCCTTGATGGATCGCACCAACGTCGAGACCGTGATCGTTGCCGGCAAGGTGCGTAAGTGGCAAGGTCAGTTGCTCAATGTCAATCTGGACAGCTTGCGGCAGCAGCTCGAGAACTCGCGCGACTACGTGTTTGCTGCTGCGGGTATCCCGCAGAACCTGTTCGGCAGTCAATGAGGCGAGTCATCGTCCGCAGGACATGGGGCGGCCACGGTCGCCCCAAATTCCTCTTACAAAAAGCTCGGTGCTGCCGATCTTGAATACTGCCCGCATGGCCGACAAAGAGCCAGAGCGCAATGGCTTCTGAAGGCTTTATGGGTGTGACGCTGAAAGTGTGCCACTGCGCATTTCGGAATTCCCGCGGAAGGAGCAAAGCAATCCAAGAGACCCGCTTACAAGCAATCCGCCGAGCGGTGCAGTCGAATTGTCAATCGCCCCGAAGTGTCGCCATCAGGAACTGGAATCGGCCGTCAAGGTGGTGGCGGAAAGATCACTTCGGCCGATTGCTACCGATAATTGTGCGGAAGGTTTCTGTCCCGGATCTGATGATTGCCTGGGTTCAGCCCCGTTATCTGCAGCGCGATGTGAGCTGAAACGCCAGTTGTCGTATTATGAGGTCTTGAACCAGTGGGGCTTCCGGTGGCGAACGGTGCTGATTTGCCCACGGATCAAACGCCGTGTGTTCTACCGACGGTTGTACTCGCTCCTGTGATGGCAATGGCTATCAGAAGCTCGCGTACGTTGTGCTACCCTTTAGTTTGACCTGCAGGGGAGGGACCCAAAGGCCCAATTGATCCGTCGCGACGACTTTCATTCATTTTGGTCCCTCTTCGCGACCGACTGTTGCAAATGTGACCATCGACCCACAGCTATGGCAGGTAAACGTGTCTTGCTCATGTGTATTGGCGCGCGAGTTCGAAGAAATCATCGCGATTCCGCAGACCGGGCAAGGCATTGGTGGCGGCGGGCAGTGTGAGGGAGCAAGCACGGCTATCATCCAGATAGTGGTGGAATGAACAGACATTCATTCATCGGCCAGCTCGTCCCCATGCTGGCGGAAACTATTTACCACTCGATGAGGTTCGCTGACAATCGGCGCGCAAACCGCAATCAGCTCTGCACCTTTGTCCAGCTGCGCCATCATAGCAGATACGGCTTTCGATGACCGCCTCAGACATAGATCAATGCGTTTCCAAACTTCTTCACAAATACGACATTGCCGCATTGCGCGCCCGGAAGTTGTGAAATCGCGACGGAAATATCCGTGAGTGATGCCGTTTCCATTGTTCATCGCGACGAAACACGTCCTCTTCGTCCAAAGGCGAACTGTCCATAAAGGTTGCTGTGCCGTCGGATGATTGACGTCGGCGGCGGAAAGCTTTCTGGTCGATCAGCGGCGCGGATTGCCGATTCCAAGCGATCCGCCGACATAACTTCGAACTATGTCGGTGAAATGCCGCCCCCAAATATTAGAACCAGTCCACGAGGCCGACGTTCCAGCACGGTGGTTCAAGTTCTTCAAAGCCCTGCTATGGCCTATTTGCCGAGCCTTCTGTCCACCGACGCCATCCGGATCCCCAGCCGCTCGAATTGCAGTAGACCCCCGCAAACTCGTCGAACCCTCGTTCATTTGCCGATCAGCGCTGCGGTCCCTGCGACCGGACGCGGCGTTTGCGGCTGGCCGTCTCGCTTCGCTCGGCCCTCGGCGCGGCCTTGCGGTGCCGCCAAGCTTACTCGGCGGCGATCTTCAGCGCGCTCGCATCAGATATGGGTTCGGCAGCCGACGCCGGCCGGTAGGTCGAGTACAGAGCAAGGCCAGTGAAGGCAAAACCGCCCACGAGATTGCCGATCGTGGCGGGAATCTGATTCCAGAACCACCACTGGGAGACGCTGACCTTGGCGCCCAACATGATTCCCGTAGGAATAATGAACATGTTGACCACGGTGTGTTCAAAGCCTTGGGCAAAGAAGATCGAAATCGGCAGCCACGCGCCGAGGATCTTCCCGATTGTCGACGAGGACGTCATCGCCATGACCACCCCGAGGCAAACAAGCCAATTGCACAGGATTGCCTTGACAAAGACCGTAATCATCCCGGCAACCCCAAGAGCCTGATAGCCGATGGTCTTGGCTTCGGCGACCGCAATGATCCGAGCCGCGACCCCGCTCGGCTCCGTTTGCCAGAAATTGCTGAGCGCGATAGCCACCAGGACGCCGTAGGCGACGCTCCCGAACAGATTTCCGAGGAAGACCCATCCCCAGTTGGCAACCACGGATGCGATCGATGCTCGTCCCTCCAGATTAGCCAGAGGTAAGAGGGCGAAACTGCCGGTAACGAGCTCAAGACCAAGGATGACGATCATCACGAATCCGACTGGAAAGATCAGCGCGCCGACTAGCGGCTGACCCGTAGTAACCGCGGCCGTGAAGGCAAAGCTGGTTGCGGTGCCTAACAGCGCTCCCGATAGTCCTCCACGGATCAGTAGATCGCGTGGCGAAAGCGAAAGTTTGGTCCAACCGGCTTCCACCATCGTCTTTACGACGTCGACAGGCTTGACGTAGTCCATTTGCAGCTCCTTGGCGTTGCGACGCGTCCAACTGTTGCAAAGATCCCAATTCAATCATCTCCTGGCGACCGGAGCCGACAGCGAAAACGAGGCCCTACGAAAGGGTGTTGGCGCCAGAACAAATTTCAGCAACCACGGTCAACTTGAATTCCCGAGTGGATCCCGGTCGGATCGCAGTCGCTGGATTCAGGTCATGGGTTTGTCCTTGTCTTACGACGATCTCAAGCCACTCGCAGCCATGCCGGCTATCCGGGTCGCGAATAACATCTGTTTACTCAGACAAACAAAAAGCCGCCGCCCCGGGTGTGCATGTGCACCTCCCGAGACAGCGGCGTTGCTGCTGGTCCCTCATTAGACCTCGGCGACGCCTTCACGTCACCGACCTCGGCTCACCTGGATTCAAGCTTCGTGCCAGCACCCGATGTCGCGAACTGTTGGCGAAACAGATACTTGACGGCGGTGCGGATCGATCACCCGGTCCGTGCATGCTCACTAGAGCCGCAGGGTGCGGAAATCTTGTGCATTGAGAGTCCGGCGTGGCCGACTGCATTGTTCCGTGGAGTTGCGCCCCCCGGACGGCCATCAGCAGTGGCCGATCCAGGAGGATGCAGCGGCCCATCGGCGCCCTGGGCGACTGCCAGGTCACAACGCTCGAGTGCCCGCCAAGCGCTGCCGCAAGCATCGGGCGTCACTCAAGCCTCAAACCGTCCGTATCCCGATACCTCTGAGAGACGACGCAACTGGATCCCCGGGTCGTTGCGATACCGTCGTCGCAGACGGCATGAACTGGCGATCTCGATCAATCTCTCGCGATCAGGAGCATCGCGAGCGCGGCGAACAGGGTACGCGACGCCTGTTGCGCACCTCATCGACGGACCGAGCGAGCGATTGCCCGGTGCACGGTCGGCAGCCTGGAAGAAATTCGACTAATCTTCCGCTGCTTCGAGGCCTGCATCGTTGAATGACTGCCAGCAGAAAGGTTCCCGCCAAGCGCGGCCGGCCACCTATGCGGACGGGGTTATCCAGGCGCGGGGAATATTTCCGCTTGAGGATGGAGCGAACTGAACCTGGAGGAATATTGGATGGGCACGACACAATCAAATCCGCCTGGACCCGATCTGGCGCTGGGCGTCTCGGTTGATGACGTCGCTGACGGACACATGCTGCTGGGACATGTCGGTGAGGCAGCCGTGCTCATCGCGCGCCGTGGTGATGCATTCTTCGCGATCGGCGCCACGTGTTCCCATTACGGCGGGCCGCTGGCGGAGGGGCTCATGGTCGACGACACCGTACGCTGTCCGTGGCATCATGCCTGCTTCGATCTGCATACGGGCGAGGCCTTGCGGGCCCCGGCCATGAGTCCGGTGGCATGCTGGGCGATCGAACGCAGTGACGAGAAGATCTTCGTGCGCGAAAAGCGCCAGCCAAGTCACAAGCCGCGTCCCGGGGCCGCTGCGAAGTCACCAGACAAAATTGTGATTGTGGGGGGCGGTGCTGCAGGTTTCGCGGCAGCGGAGCGACTGCGTCGGGAGCAATATCAGGGAAGCATCGTGATGCTGAGCGACGACAGCGCGCCGCCCGTCGACAGGCCGAATTTGTCCAAGGACTACCTTGCAGGCAGCGCCCCCGAGGATTGGCTGCCGCTGCGTCCCGACCAGTTCTATCCGGATAACCACATCGACCTGCGGCTCAAGGCACCGGTCGCCAGCATCGACCTGCGGTCGCAGGAAGTCTGCCTCGCCGATGGTGGCAGGATCCCCTACGATCGACTGCTGCTGGCGACCGGGGCCGAACCAGTCCGGCTGCAGATTCCGGGCGGGGATCTGGCACACACGCTGCGAAGCCTCGCCGACTGCCGGGCCATTATCGAACGAGCCAAGTCCGCCCGGAATGCGGTCGTGCTCGGCGCTAGCTTCATTGGCCTCGAAGTTGCCGCCTCGCTGCGCACTCGCGGAATCAATGTTGTTGTCGTGGCGCCGGAGAAACGGCCGATGGAACGCATCCTGGGTCCGCAACTGGGCGAATTCGTCCAATCGCTTCACACCGAGCACGGTGTGGTGTTCCGCCTTCAGGACACGGCGAGCGCCATAGACGGTGGGAAGGTCAGATTGAGCAGCGGCGGTATGCTCGATGCAGATTTGGTTGTGGCTGGTGTGGGAGTGCGCCCGCGTCTCGAATTGGCTCAGGCGGCCGGCATCACACTGGACCGTGGAGTGGTGGTCGACCGTTATCTTGAGACAAACGTGCCCGGCATATATGCCGCGGGCGACATCGCGCGCTGGCCCGACCCGCACAGCGGCGAGTCAATCCGCGTCGAGCACTGGGTCGTTGCCGAGCGGCAAGGAGCGACCGCTGCGCTCAACATGCTCGGGTACCACGATGCGTTCGTCACCGTGCCGTTCTTCTGGAGCCAGCACTACGACGTTCCGATCAACTATGTGGGCCACGCCGAGAAGTGGGACGAACTGACGATCGATGGAGATATCTCGGCAAAAGATTGTCTGCTCCGCTATAAGCGCGATGGACGTGTGCTCGCGGTAGCCTCGATTTATCGCGATATCGATAGCCTCAAGGCTGAAGTCGAGATGGAACGAGACGCGGCCTAGGATCTGGATGAACAGTTTGCAACCGACAGAGCCCGACCAGGTCACTGCGACGGGTTTCGAGAAAACCAGTGGCACCCCGGAGCCATGCTGCTTGGGTCTTTGATCGCCAAAGGGACTTGCTGACAAGTGATCTAAATCGATGGAGCCGCCGTTTGATACATGAATCCGTCCCTGCAACCGACGCGGCGATTGATTGACAATGTCTCCGGATGTCGAGTGTCAGGTCTGCTCGCGTTGCCGGTCGCGCCAGAAGAAATAGGATTTGAGGACCGTGACGCTGATGCCGGCCACGGTCGCCAACACGGCGGTTGCGAATGCGATACGCGCCGGCGCAGCGAACGCTGCAATGAGGATAATGAAGCCGCAGGCAACCAACGCACGACCGCCGAACCTCTGAGTCTTGTCCCACACCCGTTCGTCCTGCAACGCCCAGGGAGTTCGAAAGCCGACGAAATAATTCGATCGAATCTTGCCCAATACGTTACCGATGAAGATGAACAGCACCCCGAGGGCCGCTGACATCAGCCGCGTCACGTCGACTTCGAATCCCATAGCGGCGGCAATGATCACGGCCTGAGCGAGCGTGGTCATGGCCATCGAACCCACCCAAATCACTCCATAAGCCCCCGGGGAGCGCGCGAGGTTTGCACCTCGGGGATCGATCGAGGGAATTATCGCAATCAGACCCCAGACCAGCGCCGCGACAGCCGGCACGGTCAACAAACCGAGCCACTTATTCATCCACCCATTGGGATGCCCATCCACTCCCCAGTGGGTGGCGATGTGGGCGTTCGGAGGCAGCACTGCGATGGTCCACAGGCCAGCAATCAGCATGCCAAAGATCAGCCCACCGCCGAGAAGAGCAGCTTGACGATTGATCATGACGTCCCTTTCCGAGGCGCTTGCATGACGCGCCCACGCGCCTCGCCGATTCCGAACGCCTGGGCGAAGGTCAGCAACGCATCTTCGAGGACCGAAAGCTTCAGGCGATAGATGATCGTCGTCCCCTGCCTTTGCGCGTCGACAAGATCCGCAGCCCGCAGAACGGCGAAATGGCCCGAGAGAGTGGGCTTTGAGACGGAAAAATGACTCGCGATCTGCCCGGCCGTCATCTCGCGCTCTTGCAGCAGCTGGAGGATCCGGCGGCGGGTCGGATCAGCGAGAGCTTTGAAAACCGCATTCATGTTCGTTATTTAGGCAAATAACAAACAATGGTCAATCATGTGAGGATTCACGACTGCGTGACCTGCGGTTCCAAAAACGCCCCGCGAAATCCTGACCTCGCACCGCTGCCAAAACGACCGACTCTGCGGGCCCGTCGTGCATTATAATCGGCACGAGCGACGTGCTCCGACTGCGACCGCAGCCATTGTGTGACTATGACCCAAAGCTCAACCGTTGCGCGGAACCGCAATGTCGCGCGCCATGGTTGCGCGATAGACGGTGACAGTGCTCCAATCCCGGAATGGGACGCCTACGGGTTTGTACCGACAGCGAGTCAACTTTCACCTCGGACGTCAGGCCGCTATACGGTCCCTTGAGAGCGAAAAAGGCAGTCAAATCAACCTTGCCGCGATTCGATCAGGCTACCGCGCCGGATAGGGTCCGCCATGCTTGGTCCGTCATTGCAGCCGCTCGCAGCTGCCGCGCATCACCGTCTGGTGGACCATGTCCAGCAGCGAGGAAGCGCGTTGCAGCAAACATTCTTGGTTGCTGTCGCCTACTTCTTGACCGGCAGAATTGGTCTTGAGCTTGCGACTCCACCTGGCTACGCGACAGCCGCGTGGCTCCCTTCGGGCATCGCATTCTCGGCCGCGCTTTTGTGTGGCTACCGCATTTGGCCCGGAATTGCTTTGGGGTCGTTCTGCATAAATGTCGCGCTTGGCTTCGACGCCAGCACAACGGCGGCGCTGGCGAAATCCTTGGCCATCCCAGCCTCAATTGGGTGCGGGGCCGCTCTGCAGGCCGTCGTCGGCGCCTATCTGGTTCGGCGTTTTGTAGGATTCCCAAGCGGCCTTCTCGCAGTCGGCCAGGTTGCACGCTTCTTTCTCCTGGGTGGTGCGTTGGCGTGTCTGGTCAATTCGACCGTTGCAATCGCCACCCTTTATGCGGCTGGCCGCGTTCTCGCTTCGAACGCGCCGTTCAACTGGGCCACTTGGTGGGCAGGCGATACCATCGGTGTGTTCGTAGCCACGCCGGTGATTATGGCATGGTTCGCACCGCCCGGGGCCCAATGGCGGAGGCGCAGGGTCCCTATCACGGCCGCGGTGGTGGGGACCTTCCTGGCCGTCGTCGTGATGGCGATCTACACGGCGGCGCTCGATCGCACCAGGCTTGTAAGTGATTTCAACGATCGTACCGGGGCCCTGCCGGTAGAACTCGACAAAGCGACAGGCACCTATTTCGATGCCGTCAATGACATCGAAATCCTGCTTGACAGCTCTGCTGCGCCGGACCGCACCCAATTCAGCCTGTTTGCATCCGGAATACGTTCTCACGTCCCTGGCATTCAGGCACTTGAGTGGGCCCCGCAGGTTCGTCCTGCGGAGCGCGCCGCATTCGAAGCCGCCGCGAGAAACCAGGGAATCACCGATTTCGAAATCAAGGACTATGTGGACGGCCGAGCGACCCGCGCCGCTGAACGGGCCGAGTATTTTCCGGTCACGTATGTTGAACCGGTCGGTGGCAACGAGCCCGCCATAGGATTCGACCTGGGCTCCCGGCCCGATCGTCTCGACGCCATGCGGATGGCGCGCGACACCGGCAAGACTACGGTCAGCGATCGGATCACTCTGGTGCAGGGGGGGAACGGGTTTCTCGTCTTTACTCCCGCATATCGGCTGTCCGCGCGAGTCGACACCATCGACCTGCGCCGACGGAATTTCATCGGTTTCGCCATCGGCGTGTTTAGGTTTGCCGACCTGATGCAGACGGCGTTTCGCGGGTACGATCTGTCAGGAACGAATTTTTGGCTGATCGATGAGACCCAGCAGGAGCATCCGCTCGTCCTTTACAGCAACAGCACCGACCCGCCGTCCGAATTTCAGCTGCGCGAGCACGGTCTGTTTGGTGGGACGGCCAAGATCGGTAACCGTTCCGCCCTCGATGTAGGCGGACGTCGATGGATTTTTCAAACTGCGCCGACACAAGTCTTTCTCGCTCGCAATCGGCAGCAGGACGCCTGGATCGTTCTCATTCTGGGTCTGGTATTCACCGGCCTTGTTGGGGCCTTCGTCGTCGTGCTCACCGGCCGGGAGGGCATGCTCCGGGTGCTGTTTGATGGCAACCCGCAGCCGATGTGGGCGTACGATCGCGAGACGCTGCGGATCGTCGAAGTCAACGAAGAGGCGGTTCTCAAGTATGGCTAT
>Ga0187783_10001727_pt1 | contig 16198 bp, 15 predicted proteins | sample 1015_SJ02_MP02_2_FD_132471 | JGI IMG/M metagenome (GOLD analysis project Ga0187783, IMG submission 132471) | Tropical peat soil microbial communities from peatlands in Department of Meta, Colombia - 1015_SJ02_MP02_20_MG | ecosystem: Environmental > Terrestrial > Soil > Wetlands > Peat | place... | reverse complement strand
GGCAGCCCGCCGCTAGAACCGCCCGCTTCGGCTGCTGTCTGCTCCAAGAGCGCGAACTCATCGCCGAGTTCCGTGAACTCCTCAGACTCAACGGCCATGCGCCCAGCATCACCGAGCTACCGCAGATTTGTCAATAATTTTGATCAATTTAATGGGAAATACTCCGCCGGGACGGCTTGTACTGAATATCAGCCGGGCCGGCTTGTACTGAATAATGAGCGCAGACTTTCCAGGACGAACGGTGCCGCCTGAGCTGGTTTCTCCGCGCCCTCTCGCATCGCCAGCATCCCGCCATCCGAAATGGCCTCAGATCCCTCCTTTTCAGGCTGCGCCCGGGCCGAAGGTCCCTCGGTCCGGGTAGCAACGCCCCTGCGCTTCCGGACGCGCATTAGACGAATCTGGGCCTAGGCATGGCTGCGGTGACGGTGCGGGCGTCCCGGCGCGTGAGCCGCGAGGAGATGGATCGCCATGGGCGAGGAAAGGCTAGTCGGCGCACTGCCGCCGCTGCGCGGCTTGTCGCCCGAGCAGATCGCCAGGCTGACCGCAGCCGCCCGCCACGTCAGCCTGCCGCGACATCACCGGCTGTTCGAGGAGGAGGCACCCGCCGATCGGTTCTGGATCGTGGACGCCGGCCAGGTCGCGCTGGATGTGCTCGTGCCCGGCGTCGGCCGTCTCATTATCGAGACGCTGGGACGCGGCGATGTCGTCGGCCTGTCCTGGCTGGTACCGCCTTATCAGTGGCAGTTCGGCGCAGTCTGCACGCAGCCTCTGCAGGCGTTCGAATTCGACGCACGGGCCGTCAGGGCGGCTTGCGCAGCCGACCCGGACTTCGGCTACGCGATCGCCTTGCGCTTCATGACAGCGGCTTCGCATCGGCTGCAGGCAACCAGGAGCCGCCTTCTTCAGGTCAGGTCCGCGACGGCCTGACCAGCCGCCGGCCCAGATTCGTGGCGCCGCACGGGACCAACGACCCACCCGGCTGCGGCCCAACGCCCCTGACCCGCAGCCGCCGGCCGGGCCAGGCTCAAGGCAGACAGGGCCGGCCTGGGTTGACCGGCCGGAAAGAGAGGGTCAGATGTCCGGCATCGTGGTAGGCATCGACGGGTCGCACAACGCCAGTCATGCCCTGCAGTGGGCAATGGCCGAGGCGGCGGTACGCAAGACGCACCTCACGGTTATCACGGTCAACTCAGTCGTGGCGGGCTACTGGAGCGGCGGGCCGGTGACCCTGCCAGGTGACGAGGAGCGAGTAGCGAACATCCGCAAGCTGGCCGAGGAGGCGGTGGCCAAGGAGGCGGCCAGGCTGGGCGACAGCCAGCCCGAGTCCGTCACCGTGTCAGCGTTCAGCGGCTTCCCGGCCCAGGCGCTGATCGAGGCGTCGAAGGACACTGACCTGCTGGTCGTGGGCACGCGCGGCGGCGGCGGGTTTGCCACTCTCAGGATGGGCTCGATCGCCAGCCAGGTCGTCCACCACGCGCACTGCCCCGTCGTCGTCGTGCACTCGGGTAGCTAACCGGTCCGGTCGGCAGCACAAAGGGCCGCCAGGCATCGTCCCTGGCGGCCCTTGTCACGCTGGCATTTAATGCCCTGGCCAGCAGCAGAGTCCCGACCGCGAGCCGGGCTCAGTGAGACCATGGTCAAGCCGTGGGAGAACGATCGGTCCCGACATCGCTGCGGCGGCCGGAGTTGACGTAACTAGGCGCCGGCGGCAATGAGAGTGAGGCAAAGACATGACAACTGAGAGCGAGGCACCTGCGGTCATCGTCGGGGTGGACGGCTCGGCCGAATCGGTCCGGGCGCTCCAGTGGGCGGCGAGGTATGCGGCTGACACCGGCGCGCACCTCCGGGCCGTCTTGTGCTGGCATTACCCCGGCACTCTTGGCGTCGCGCCGATCGGCAAGGCACCCGAGCCCGTCACCGACGAGGTCCGCCAGCATCTCGATGAGACGCTGGCCAAGGCCATTGCCGACGGTGGCCGGATGCCGAGGTGGAGCGTCAGCTTGAGTACGGTCATCCTGCGCAGTGTCTTGTCGACCAGTCGCAGCGCGCTGACCTGCTCGTGGTGGGCCATCGCGGCCACGGTGCGGTGACCGGGAGGCTGCTCGGCTCGGTGAGCATCCACTGCGTCATGCACGCCGCCTGCCCGGTCGTCATAGTTCGCAGCGGCACCTGACCGCGCCGGGCGCCCGCCGGCACTAGGGCGCGTTCGGCTTGCAGCGGCGGCGCTGCCAGCGCGCCGCCGCCCGCCAGTCGGGGCCAAGGACCCGCGGCGGCGGGCCTTACGCCCGCTGCCCGTGCCGACCGACTCGGGCATGGTGTAGCCAACGGATCAGCACCAGACCGAGGGAGTGAGCCGGCATGTACGCACACGTGGGCGACCGGCTCATCGTGGAAGGTGATCCGGCCAGGACAGGCCTGATCATCGGGGTGCCGCACCCGGACGGCTCGCCGCCTTACATCGTCAAGTGGGCGGCGAACGGCGGCATCGCCATGGTGTCGCCCGGCCAGTTCGCCCGCGTCATCGCGGCATCAGCCCCCGATCCGGACGGGACCTGAGCGCTAGGCACTGCGAAGCCAGCAGGAGTGATCTTCCCTATCCGTTCGACGTCGTAGTAACCTCCGCTTTGCACGGTGTCAGCGCGCGGTTAGCCAGACGTCCAAGTCGGGCGTTTTCTAGTGTCGGGTGCCCCTAGCAGAGAGGCCTGGCAGTGGCGGGTTCGGGGAGTCAAGGAGTCCTGACCGGGGGCGAGTCCCCATCGGTCACAACTGTCGAGCAACGCGGCATCGAGTACATTCCGCGCACCGAACGCTGGGGCAAGCCGAGCGGATTGTTCTGGATGTGGGCCGGCGCGGTGTGGAATGTCGAGTTCGTTGTCTACGGCGCGCTCGCGATCGTCGTGTTCGGCCTGTCCTTCGCCCAGGCCGTGCTGATCATCCTGCTGGGTAACGTCTTCTACGTCCTGACCGGCCTGGCCAGCCTGCAGGGACCCGAGGCAGGCACGACAACCTTCGCCATCAGCAGGGCGTCGTTCGGGCCCAACGGCAACCGGCTGCCGTCGTTCTTCAACTGGGTCACCCAGGTGGGGTTCGAGATCGAGGGCATCGCGCTGATCGTATTCGCGGCGATCCTGCTGTCATCGAAGGCTGGCTTCACGGCCGGAACTGCGGCGAAGGTCATCTTCATCATCGTCGCAGTGGCGATCCAGGCCGTACTGCCGTTCCTCGGGCACGCCGCCGTGCTCAAGGTGCTGCGCTGGCTGGCGATCCCGTTCATCATCTTGTTCGCCGTGATGGCGGGGCTGACCACCTCAAAGGTCAACCTGCACGTGCCGGCGCACGGCGCCAGCTGGGGCGCCCTGATGATCTTCCTGGCACTCGTCATCTCAGCCGGCGGCCTGGGCTGGACGGAGAACGGCAACGACTACTCGCGCTATCTCCCGGCCGATGCGGACAAGAAGCGGATCGTGCTCGCGGTCGCGCTGGGCGGCGCCATCCCGTCCGCGCTGCTGGAGATCCTGGGCGCGGCCATCGCGACCGGCGTGCCGAGCGCCACCACGCCGAACGGGCTGGTGTCCGGATTCCCTGGCTGGTTCGTCTGGCCGTACCTGATCTTCGCGATCTTCCAGCTGTTCGCCATCAACACGCTGGACCTGTACTCCTCCGGCGTGACCCTGCAAAGCCTCATCCCCGGCCTCAAGCGGCTGCACTGCGTGGCGATTGACACCGTGATCTGCGGCGCCGTCGCCGCGTACGCGGTCTTCTCCTCGCACTTCTACACGCTGCTGTCGGACTTCCTGCTCTTCATCATCTTGTGGCTGGGCCCGTGGTGCGCCATCTACCTGGTAGATAGCTGGCTGCGCAGGAACCGGTACGACTCGGCCGGGCTGCTGAACGAGCGCGGCAGGTACTTCCGGCACGGCGGGGTGCACTGGCCGGCCATCATCGCCCAGGTGGCGGGCATGGTCTGCGCGGCCCTCTGGCTGAACGCGTACTCGCCGTACGTGGGTCCGCTGGCCAGCCGGGTCGGCGGCCCGTTCGGCTCCGACTTCAGCGTGTTCATCGGGCTGGCAGTCGGCGGCGTCGTGTACTACCTGCTGGCCGCGCGGGAGGTCCGGACCGAGGGCGAGGCAACGCCGGTGACCGCGGAGGGGTAACCGGGGCCGCCCTGGCCGGGTCAGCCCGGCGCGACGCCGGTGAGCTCGAACTTCGCCACGTCCACCAGGCCGCGGTCGGTGATCCTCAGCTCGGGGATGACCGACAGGCCGAGGAAGCTCAGGTGCATGAACGGCGCGCCGATGGTCACGCCCAGTTCTGCCGCCGCGACGTGCTCAAGCCGCTCGACAGCCGCTGCCACCTCGGCCGCCGGCCGGTCGCTCATCAGCCCGGCGACCGGCAGCGGTACCTCCGCGATGACCCGGCCGTCCAGCACCGCGACCTGACCGCCGCCAAGCTCGGCGAGCCTGGCCACCGCGACCGCCATCTCGGCCGGCCCGGACGGGCCAAGCTCGCCGACGACCATGCAGTTGTGCGCGTCGTGCGCGACCGTGGAGGCGATCGCGCCGCGGCTCAGCCCGAACCCGGCCACGTAGCCGAGCCCGATCCGGCCCGTGCCCAGATGCCGCTCCGCGACCGCGATCCTGGCCGCTCGCGCGGCCGGATCGGATACATCGAGCACCAGGTGCCTGGTGGTCAGCGTGTCCGGCTCGATGCCGATCACCCGTGCCCGGCCGCCGGCCGGCGGGTCGAGCGCGAACGCCGCCGCAGCTGGCAGCTCAGCCAGGTGCACCGAGCCGCGCATCCAGTCCGGCGGCGGCGAGTCAGGCACCGCCCCCGGCAGCACCCGGCCGTGCTCGGCCACCAGCCGGCCGGCCTGGTAGACGCTGGCCGGCCGCATCTCCGCCAGCGAGTCGAAGCACAGCACGTCGGCCTGATATCCGGGCGCCAGCCAGCCCAGGTGATGGAAGTTGTGGTACTGCGCCGGGTTTGCGGTGCCAAGCACGAGCGCGTCCTCCACGCTGGCGCCGCACGCGACCGCTAGCCGGACGCAGTCATTGACGTGGCCTTCGGCCAGGATCGTGTCCGGCTCCCTGTCGTCGCTGCACAGCGCGATCCGGTCGGTGCCGTGGCGGAGCACGGTCGGGATCAGGTCGGCAAGGTTCTTGCTGGCCGAGCCCTGCCTGACGAAGATCCACATGCCCTTGCGGCGCTTCTCCTCGGCCTCGTCCAGCTGCGTGCACTCGTGGTCGGACTCGATGCCGGCCGCCAGGTAGGCATCCAGCGCCCGGCCCGTCAGGCCCGGCGCGTGGCCGTCGACCCGCCGCTCCCCCGCCGCGGCGATCTTGGCCAGCAGCTCGGCGTCCCCGGCGACCACGCCGGGGAAGTTCATCACTTCCGCGACGCCGATGGCGCCATGCTCGGCCAGCAGCTCGCGCACCTGCTCGGCGTGCACCTCGGCGCCAGGGCTCTCGAACGGCGAGGCGGGCACGCAGCTCGAGGCGCAGATCCCGAAGGTGAACGGCAGCCCGGCCGCGGCCCTGGCCAGGGCGCCCACGCCGCGCACGCCGAATACGTTCGCCAGCTCATGCGGGTCCGCAGCGACCGCCGTGGTCCCGTGCGGCAGCACCGCGCGGGCGAATTCGTCGACCCACAGCTTGGTGGATTCCAGGTGCATGTGCGCGTCGACGAAGCCTGGCGTCAGCGCGGCGCCGGAGACGTCTACCACGGTGCGGGCGTCCCGCGGGCCCCAGCCCGCGATCATGCCGTCCGCTATCGCCAGGTCGTCGCGGATCCACTCCCGGCTGCCAGGCACGAAAATCCGGCCGCCGGTCAGCAGCAGGTCGGCCGGCTCGTCGCCGCGGGCGACAGCCAGCAGGTGCGGCGTGCCCCTGCGTGGCGCCATGGTCACCTCCGGTCCTGGTGGCAAAGAGCCAGCTTGTGCGCGGGTTTCCCCGAGTTTACGACGCGGCCAGGCCAAGCCGTAAGCGCGTTGCTTGCCGCGCGGTCACCGGCACGACAGGCTGTGCTGCATGGCCGCCGACCCGCTGACAGAGTTCAACGAGCTTCCCGCCACCGCGGCCAGGGACGCGCTGCTGGCCTGCTGCGCCGCGCCGTCCTGGGCGGAGCGGATGCTGACCGGGCGCCCCTACTGCTCGGCGCGGGACGCGGTCCGGCAGTCGGAGGCGATCGTGGTCAGCCTGACGGACGCGGACCTGGGGCAGGCGCTGGCGGGGCATCCGCGGATCGGTGAGCGGCCTGCCGCGGACCAGGCAGGCGGACCTACAGCGGCGCAGTGGTCGCGCCAGGAGCAGTCGCGGGTGAGCACGGCGGATGCGCAGACGGCAAGGGAGCTAGCCGCCGCCAACCGCGAGTATGAGCAACGATTCGGGCATATTTATCTCGTCTGCGCGTCTGGCCGCACCGCCGCGCAGTTGCTCGCGCTGCTTCGCGCCAGGCTTGCGAACGACGACGAGCGGGAATGGGCCGTCGTGCGCTCGGAACTGCAGAAGATAACCGAGATCCGGCTGCTGCGGCTGCTGGCGGGCGCGCCATGAGCGCGATCAGCACGCACGTTCTGGACACCGCGCTTGGCAGGCCCGCGGCCGGGGTGCCGGTCCGGCTGGAACGGGTTGGCGAGCACGGCTGCACCGAGCTGGGCAGCGCGGCCACCGGGACCGACGGGAGGATCGCCGAGCTTGGACCTGCGCAGCTCGAGCCGGGCACCTACCGGCTTGTCTTCGGCACCGGCGCCTACGCCCGGGCGCACCGGGCCGAACCGCCCTGGCAATCAGAGACCGCCTTCTTCCCGGAGGTGACCGTGACCTTCACCGTGCCTGACCACGCCGCGCACTACCACGTTCCGCTGCTGCTGAGCCCATTCGGTTACACCACCTACCGGGGGAGCTAGCCGTGGCCATCGCGCTCGGAGCGCATCAGTACGGCAAGGCGGAGACCAGGCTGGTGCGGATCTACCGGGACGGCCCGGTGCACGAGATCCGCGACCTGAACGTCAGCACGTCGCTGCGCGGCGATTTCGCCGCCGCCTACCTGGACGGCGATCAGTCGCTGGTGCTGCCGACCGACTCGCAGAAGAACACCGCGTACGCGTTCGCCAAGCAGCACGGCGTGGCTGAGATCGAGGACTACGCGCTGGCCCTGGCACGGCATTTCGCCGACGACATCGATCCCGTGCAGGCGGCGCGCGTTGAGGTGGACGAGTACCGCTGGGATCGCGTCCGGGCCGGCCAGGAAGCCCACCCGCACGCCTTCACCAGAGCCGGGCAGGAGGTACGCACGACAGCGGTCACCATCGCCGGAACGGGCAGCGCGCAGGCCGCCTGGGTGGTATCCGGGCTGCGCGACCTGGTCCTGCTCAAGTCGACGGGCTCGGAGTTCGCCGGGTTCCTGCGCGACCAGTACACCACGCTGGCGGAGACCCATGACCGGGTACTGGCCACGGCACTGACGGCCCGGTGGCGCTACCGCGAGCCGGAGGCGGACTTCGGGCCGGCTTACGCCAGCGTCCGAAGCCTGCTGATCGAGCGATTCGCCACGGTGCACAGCCTGGCGCTGCAGCAGAGCCTATGGGAGATGGGCCGGGCAGTGCTGGCCGCGCACCCTGAGATCGCCGAGATCAGGCTGTCGGCCCCGAACAAGCACCACTTCCTCGTCGACCTGACGCCGTTCGGCCTGGACAATCCGGGCGAAGTATTCCATGCTGACGACCGGCCGTACGGGCTGATCCAGTGCGCGGTCGTACAGGAGGATGCCCCGCCGGCCGGCCCGGCCTTCGAGGACGCGGCCTCGTTCGGCTAGCCAGCGCCGGGTCACCATCGGCCGACGGAGGCGGCAGTCCCGATCGCCGCGAACGTGATTACACTGCGCTAACCACGGGAGACTGGACAGCCAAGGACGGGAAGACTCGACGCGGTGGATTTTCTGCAGCCGACAAGCTGGGCCGATGCGCTGGCCGTGAAGGCGGACCAGCCGGACGCGGTGCCGCTGGCCGGCGGCACCGACCTGATGGTCGAGCTGAACTTCGACGCGCGTCGGCCCGCCACGATCCTTGACCTGACCAGGATTGACGAGCTTGACGAGTGGACCATCAGCGACGGGGTGGTGCGGCTCGGCGCCGGCGTCAGCTACAGCCGGGTCATCCGCGAGCTTGGCGCCATGCTGCCAGGACTGGCCATGGCGGCGCGGACCGTCGGCTCGCCGCAGATCCGCAATCGCGGCACCGTCGGCGGCAACCTGGGCACGGCGTCGCCGGCCGGCGATGCGCATCCTCCGCTACTCGCCGCCGGGGCGGTCATCGAGGCCGCCTCGGTGACAGGAACCAGGCTGATTGACGCCGAACACTTCTATACCGGCCCGAAGCGGAATGCCCTGCAGCCTGGTGAGCTCGTCGCCGCCGTCCGCATTCCGCTGCCGACCGGGCCTGAGCAGTTCAGCAAGATCGGCACCCGCAACGCCATGGTGATCGCCGTCGCGGCCTTCAGCCTGGCGCTGCGGCCCGGTCAGCGGGAGGTCCGCACCGGCATCGGCTCGGCAGCGCCGACGCCGCGGCGCGCGGCGCAGGCTGAGCGGTTCCTGGCCGCCGCGCTGGCCGACGCCGGGCTGTGGGAATCACGCGGCGACCTGCCCGGCGCGGTACTCGCCGAGTTCGGCTCGCTGGTGGCGGCCGCCGCCGACCCGATCGACGACGTGCGCGGCAGCGCCGCCTACCGGCGGCACGCGCTGGCGGTGCTGGCACGGCGCACGCTCGCCTGGTCCTGGCGCGACTACCAGGACGGCCAAGCAGCAGCGAACGGAGCATGACCAGTGCGGGTGACAGCGACAGTCAACGGCGAGACCCGGCAGGCCGACGACGTGTGGGAAGGCGAGAGCCTGCTGTACGTCCTGCGGGAGCGGATGGGCCTGCCCGGCTCGAAGAACGCGTGCGAGCAGGGCGAGTGCGGCTCCTGCACCGTGTACCTGGACGGGGTGCCGGTCTGCGCCTGCCTGGTAGCGGCGGGTCAGGCGGAGGGCCGGACCATCGTGACGGTCGAGGGCCTCGCCACCGCCGCCGGGCTGCACCCGGTGCAGGCGGCATTCGTCCGGGCGGGCGCCGTGCAGTGCGGGTTCTGCACACCCGGGCTCATCGTCGCGGCACACGACCTGCTGAGCCGGGTGCCGGACCCGACGGATCTGGAGATCCGCGAGGCACTGGCCGGCAACCTGTGCCGCTGCACCGGCTACGAGAAGATCCTCGACGCGGTCCGGCTCGCTGCCCGCGAGCTGAGCGGGAACGGAGCAGGCGGGTGAGCGCCCTGGTCCTGGACGGCTGCGCCATCGTCACGATGGACGGCCGGCGCGCTGAGTTCGGCTCAGGTCACCTGGTCATCGACGGCAACCGGATCGTCGCCGTCGGCCAGGGCAGCGCACCGGCCAGCCAGAACTACGCAGCCGCCCGCCGGGTGGACGCCAGCGGCTGCCTGGCCACTCCCGGCCTGGTCAACACCCATCATCACCTGTACCAGTGGGCGAGTCGGGGGATGGCCGCCGACTCGGCGCTATTCGGCTGGCTGACCGAGCTTTACCCGGTCTGGGCCAGGCTGGACGCCGGCCTGGTCAGGGACGCCGCGGCCGGCGCGCTGGCCTGGCTGGCGCGGACCGGCTGCAGCACGACGACAGACCACCACTACCTGTTCCCCAGGCAAGGCGGCGACGTGCTGCGCGCGACCATCGACGCCGCCCGGGCAATCGGGCTCCGCTTCCACCCCACCCGCGGCTCGATGGACCTCGGCGCCAGCGCGGGCGGGCTGCCGCCGGACGACGTCGTGGAGAGCCTGGACGAGATCCTCGCCGCCACGCAGTGCGCGATCGAGGAGTTCCACGATCCGGCACCCGACGCCATGCTGCGGATGGCGGTCGCGCCCTGCTCGCCGTTCTCGGTCAGCACCGGACTGCTCACCGCGGCGGCGGACCTGGCCAGGCGCCATCACGTCCGGCTGCACACGCACCTGGCCGAGACCGCTGACGAGGACGAGTACTGCGCCGAGCACTTCGGCAAGTCGCCGGTCGAATACCTGGACTCGCTCGGCTGGCTCGGCCCCGACGTCTGGCTGGCGCACGCCGTGCACCTGACCGACAGTGCCATCAGCCGGATCGCGGCGACCGGAACCGGGGTGGCGCACTGCCCGACGTCCAACGGCAGGCTCGGGTCGGGCATCTGCCGCACCAGGGCGCTGCTGGACGCCGGGGTCAGTGTCGGACTCGGCGTGGACGGGGCCGCGTCCAACGAGGAGAGCTCCCTGCACAGCGAGGTGAGGCAGGCGGTGCTGATGGCCAGGGCATCGGGCGGGGCTGAGGCGATGACGGTCAGGCAGGCGCTGGAACTGGCCACGATCGGCGGCGCCAGGGTCCTCGGCCGGGAGGCGGAGATCGGCTCGCTCGAGCCGGGCAAGCTGGCCGACGTCGCGCTGTGGCGGCTGGACACGGTCGCGCACGCCGGCTGCGCGGACCCCGTCGCCGCGCTGGTTCTCGGCTCCCGGCCGCCGCTGGAGATGCTGCTGGTCAATGGCGTCCCGGTGGTGGAGCAGGATCGCCTCGTCACGGCAGACGAGGACCAGATCGCCGCCGCGGCAGGCCGGGCCAGCACTGCGCTCGCCGGGCCGGCGCAGGGCCCGGCGGGCTTGCCGCAGGACCGTAGGCTCTCTAGATGAGCACGCCAACGACAGCGCCGGGAAAGCCGGGCATCGCCGCCGACCAGGCGGTGACCGGCGGCGTCGGCGACAGCCCGGTGCGCCCGGACGGCACGCTGAAGGTAACGGGCCAGTTCGCCTACGGCAGCGACCTGTGGATGGAGGACATGATCTGGGGCGTGACGCTGCGCAGCCCGCACCCGTCCGCCAAGATCACCTCGATCAGCATCGGCGAGGCGCTCGCCACTCCCGGCGTCTACGCGGTGCTCACGCACGACGACGTGCCAGGATCCAACCGGTGCGGCCTGGAGCACGCTGACCAGCCGGTGCTGGCCGAGGACGTGGTCCGCTACCAGGGCGAGCCAGTCGCGCTGGTCGCCGCCGACCATCCGGAGATAGCCAGGCGCGCGGCGAAGAAGATCGCCGTCGAGTACGAGCTGCTGACGCCGGTCACCGACGCGGTCGCCGCACTGCAGCCAGGCGCGCCGGCCGTGCAGCCGGACGGCAACCTGGTCAGGCACCTCAAGCTGCGCAAGGGCGACCCGGCCGCGGCCGCCGATGTCGTGGTCCGCGGCAGCTACCACATAGGCATGCAGGACCAGGCGTTCCTCGGTCCCGAGGCAGGGCTCGCGGTGCCGGACGGGCAGGGCGGCGTGGACCTGTACGTCGCCACCCAGTGGCTGCACGTCGACCAGCGCCAGGTGTGCGCGGCTCTCGGGCTGCCGCCAGAGCAGGTCAGGCTGACGCTGGCGGGCGTTGGCGGCGCGTTCGGCGGCCGCGAGGACCTGTCCATGCACGTGCACGCGTGCCTGCTGGCGCTGCACACCGGCAAGCCGGTCAAGATGTCCTACAACCGCGAGGAGTCGTTCTTCGGTCACGTGCACCGGCACCCGGCCACCATGCACTACGAGCACGGCGCGGACTCCGAAGGCCGGCTCGTGTACGTGCGAGCCGAGATCTTCCTCGACGGCGGCGCGTACGCGTCCAGCACGCCGGCCGTCGTGGGCAACGCCGGCACCATGGGCATCGGACCGTACGTCGTGCCGAACGTGCACGTCGACACCTACGGCGTGTACACCAACAACCCGCCGTGCGGTGCCATGCGAGGCTTCGGCTCGGTGCAGACCGCGTTCGGCTACGAGGCGCAGATGGACAAGCTGGCCGCCGCCCTCCGCCTCGACCCGGTCGAGCTTCGCTGCCGGAACGCCATGAGCCTCGGCGCGCAGGCGCCGACCGGCCAGATCGTGGACAGCCCGGCGCCGGTCACCGAGATGCTGCGGCTGGTGCAGGCACGCCCGCTGCCCGCTCCTGCCGCAACGCCCGACCTGCGCGAGCTGCCTGGCGGGGTGGCCAACTCCACGCACGGCGAGGGCGTCGTGCGCGGCGTCGGCTACGCCGTCGCGTACAAGAACGTCGGCTTCTCCGAGGGCTATGACGACTACTCCACCGCCAGGGTCAGGCTGGAGCTGGCCGGGGGCGAGCCGGTCGTCACCGTGCATACGGCCGCCGCCGAGGTGGGCCAGGGCCTGGTCACCATCGAGCAGCAGATCTGCCGCACCGAGCTTGGCGTGCAGCACGTGGTCACCAGCCCCAAGGACACCAACGTCGGGTCCGGCGGCTCGACCTCGGCATCCCGGCAGACCTACGTCACCGGCGGCGCGGTCCAGGCGGCGTGCCAGCAGATCCGCGAGCAGGTGTTCGCGCTGGCACAGCGCCGCCTCGGCCGCACGCTGGCCGACCTGCGGCTGTCCGAGGGCGAGGTCGTGTCGGCCAGCGAGGGCCGGATCGCCGCGCTGGCCGACCTGCTGCGCGGCGAGGCCATCGAGGAAACCGTGCAGTGGCGCCACCGGCCGACGCATCCGGTGGACCCGGAGACCGGGCAGGGGTTCGCGCACGTCCAGTACGCGTTCGCGGCGCACCGCGCGGTCGTGGACGTGGACACCGAGCTCGGCCTGGTCAAGGTCGTCGAGCTGGCCTGCGCGCAGGACGTGGGCAAGGCGATGAACCCCGACGCGGTACTCGGCCAGATCCACGGCGGCAGCGCGCAGGGGCTGGGCCTGGCCGTGATGGAGGAGATCCAGGTGCGGGACGGGCTGATCAGGAACCCGTCGTTCACCGATTACCTGATTCCCACGATCCTGGACATGCCGCCGATGCAGGTGGACGTGCTCGAGTACGCCGACCCGCACGCGCCCTACGGGCTGCGCGGCGTGGGCGAGCCGCCGACGATCTCCTCCGGGCCGGCGATCGCCGCGGCCATCCGCGCCGCCACCGGCCTGGACCTGACCAGGATCCCGGTCAGGCCCGAGCACATCACCGGCTGCTGAATGCCGGATCCCGCCTCAGGCCGGCCCGAGCTGCTGCTTCGCGCGCGGCAGGCAGTCACGCCGGACGGCCACGTTTCCGTCCTGATCGCGGTGACGAGGGGGAAAATCAGCGCCGTCCTGCCCTACGACACCGACGCCGCAGCCAGCTACCCCGGCGTGCCGGTGGTGCAGCTAGCCGGCGACGAGGTGCTGCTGCCGGGGCTGGTGGACTCGCACGTGCACGTGAACGAGCCTGGCCGGACGCAGTGGGAGGGCTTCGCGACCGCGACCGCGGCCGCCGCGGCGGGCGGCATCACCACGATCGTGGACATGCCGCTCAACAGCATCCCGGCGGTGACCGACGCCGCGGCGCTCGCGGTCAAGCGGGCGGCAGCGGCCGGCCAGTGCCAGGTCGACGTGGCCTTCTGGGGCGGCGCGGTGCCGGGCAACGACGCCGCCAGGCCCGGCCTGCATGCGGCGGGCGTGCGCGGCTTCAAGTGCTTCCTGGTCGACTCGGGGGTGCCGGAGTTCCCGCCGCTGGACAGCCAGGCGCTGGCGCTGGCCGCGCACCAGGTCGCGGGCCTGCGCAGCCTGCTGCTGGTGCACGCCGAGGACGCGGCGTGCATCGCCGTGCCCGGCGGCCCTGACTACGCGGCGTTCCTGGCCTCGCGGCCGCCCGCCGCGGAGACCGCCGCGATCAGGCGGGTCATCGATGTCGCGCGGGACACAGGCGTGCGGGCGCACATCCTGCACCTGTCGGCGGCCGACGCGCTGCCGCTGCTCGCGGCCGCCCGCGCGGAGGGTCTGCCGGTGACGGCCGAGACGTGCCCGCACTACCTTGCGCTGGCCGCCGAGGAAGTGCCGGCCGGCGCCACCACATACAAGTGCTGCCCGCCGATCCGCGACCGCGCCAACCGCGACCTGCTGTGGGAGGGCCTGCGAGCGGGCATCATCGACTGCGTGGTGTCGGATCACTCCCCCTGCCCGCCCGCGCTGAAGCAGCTGCCGGCCGGCGACTTCGGGCTGGCGTGGGGCGGCATCGCCTCCCTTCAGCTGGCGCTGCCGGTGGTATGGACCTCCGGCCGGGAACGCGGGTTCGGCCTGGCTGACCTGGCCCGCTGGATGGCGGCCGCTCCGGCTGAAATCGCCGGACTGCCTGCCAAGGGCGCGATCGCCGTCGGCCGGGATGCCGACCTGGTGGCCTTCGCGCCGGACGAGGAGTTCGTGGTCGAGCCGGGCCTGCTGCGGCACCGGCACAAGCTGACCCCGTACCTGGGCCGGCGGCTGTCGGGCGTGGTCCGCCGCACCTGGCTGCGCGGCCGGCCGGTGTTCGGGGCCCAGGCGCAGCCGGCGGAGCGACCAGCCGGGGAGTTGCTATGAGCAGTACCGGGACCGACCTCGCGGCGCTGCCCGACCTGGCGTCCCGCCGTCTCGGCGGCAGCGTGGTCTACGCCAACGACGACCTGTTCGCCGAGAAGGAGAACCTGATCAAGGCGGAGCCGCCGGTCTTCGCGGCCGGCCAGTTCGGGCCAAGGGGCAAGGTCTACGACGGCTGGGAGACCAGGCGGCGGCGCGAGCCGGGTCACGACCACGCGATCGTCCGGCTCGGCGTGCCAGGCGTGGTCCGCGGCGTGACCGTTGACACCTCGTTCTTCAAGGGCAACTTCCCGCCCGAGATCTCGGTGGAGGCAGTCAGCGCGGACGGGTACCCGGCACCTGCCGAGCTGGCCGGGATGCGCTGGCACCCGCTGGTCGAGCGGACCGCGGCGGCCGGGGACGAGGTCAACCGCTACCCGGTCACCGATCCGCACCGGTGGACGCACCTGCGGCTGTCGATCTACCCGGACGGCGGGGTGGCCAGGTTCCGCGTGCACGGCGAGCCGGCGCCTGATCCCGCGTTCCTGGCCGGGACCGTCGACCTGGCGGCGGTCGAGAACGGCGGCCGGGTGGCCGGCTGCTCGGACGACTTCTACGCCTCCGCCGTGCACCTGATCATGCCGGGCTCAGCCACCGGCATGGCCGATGGCTGGGAGAACGCGCGCCGCCGGAAGGGCGGGAACGACTACGTCACGGTGGCACTCGCGGCGGCCGGGCTGATCCGCGAGGTCGAGATCGACACGTCGTACTTCGTCGGCAACGCGCCGGGCTGGGCCCGGCTGCTCGGGGCGTCGGCGGCCGGCCAGGCGCTGCCCGCCGAAGCCGACTGGCACGAGCTACTGTCCAGGACCGCGCTGCAGCCCGACACCCGGCACCGGTTCCTGGTCTCCCCCGCAGGCCCTGTCAGCTCGGCCGGACCGGTCACGCACGTCCGGCTGGACGTCTTCCCCGACGGCGGCGTGGCCAGGCTGCGGGTGCGCGGCGAATTGCTGCCCGCCGAACTCACCCGGCTGGCCGAGCGTCACCTGCGGCTGCTGCCGGACGGCTCCGGGCAGCCGGAAGCCTGACCCCTGGCGGAGGTCACCCAATGGCAGACTTGCCGATATGACCTATGCTGCGGCGCCCGACCGGTACGACGAGAAGATGCCCTACCGCCGCTGCGGCCGCAGCGGGATCAAGCTGCCCGAGATCTCGCTCGGGCTCTGGTACAACTTCGGCTTCGAGACGCCGCTCGCCACGCAGCGGGCAATCATTCTCCGGGCCTTCGACCTCGGGGTCACGCACTTCGACCTGGCGAACAACTACGGCGACCAGGCCCGGCTCGCGTCGCGGCAGGCATTCGCGGGCTACGAGTCGCCGTACGGATCTGCGGAGCAGAACTTCGGCCAGATCCTGCGCAAGGACCTGCGCCGGTACCGGGACGAGCTGGTCATCTCGACGAAGGCGGGCTACGACATGTGGCCAGGACCCTACGGCGAGTGGGGCTCGCGCAAGTACCTGCTGGCCAGCCTCGACCAGTCGCTGGCCAGGATGGGCCTGGACTACGTCGACATCTTCTACAGCCACCGGTTCGACCCGGAAACGCCGCTGGCCGAGACGATGGGCGCGCTGCACACGGCGGTCCAGTCCGGCCGCGCGCTGTACGCGGGCATCTCCTCCTACTCCGCGGAGCGGACCGAGCAGGCAGCGGCGATCTTGGCCGACCTGGGCACTCCGCTGCTGATCCACCAGCCCTCGTACTCGATGCTCAACCGCTGGATCGAGGGCGGCCTGCTTGACGTGCTCGGCCAGCAGGGCATCGGGTGCATCGCGTTCTCGCCGCTCGCGCAGGGGATC
>Ga0187783_10001726_pt1 | contig 16200 bp, 14 predicted proteins | sample 1015_SJ02_MP02_2_FD_132471 | JGI IMG/M metagenome (GOLD analysis project Ga0187783, IMG submission 132471) | Tropical peat soil microbial communities from peatlands in Department of Meta, Colombia - 1015_SJ02_MP02_20_MG | ecosystem: Environmental > Terrestrial > Soil > Wetlands > Peat | place... | reverse complement strand
CGACAGCGTGTCGTTGACGACGCCGAGATCGCTCACCGCGGCGCCCTCTTCGCGGGCGAGCGCACAGAGCGCAAAGCCGTTGGAAGAGACGATCTGTCCCGGCCCCGGCTCGCTGCCGGGCGGAACGAGCTCGTCGCCGGTCGCGAACACCGCTACTTTCGGCCGGCGGTAGACTGGAACGTGCGGGTGGTTCATGCCCGCGGCGAGCGCCAGATCGCGCGCGGAGAGCCGGCGGCCTTTGGCGAACAACGCGTCGCCTTTGCGGAAGTCGAGCCCTTGCTTGCGAACATTGCGGCCCGCGACGGTGAGCTTTTGCACCTCGACCCAGTCGCCGTCGCGCTTGGTCAATTCCTGCACCACGACGGTATCGCTGCCGTTCGGCATAAAGCCTCCGGTGAAAATGCGCGCCGCCTCGCCGGCACCGACCTTGGGGACGAACGGTCGGCCGGCCGGCACTTCGCCGACCACCCGAAGTCGCGTCGGTGTCGTGGCGACGTCGGCTGCGCGCACCGCGTAGCCGTCCATGGCCGAGACGTCGGCCGGCGGCTGGGTGCGCAGCGCTTTAAGATCGCTGGCGAGCACGCGGCCGTCGGCCTCGGCAAGCGGGGCTTTCTCGGGCGGCAGCGGTGCTGCGTGCGCCAGCACCTGTTCGAGTGCCTCGGCAACCGAGATCAACGCCACGGCTTTACTCCCGCATGCGATAATGCCCCGACCGGCCGCCGCGCTTTTCAACGAGCCGAATGCCGTCGATGCGCATGCCGCGTTCGACCGCCTTGACCATGTCATAGATCGTCAGGCAGGCGACCGCCACCGCGGTCAACGCCTCCATTTCAACCCCGGTTTTTCCGGACACTTTTACGCGCGCCTGCACCTTCACGCCCGGCAGTTTGACGTCGGGCACGACGTCGACCGTGATTTGCGAGATCGGCAGCGGATGACACAGCGGGATCAATTCGTGGGTGCGCTTGGCGGCCTGGATGCCGGCGATGCGGGCGGCGCCGAGCACGTCGCCCTTTTTGGCGTCGCCGCGCCGCACCACGGCGAGAGTTTGTGCCGTCATGATGACGCGGCCCTCGGCCACGGCGACGCGTTCGGTCGCGGGTTTTGCCGAAACATCGACCATGCGCGCTTCGCCGCGGCGGTTCAGATGCGTGAGTCTCTTGGCTCGGCGCGGTGGCACGAGTTTCACCGGTTCGCTAACGCTCCCGCAAGCGCGGGCTTGCGCGCGAGTAAGGTGCGCGTTGCGGCCGCCACGTCCGCCTCCCGCATCAGGCTTTCACCGACGAGGAAGGTCGAAATGCCGGCGCGGGCAAGCCGCGTCAGGTCATTCGGGGCAAAAATGCCGCTCTCGCCGATCACGACGCGGTCGGGCGGAACGAGCCGTGCCAACCGCTCGCAGGTGGCGAGCGTCGTTGCGAAGGTTTTGAGGTCGCGATTGTTGATGCCAATGAGTTCCGATTTCAGGCGAAGCGCGCGCTCCAACTCCTTCTCATCGTGGACTTCGACGAGCGCGTCCATGCCGAGCGCAAGGGCCGATGCCTCGAGCGCGGTGGCGCGAGCATCGTCGACCGCGGCCATGATGATGAGGATGCAGTCGGCGCCGTAAGCGCGCGCCTCTGCCACCTGATAGGGGTCGCACATGAAATCCTTGCGGATGACCGGCAGCGCGCACGCGGCGCGCGCGCTAGCAAGATCGTCGAGGCTGCCCTGAAACGAGGGGGCATCGGTCAAGACCGAGAGGCAGGTCGCCCCGCCGGCCTGATAGGCCGCGGCAAGCGTCGCCGGATCGAACTCGCCGCGGATCAGCCCCTTCGACGGGCTCGCCTTCTTGATTTCGGCGATCAGGGCATAGTCGTTCGCCGCAAGACGCCGTTTGATCGCGCGCAGAAAGCCGCGCGGGGAGGGCGCGGCCTTGGCGTCGCGTTCGAGCTCGCCAAGCGGCCGGCGCTTTTTGGCCGCGGCGATCTCCTCGCGCTTATAGGCCGCGATCTTGGCCAGAATGTCAGCCATCGTTGGACACCACGATCAGCCGATCCAGCCGGCCTTCGGCCTCGCCGGAATCCACCGCCTGCGCGGCGAGATCGAAGCCGGCTTTGAGATTTTTTGCCTTGCCGGCGACGATCAAGGCCGCGGCGGCGTTAAAAAGCGCCACGTCGCGCAACGGTGACGGCTTGCCCTGCAGCACCTCTTCGACGGCTCTCGCGTTCGCGGCCGCGTCGCCGCCGCGCAGCGCCTCCGGCTTGACCCTCGGCAGGCCGATCTCCTCCGGCGAGATTTCGAAGCTCTTCACCACGCCGTTTTCCAGCGCGGCGACGTTGGTCGCACCGGAGGTCGTGATCTCGTCCAGCCCGTCGGAGCCGTGCACCACCCAAACCCGCTCGGCGCCGAGGTTCTTGAGCACCTGCGCCAGCGGTTCGGTCCATTGCCGCGAAAACACGCCGATCATCTGCCGGCGCACGCCGGCCGGATTCGACAATGGGCCGAGCAAATTGAAAATCGTACGCGTGCCGAGCTCGACGCGCGTCGCCGCGACGTTCTTCATGGCCGGGTGGTGCGCCGGCGCGAACATGAAGCCGATGCCGGCCTCGCGGATGCAATGGCCGATCTGCTCGGGCTTGAGATCGATATTGACGCCCAACGCCGCCAGCACATCGGCGGCGCCAGATTTTGACGACAGCGCGCGATTGCCGTGCTTGGCGACCGGCACGCCGGCGCCGGCGGCGATCAGCGCGGCGCAGGTCGAAATGTTGAACGAGCCGGAGGCGTCGCCGCCGGTGCCGACCACGTCGATGGCGTCCGGCGGCGCCTCCACCCGCAGCATTTTGGCCCGCATCGTGGTGACCGCGCCGGTGATCTCCTCGACCGTCTCGCCGCGCACGCGCAGCGCCATGAGCAGCGCGCCCATCTGCGACGGCGTCGCCTCGCCCGCCATCATCTGCTCGAACGCGCTCGCCGCTTCGTCGCGGCCGAGCGCGGCGCCGCTCGCCACCTTGCCGATCAGCGCCTTGAACTCGACGGCCACATTGGGCTCCCTAATTTGCCCGCGCCCGCGCTCTGGCCGGCGGGTTTTGCGGCGCGCGCCGACCGGTCGATGTGTTCCAGACCGCGGCGATGTCGAGGAAGTTTTTCAGCATCAGATGGCCGTGATCCGAGGCGATGCTTTCCGGATGGAACTGCACGCCGTGCACCGGAAGATGCGTGTGCGCAAGCCCCATGACGAGGCCATCGTCGGTGTCCGCGGTCACGGTCAATTCGCGCGGCAGGCTCTTCCGCTCGACCACGAGCGAATGGTAGCGCGTGGCCTTGAACGGGCCATTGATGCCGCGAAAAATGCCGTAGCCTTGATGGCGGATGTCCGACAGCTTGCCGTGCACCGGCACCGGCGCCCGCACCACGCGGCCGCCGAACGCATCGCCCACCGCTTGATGGCCGAGGCAGACACCGAGGATCGGAATGGTCGCGGCGGCTTGCGCGATCAGATCGAGGCAGATGCCGGCCTCTTTCGGCGTGCACGGGCCCGGAGAGAGCACAATGGCGTCGGGCGCGGCGGCGATGACCTCGCCGCTCGTTACCTTATCGTTGCGATGCACTTCCACTTCCGCCCCTAGTTCGCCGAGATAGTGCACCAGGTTGAAAGCGAAGCTGTCGTAATTGTCGATCAGCACGATCATGATACGGCCCGAGCGGCTGTTAGACACGCGCCGGGGGAGGGGGTCAAGCGGTGGCAAGAACGCTAATATCGGGGAAGTTTAGCGCAACTTTGCAGGCGACCAGGGCAAAAAAAAATTAGCGGAAGGTGGGCAAGCGCCTTCCGCCAAATATACCACGACAGACTTCAGACGAAGACGATCTCAGCGACTGGACGCCGGGCCGGGCAGACGATCGGTCAAAACCATGCGCACCTCGCGCGGCGCCACGAGCAGATTGCGCGCGTCGCGCAGACACGCGGCCTCGAAATAGGGCCAGGCGCTTTGCGAACAAGCCGTGCCGAGCGGGCGAATGTCGGCGCGATCACCCTTGACGCCCAACGCGAGCGAACTCGCCTCGACTTGGAACGACAGGCTGGGGAACGCGACAATACAAGCCGCAGCGATCGCGGCTATGGCGATGGCGTAAACGGTCTTGGTCATGACACCTTGTCCCTGTTCGCAACCGTCCTTCGCGCGCAGGTGAGGCGGTTGCCGTTTGTTTCTGCTGGGCATTGTGCCGAATGCCGGCAAATGCACATTGATAGCGATCACAATTCGGCGTTTTCTTTTAGATCATTGAAACAACGTAGGAATCTGCCACTTCACCAGGCTGAGCGACGATATTTTCACCTCCGACCTCGGTTATTGGTCGTAGCATTGGCGCGAAAAGTTCACCGTCCGCCTTTGGCTGAAAACGTAAGCTTGCGGTCGGATCGGGCGCGGGCTAGACCGCCAGGACTTCAAGATCTGGCGTAAAACATGCCGCGCACGGCGCTCTTTGCGGGAACCTTCGATCCCATCACCAACGGCCATCTCGACGTCATCGGCAAGGCCGTGCGCCTTGCCGACCGGCTGGTGCTGGCAATCGGCATCCATCCCGGCAAGGCGCCGCTGTTCTCCGCCGACGAGCGGCTTGCCATGCTCAACGAAATTTGCGTGCCGCTCGGGCGCGCGGCGGGCTGCGAGGTGGTCTGCACGACGTTTGCCGATCTGGTCGTTGCCGCCGCCCGGCGGGAGGGCGCCACGATCCTGATCCGGGGCCTGCGCGACGCCGCCGATTTCGACTACGAAATGCAGATGGCGGGCATGAACGCCACCATGGCGGGCGAAGTGCAGACCGTGTTCCTGCCGGCGGCGCCCACGGTCCGCCCGATCACCGCCACTTTAGTCCGGCAGATTGCTGGCATGGGCGGCGACGTCTCCGCCTTCGTGCCGGCGCAGGTTGCCGCACGACTGAAAAACAAATTCGCCAAAGCTTAAGATCACTCATCCGGGAGATGACATGACCCGCGTTCTTGCCGTACTGTTCGCCATCATGTGTGCCGCTCCAGCCGCCGCCGCTCCGCCAGCGCTTCCCGCTGGCGTCGATCCGCAGAACACGGTCGTGCTCGACACCAGCGAAGGGCGGATTGTCATCAAGCTGCGTAACGATATCGCGCCGGCGCACGCCGAGCGCCTAAAACAGCTCGCACGCGACCATTTTTACGACAATGTACCGTTCCACCGCGTCATCGACGGTTTCATGGCACAGACCGGCGACGGCCAATACGGCAACGGCACCGGCGGATCCAAATATCCCAACCTGAAGGCGGAGTTCTCCAGCGTGCCGTACACGCGCGGCGTGGTCGGCATGGCGCGCACCAACGATCCGAATTCGGCCAACAGCCAGTTCTTCATCATGTTCGCCGACGGCTCTTTCCTCAACGGCAAGTACACCGTGGTCGGCCAGGTGGTCAGCGGCATGGAGGTGGTCGACAAGCTGCACCGCGGCGAGCCGCCGGCCAATCCCGACAAGATCGTTCACGCGCAGGTGGCGGCCGATATGAAGTGAGGGCCGCTGATGCGCTCGCTGCATGATGCGGTCGTTATCGTCGGAGCGATTGGCGTTAGCGCGCTTGCGGCGACGGGCCACGCCGCGGCGCAGCCGCTCAACAAACTGCCGCCCGCCCGCGCGCCCTGCACTGTGTTAAGCGGCCGTCCCTGCCATCCGTCGTTTTGCGACGTGTTTCACCGCGGCCCGTGCTTTCCGGACTATGGGCCGGCGATCGGCACGGATTTCCGCCTGACCATCGTTTCGACCGACGACAGCGATCCCGTCAATAATCCCGACGGCGGCGAGGGCGGCAACAACGGCGGCGCTGCCGACAAGGCCGAGGCAAAGACGCTCGAGTCAGTCGGCGAAATGTATGCGGCGCTGCGCGCCTGCTGGGTGCCGCCGCCCAAGGAGGTGGCGCGGCATGGCATGGAATACACCATCCGCTTCGCCTTCAAGCGCGACGGCGCGATGATGGCGCCGCCGTTCGTCACTTATTCCAGTCGCGGCGCGCCGATCGAAACCCGCAACGTCTATCGCGACGCGGTGAACGCCGCGCTCGACCGCTGTACGCCGCTGCATTTCAGCGACGACATGGCCGAGGCGATCGTCGGCCATCCGATCGCCGTCCGCTTCGTCGACGAGCGCAGCATCGATACTGCTAAATCGGTGCAATGAGAACCGCGCGGTCAGCCGCCTTTGCGCCGCGACAGATGCCGCGCGATCGCCTCGAGCACTTGCGCCGGCGCAATGCGCCGCATGCCGTCGGTCGATTGTCCGCCGGGCGGCTCGATGGCGTGGATGTATTTCGAATAGGTCAAGACCGGGGTTGAGCCGCGCAAGCCGAACAAGCCGAAGGCGTCCGTTCCGCCGGCGGCGGCGAGATTCAGCGGTCCCGAACTCGGACCTACGAAGAGATCAGCGCGATGCACAAGCGCGGCCGCTTCGATAAGCGAAAGATCGCAGGCATCGACCGCTGACGCACCATTGCTCTGCGCGATGAAATTTTGCGCGCGCGCGCCGTTCGTGCGGCCGCCGACCAGAAACACCGTTCCGGCGGTGCGATGACGCAACAGCGACAGGAATTCCGCCCAATGTGTGTCAGGCCAATCCTTGTCTGGATGCGAAGCGCCGATGCCGAGCGCGATCCACGGCCGCGCGCAAGTTTTGAATTTGTCGCCGATCGCGGCAAGCGCGTCCGCCGGTAGGTGCAGCTCCGGCTCGGTGGACGGCAATCGCACGTTCATCGCCGCCATCAGCGCGCGCAGCCAGTCGATCGGCTGGTCGTGAAAATGGCTGTGGTCGATGCCGGGATTGGTGATGAAGTGGCGTTGCGGCCCGAGCCCGAGCCCGATGCGCTCGGGAATGCCGGCAAGGGCTGCGGCGAGCGCGGGGCGGATGGTGCGGTCGAGGATCCAGATCGAGCGGAAACGATGGCGACGCAGCAGCTTGACGAGCCGGATCAGATTGAGGCCGCGGCGCAGTTCTGAGCCGGCATGCTCGAAATAGAGAACTGCGCCAACGCCGGGCTCGGCGGCGAGGAGTTCGCCGGCATAGCTTGTCGGCGGAGCGAGAAGCGCCACGCGACCCTCCGGCGCCGTGGCGGCGATGGCGCGAATGAACGGCAGGTGCCAGACGACGTCGCCGATGCCGGGCTTCACCTGGATGACCGCGCAGCTCGACCCCTCTGTCGTCACGTTGATTGCCGCGCCGAAGGTTGCGATATGCGGTTTTAGAGCATGATCCCGAAAAGTGGAAACCGGTTTTCGGAAAAGATCATGCTCAAGCAAAGAATCTAGACCATGATCCGATTCAATTGAGTTGGATCATGGCCTAGCCTCGATTACCGCAAAGACCAATGCGCACGGACCTGTTCGATTTTAGGCTGCCCGAGGACCGCATCGCGCTGCGGCCGGCGGTGCCGCGTGATGCCGCCAAGCTTCTGGTGGTGCGGCGAGCTGTGGCCGCCGAACTTGAAGACCGCTTTATGCGTGATCTGCCGACGCTGTTACGACGCGGCGACGCACTCGTCGTCAATGACACCAAGGTGATTGCCGCCAATCTGCGTGGCCGCCGCATCGGCCGCGGTGGCCAGGAACCCGCCATCGCCGCCACCTTGATCAAGCGGCTGGACGCTTCGCGCTGGCGCGCGCTGGTCAAACCGGCCAAACGCCTTGTGCCGGGCGACGTGGTGCGGTTCGGCGGCGAGGGGCGGGTGTGCTTTCTTGAGCAGCTCGACGCCACGGTCGAAGCCAAAGGGCAGGGGGACGAAGGCGGTGAAGTGACGTTTGCCTTTGCCTTTACCGACGCGGTGCTCGACCAAGCGTTGGCCGAGCGCGGCGACATGCCGCTGCCGCCGTACATCGCAAGCCGCCGCGATGTCGACGAGCGGGACCGCAGCGATTACCAGACCATGTTTGCGCGCGAGGAAGGCTCGGTGGCGGCGCCGACCGCGGGACTGCATTTCACCGAAAATCTCACCGCGGCCCTGGGCCAGGCCGGCATCGCTCTGCACCGCGTCACGCTGCATGTCGGGCCCGGCACGTTCCTGCCGGTCAAGGCTGAGGATACGTCCGGCCACAAAATGCAGGCCGAGTGGGGCACCGTCAGCGCCGATACCGCCGCAACCTTGAATGCGGCGCGTCGCGCCGGTGGCCGCATCGTCGCCGTCGGCTCGACCTCGCTACGATTGCTTGAAAGCGCCGCCAGCGACGACGGCACGATCAAACCGTTTGCCGGCGAGACCGCCTTGTTCATCACGCCGGGCTACCGCTTTCGCGCCGTCGATGCGCTGTTGACCAACTTCCATCTGCCGCGCTCGACGCTGTTCATGCTGGTCTGCGCGTTCTGCGGCCTCGATGTCATGCGCCGCACTTACGCGCACGCGATCGCGGCCGGTTATCGATTCTACTCCTACGGCGATGCTTGTTTGCTGTTTCGATGAAGCGCGCGCAGCCGTCTGGACTCGATCCCACCCCGACCCTCTCCCTTGCAAGGGGAGGGAATGGGCGGGCAGTAACTCTCTTTAGCTCCCCTCGAAAGGGGAAGGATTAAGGTGGGGGTCAGTAGGCAGCCATGTCCGTCATGACCGAGTTTTCCTTCCGCCTCCTCGCCACCGACGGCGCCACGCGCAGCGGCGAAATAGCGACGCCGCACGGGGTCGTGCGCACGCCCGCCTTTATGCCGGTCGGCACGCAAGGCGCGATCAAGGGCGTGCATCCTGACGACGTGCGCGCGTCCGGCGCCGATATTTTGCTCGCCAACACCTATCACCTGATGTTGCGGCCTTCCGCCGAACGCATCGCCGCGTTTGGCGGCTTGCATCAATTCATGCGCTGGCCGCATCCGATCCTGACCGATTCCGGCGGTTATCAGGTGATGTCGCTTGCGCCGTTGCGCCAGGTTGCGGAGGCGGGCGTCACCTTCCGTTCGCACCTTGACGGCGCCACGGTCGAACTGTCGCCCGAGCGTGCCATCGAAGTGCAAATCCTGCTCGGTTGCGACATCGCCATGCAGCTCGACGAATGCATGCGTCTGCCCGGCGACCGCCATGACATCGAACGCGCCATGGGACTGTCGCTGCGCTGGGCCGCGCGCTGCAAGCGCGCCTTCGAGCATGCGCCCGCCGGCATGGCGCTGTTCGGCATCGTGCAGGGTGGCGACGAACAAGTCTTGCGCGAGCAAAGCGCACGTGCTCTCGTCGGCATCGACTTTCACGGTTACGCGATCGGCGGTCTTGCCGTCGGCGAGACGGCGGACATCATGCGCAAGGTCGTCGAAGCAACCGCGCCGGCGCTGCCGGCGGACAAGCCGCGCTATCTCATGGGGGTGGGCACGCCGGCGGACCTGCTCGACGCAATTGAGCGCGGCGTCGATATGTTTGATTGCGTGTTGCCGACGCGCAACGGCCGCCACGGCCTCGCCTTCACCCGCTTCGGCCCGATCAACATCAAGAACGCGCGCCATGCCGACGATCCGCGGCCGCTCGACGCCGAAAGCCGCTGCCCGGCGGCGCGCGATTTCTCGCGCGCCTATCTGCATCATCTGTTCAAGGCCGGCGAAGCGCTCGGCGGCACGCTGTTGTCGGTGGTCAACCTTTACTACTACCAGGATCTGATGGCCGGCGCCCGCGCCGCGATCGCCAGCGGGCGGTTTGGCGATTATGCGGCGCAGACCAGGGAGGAATGGGCGACGAAGCGCGATTGGCCGCGATGCTGACGGGCCGCGTTTCGATTTAAAAACTTCACCACGGAGTTCGGCTATGGTGCGGATCAAATCAGCTTCGGCGCGCGCTGTCGTCAAGTGCCGTTTCGCGGCGCTGGCACTGGCGCTTGCAGCGCTCGCCGCTATCGCGGGCGGCGCGCCGGCGCAATCGAACTATCCCGATCGTCCGGTGCGTGTCGTTGTTCCCTTTGGACCCGGGGGCGTCGCCGACGTCACCGCGCGTCTGGTGTTCGACAAACTGGGCGCGAAACTGGGCCGCAACTTCGTGGTCGAGAATATGCCGGCGCCGGTGGCATCGCCGCGGCCCATGCAGCGCTCGCCGGCGGTGCCGACGGCTATACGCTGGCCTTTTTCACCAACGGCACCGCAATCAGTGCGTCGCTGTTCGAGCATCTGCCGTTCGATCCGCTCAAACAGTTCGTGCCGATCAGCGCGCTCGGCTATTTCGATCTGGTGTTCGCCGCCGCGGCGAATTCGACTATTCGCACGCTCGGCGAATATTTGACTGCGGCGCGCGCCAGGCCGGGGACGCTTAATGTCGGCTCGATCGTGGTCGGCAGCACGCAAAATCTCACGGCGCAGCTATTTAAGTCGATGTCGGCCGCCGAGATCATCATCGTGCCGTATCGTACCTCGCCGGACGAATTGGTCGCGCTTTTGCGCGGCGACATCCAACTCGAAATCGAATTTTACGCAGCCTTGGCGCCCAGCCTGCAAAGCGGCCAGGTGCGGGCGCTTGCCACCAGCGGACCGCAACGCTCGCCGGAACTGCCGGATATTCCGACCGTGCGCGAAGCCGGCGTGCCGGATTTCGACGTGACGTCGTGGAACGCACTCTATGCGCCGGCCGGCACGCCGGCCGCCGTCATCGACAAGCTCAATCAGGCGCTGAACGAGGTGCTCACCGACCCGGATTTGAAAGAGCGCGCGCTGGTGCTGGGCATCGATGCAAAAGGATCGACCCCGGCCGAAATCGACGCGCGGATGCGCTCCGATATCGAGAAATGGGCCACCGTGATCGCGAGTGCCGGCATTGCCAAGCAATAATCGAGGCCGGGGCGCAAAAAACGAACCCACCGGTCCCCGATACGCGGGACCGGTGGGTCGCATGGGCGCCAGAAATGACGCTACGCGCCAGCGCGATTTACGACTTCATGAGCTGGCCGCGGATTTCGCCGCCAGGATTGGCTGCCGTGTGAATGTTGACGTAATAGCGGCCGGCTATTAGGTCGGAGGCCTGATCGTCGGTCAGCGTCGCCGAGCCCTTGAACGGGGTGGAGAAGGGCTGGCCCTTCTCCGATATCCACGTCACCACGCCCGCATTCTTGCCCGGTTCGGCCGGGCCATGAATGTGCGCCGCCGTCACCGGTCCGGTCAGTCCCGAATAGCTGCCTTCCCAAGTCAATTGCTTGGACGCCGGATCGAACAGCGCCGTCACCGATCCGCTGCCGCTGCTTTGGTTCGGCGGCACTTCGCTGGACGCTTTAAGATCGGCCTTGAACGTTACGGCGGCGGCGTAGCTCGGCGCGACGGACGCCAACAGCGTGGCGCTGGCGGCGGTGCCCAGGCAAAAGCTCAAAATCGATCGACGGTCGAGTGTATGACGCATGCGCTCCTCCTTGTGGACGGTTCAGCGTCAACGGCACAAACACCGAACCCGCGGTATTATTGCGCGTTGGGAGCAACGGCAGAAGGGGTCCCGTCGCTCGGAGGGCGGCCCGTCGGGAACACAATGCCAACTCATTTTACTGAGCTCACTGAAACGCTTACGCGGATTTCGCGATGTTTTTGTCTAACGTGGCCATAAGCGGATCGATGTCCTGAATGTATTACCGCAGCCGTCGCAAGCCCAATCGTGATCGATGCGGCCTCCGGCGTCGAAGCGGCTCTGTTCGGCGACCAGCAACAGGCGGCCGCAGCGCGGGCATTTCGGCCGGCGTAAGCTTTTGGTCGGCAAAACTTGCGTCGATACCCGTGTCGACGCCCGTGACGGTAAAGCTTGGCAGGCGGATTGGACGAGCATCGTCGATCCTCCTCGGGGTACCCTCACCGCACCCTGTCGATTCGGATGCTGCGCCGGGTCTATGGCACTACGGCGACGCCGAGGTGAAGCTCTCGTGGCGTTTGGGGACAACTTGAAGGGAAACGAACCTGGCGCGCTCAGCGTTTCGGAACTTCGAGCGGCGCGCAATTGGTCCGCCCGGACAACAGGCAATCTTCGAGCTTGCTGCCGGCATAAAGCTCGTGCGCCAGGATCCAGCCGACGACGAAAAGGAGCACGAGGACGCCGGCGGCAACCAGCGGCGCGCGCCGGCTGACGTTCTGTGTGTCCTTATCGGCCATGAAATTTTCCTTCGTCGAATAATGCGGTGCGCATTTACGGCGCGGCGGCAGCGATGTGAAGCATGGTCGCGAATGCGGTCGACCGACTTGCGCCATGGGCCGGCGCTGCCGGGGTCGCCACCGGTCCTCTTGTTCGCTGTGACGAATTTCTCCACAGAGTGGACACAATTTTGCTCGCATTGCCCCGGCGCTGTGGATGACTTGGAAACGGACCGATACCGGGAAGCAACAGCGTGCGAAAAAGCCGGCCCAATCGGATAAAAGGCGAATTCCTGCCCAGAATATAACACATTGAGTAGACAGGCAATTCGCGGTTAACCATGGCACTAACGGCCGCCGCGGGAAATGGCGCAAACATGGACCGCGAGCGGGGGCTTACGCTAGTGTCGGTCGGGGCTCGGGTCGGGGTTCTCAGTACGTGGCGTCGGTACGTTCCGCAACGGTAACCGATCGATTTTCCGCGGCGTGCCGACCGCGCGCGCGCTGTTGCGCGCGCCGGCGCCCGGGCGGCGATATCGCGCCGGCACGGACGATTTACCCTTTGGCGCAAGCGCTCACCTGTGTCGGTCTGCTCGTGGTCGCGTTGGCGCTGGCGACGGCCGCGCGGGCGCAATCGACCTGGGTTGGCAGCACGAGCTCGAATTGGAATACGCCTGGCAACTGGTCGCCTAACACCGCCGTACCGACCGGGACGGCCATCTTTGGCGCGTCGAGTGAGAACGCCGTAACCTTCTGCGCGTCACCTCCCTGCACGCCGCCGGTAACGACGTCGATCGGCACCATTGAGATCAACAACGGCGCCGGCAATTATTCGTTCAATCTCTCCGGCGGCACGCTGAATTTGAATTCGGGAAGCGGCGGCATTGTCGACAACGCGGCCAGCACCATCGACTTTTTCGGCGGCACCATCGCGGGCGTAGGCGGAATTCAGCAGAACGGCGCCGGCACGCTGATCATCTCTGGCGCCGATACTTACACCGGCGCGACCGCGGTCACCGCCGGCACGCTGCAAGTCAACGGCTCGATCGTGAGCCCGGTGACGGTGAACACCGGCGGCACGCTGAGCGGCACCGGGACGGTGGGAACGACGACCATCAGTCGCGGCACGCTTGAGCCCGGCAACGCCGCCGATCCGACCGGAACGCTGACCATCAACGGCGACCTCACTTTGTCGTCGGTTGGCAATTACGCGGTCACGGTCACCGGCAGCGGCGCCGGTAACAGCGCGATCGAGGTCGTTGGCGGCGCCACGCTGTCGAACCAGATTACGATCGTGGCCGCACCCGGAACCGCAAATAATTACTCGGCCACAGATAGCTTTACGATCATCAATACCACCGGCGGTATAGGGCGGACGTTCCAGAACATCGGCGTGTCGGGAAGCTTCGGCAATTTCGTGCCGTACCTGACCTATAACCCCTACAACGTCGTGATGGGGCTGACCGCCGGCACCCCGTGGCTCGGTACCACCGCCACCAGCGGCGTTTACGAATGGGCCACGACCACCAACTGGGCCGGCGCGACGGTGCCGACGGCGACCGGCGTTACCAACGAACCGGCGACCACGGTGGCAAGCTTCGGCGGCACCACCAGCACGGCCGTCACCATCAACAGCGCCGCGACCGCCGCCGCGCTGTTGTTCACCTCCGGCGTGAGCGCGCCGTTCAACTTCGCGGTCAACGGCAGCGGCTCGTTGACGCTGACCGGCCCGGGCATCGTCGACAATTCGTTCTATCCGCCGCAATTCACCGTCGGCGGCGCGCTCGGCGACGGCGGCTTGCTGTTCAAGCAGGCGGCGACGGTGGGCGACGCAGTCATTGTCAACAACGACGGCGGTACCACCTACATTGGCGTCAGCGCCCTCGATACGGCTACCGCCGGCACCGCCAACATCACCAATAATTCCGGCGGCACGACGGAGTTCAACGGCGAGGCTACCGCCGGTTCGGCCGTCATCACCACCAACAACGGTGGCACCACCGAGTTTCTCGGCAACAGTACGGCCGGCAATGCCGTGCTGATCACCAATACCGGCGGCGTGCTCGAGTTCGCCGGCAGCGGCACGGTCGCCAATCCCAACAACGTCAGTGCCGGCGCCATTGCCGGCACCGGCGGCCAACTCGAACTGACATCCAACATTCTGACCATCACCGCCGGCATTCCCGGCACCAGCTTTGCCGGCGTCATCAGCGGCAACGGCGGGAGCGGGCTCATCATCGCCGGCGGCACCACGACGCTGACCGGCGCCAACACTTATGCGGGCGCAACCACGATCGATAGCGGCACGCTGGCGGTGAACGGCAGCGGTACGATTGCCTCCTCGAGCGGGGTTGCGGTCAATTCCGGCGGTACGCTCACCGGCAACGGCACCGTGCCGGCGGTGACGATTAACGCCGGCGGCACGCTGGCGCCGGGCGCGAGCGGCACCGGAACGCTGACCATCAGCGGCAATCTGTCGCTCGCCTCCGGCGCCGACTTTACCGACACCGTCAGCGGCAGCAGCGCCGGCGTCGCCAATATCACCGGCGCGTCGAACAAAGCGACGCTCGGCGGCACATTCACGGCGCTCGCCGGCGGCGGCACCTATTCGGCAACGCCTTACACCGTGCTGACCACGGTCAATGCGACCGGCGTCAGCGGAACGTTTTCCGGCCTGAGCGTCACCGGCAGCTTCGGCAATCAGGTGCCGTATCTGGTCTACGGCGCCAATAACGTGCAGATGGGCCTCACCAGCGGCGACATCTGGACCGGCGCTGGCGGCGCTTGGACTACGAGCGCGACCACTAACTGGACGTCTGGTTCTGTTCCGACCGGCGGTACCGGTCTCGCCAGTGTGGCAACATTCACCGGTACATCGCCGAGCGTGACGGTGAGTGGCGCGATAACAGCCGGCACGATGCTGTTCACTTCCGCTGTTAGCTCGCCTTACAGCTTTGCGATCAACACTGGAAATTCGCTGACACTCAATGGAATTGGCGTCGTCGATAATTCCGGCAATCCGGCAAATGCGCCGCAATTTACCGTCGGCGGAACGCTGCAACTCGCCGGCGCCGCTACTGCCGGCGATGCCACCATCACCACCAGCAGCGGCGGCACAACGACATTTGCCGGCAACAGCACCGGCGGCAGCGCCGCTTTCACGTCCAATTCCGGCGGCGCTGTCGATTTTTCCGGCACGCTCGGTCTCAACGGCAACGGCGCCATCAGCGCCGGCTCGATCGCCGGCGCCGGCAATTATTACCTCGGCGACACGACACTGACGCTGGGCAGCAATAATCAATCGACGATCGTCTCAGGCGCCATTTCCGATTGCGGTAACGGCAGCCAATGCGTCGGCAACGCGAATGGTAAGACCGGGGGCTCGCTCGTTAAGGTCGGCAGCGGCACGCTGACGCTGACCGGCGTCAACACCTATACCGGCAGCACGACAATCGATGCCGGCACGCTCGCGCTGGTGAGCGGCGGCTCGATCGCAACGTCAAGCGCAGTAGCGATCGGAACGGGCGGCGCTTTCGATATTTCCGGCACCAGCGGCGCGTCGATCATTAGCTTGGCCAATAGTGCCGCTAGCCAGGCCGGCACCGTGAACCTCGGCAATCAGACACTCACGATCACCAACGCCTCGACGACGTTTTCCGGCGTAATAGGCGGCGCCGGCGGTTTGACGATCAACGGCGGGGTGCAGACGCTGGCGGGCGTCAACACCTATACCGGCACGACGACGATCGGCAGCGGCGGCACTTTGGTGCTCGGCGTAACGAACGCGATTGCGGATTCGACCAACGTTGCGATCAGCGGCGGCACGCTGGGCCTCGGCGGCTTCAGCCAAACGCTTCCTGCGAATATCTCATTGTCCAACGGCGGCACCATCGAAGGCGGCCTGCTCGGTACGACAACGATCAACTCGACGGGCGGCACGGTCAACGGCATCGGCGGCAATGCGGCGGTCACGGCATCGAGCGGTACCACGATCCTTGTCGGCGTGAACACCTATACCGGCACGACCGCGGTGAACGGCTCGGCCATATTGGCCGCCGCTGCCGCCAATGCTTTGAGCCCCAATAGCGCGGTGACCGTTAATAGTAACGGCACGCTCGACCTCGGCAGCACCGATCAGACCATCGGCTCGCT
>Ga0187783_10001725_pt1 | contig 16201 bp, 11 predicted proteins | sample 1015_SJ02_MP02_2_FD_132471 | JGI IMG/M metagenome (GOLD analysis project Ga0187783, IMG submission 132471) | Tropical peat soil microbial communities from peatlands in Department of Meta, Colombia - 1015_SJ02_MP02_20_MG | ecosystem: Environmental > Terrestrial > Soil > Wetlands > Peat | place... | reverse complement strand
GGACAGAACGAGTCCGGCAAGAGCAACCTGTTCGAGGCGCTCTATCGCGTCAATCCGTTCGATCAGCAGGCCGCCTACGACATCGAGGAGGACTGGCCGGTCGATCTGTGGGCCGACAAGGATCTGCACGCGACGGTCTGCGAGGTTCAATTCGCGCTCGATGAGGGGGAGATCGCCGGGCTGTTCGCGGCAGCCGCAGTTCCGGCCGATCCCGCCGCGCCACCGCAGGCTCGACCGGCGACGCTCACCTTGCACGCCCGCAGCCAGTACGGCAGCCCGACCTCCTACTTCGTCGACGACGCTTTCGCCCTGGCGCTCGAAGCGCCGAAGGTGGCCGACTGGGCCCGGGCGAACGTGCCCAAATTCGTCTACATCCAGGACTACCAGATGTCCGGGAGCCAGATGGAGCTGCAGGCGCTCCTGCAGCGGAAGAATTCGCTTCCCTGGGACCAGCTCAGCATCGATGAACAGACCATGCTCATCATCCTCGATCTGGCGCACATCAATCTCGGCGAGCTGCTCGCCAAGGGCGATACGCCCAGCGGGCGCACGGCGCGCACCTTCGACAAGCGCGCGGCGTCGGCCTACCTCACGCGGCAGTTTCAGAGCCTCTGGCGGCAGAAGAGCGTGCGCTTCGACATCGAAGTCGACGGCACGACGCTCAATATCTTCGCCGAGGACGAGGGCCTCGGGATGCCGGTGCGCCTCAGTCGCCGCTCCACCGGCTTTCGCTGGTACGTCGGATTCGCCTGGAAGTTCACCCACGCGAGCAAGGGGCAGTTCAAAAACTGCATCCTGCTGCTCGAGGAGCCCGGCATTCACCTGCACCAGAGCGCCCAGGCCGACCTGCTGCAGGTGTTCGAGCGACTGTCCGATGCCAACTCGATTCTCTACACCACGCACCTCGCGTCGATGGTGGATCTCGGCTCACCCGAGCGGCTGCGCATCGTCGAGACGGAAGCGAACCACACGACCGTAAGACACGGAGTCGTGAGCAGCCAGCGAGGGCCGATGGCCGTCATCGAAATGGGCCTCGGACTGACCGGCGACATGAGCGGAGTACTCGGTAACCGCAAGAGCCTGATCGTCGAGGGAAGTGACGACGCGCTGATTCTGCAAAAGCTGTCGACGGTCCTCGGAGCCAACGGCAGGACTTCGCTCGCCGAGGACATCTACCTCTGGCCGGCACTCGGGGCGTCGAAGACACCCATGTATGCGGCGTTCGCCATCGGTCAGAATTGGCAGTCGGGCGTGCTGCTGGACAGTAACGCGGCCGGTGAGAGTGCCAGGCGGAAGATCAGCGAGCTGTTTCTCTCCAACCCAGGGGAGGCCGATGCCAGGAAGTTCCGCGTGATCATGCTGAAACAGGCGGCGCGCATCGCCAAGAGCGAGGCAGGTATCGAAGACCTGTTTCCGGACGAGTTCTACCTGCGGCTCGTCAACGATGCCTATCGGACTCAGATCCAGATGAGCGACCTGCCCGTCAACGGCTCCGATATGATCGCCAGGCGCGTCGAGCAGGTGCTGACTTCCGAGTACGGCTGTCCGAGCCTCGATCGGGGCATGGTGCTCACCCACGTGCTGAAGGCATTCGAGAGCTGGAAGTCGCTCGCGGATATTCCGCCCCTGACCGTGACCCGTGCCGAGCAGCTCTTTCACAAGATAAATCTCGATTTTGCGGCGTAAACGCAGCGTCGAATTGCCTCGGCCGGCGCCGCGGCTGATCGAAGTCCGCACGATCGACTATGTGCCCGATGCCGAGCGGCACGGAGGCCTTGCGAGCCAGTTCAGGCTGTGGCTCGCGGCCAATCTGCAGATCAACGCCATCGTCACGGGAGCTCTGGCGGCGCCTTCGGCTTCGTCTTGAGGGAGCTCCAGAGATCGTCGAGCGCCTCGGTCGTGTCAGGGAAGGACTGAACGAGGGCGGCCAGCCGCTCGTAGTCGGTCGCCAGGCCGCAAAGCTCCACACGCACTGCAGCGAACTCCCTCGAGGTCGCCCGGGCGCGAATCGCAGCGGCCCTTTCGCGGTAATACCTGACGCGGATTTCTCGCGCGGATTCTTCCGATGCGATCATGGCGGCGTCCCTGCCCGCTTGATGGCCAAGGGATGAGGCAGAGTGTAGAAAAATTGCGAGCCGCAGCAAGCGGAGCCTTGAGCTCCCGGCGTCGCCCGCGTGCAGTGGGGCCGTCCGCTGCGCCATCGGCGCTTGGCGCGACGCGCCGGGTGGCTCGGGCTTTGCCGCCTTCGTGGCCTGATAGAATTGCGCTAAGTGATTGACCCGCCTAACACGGAGAGGTGGCAGAGCGGTTGATTGCACCGGTCTTGAAAACCGGCAAGCTCGCAAGAGCTTCGGGAGTTCGAATCTCCCCCTCTCCGCCAACAAATCAGTGTGTTACGGTTGACTAGACCGGCCACTTAACAATAAACATTGCTTCAAGTTGCACGTAAAGTTGCAACTTACCCCGATAAGCCCCAGAATTTCACTTACGCGTGTGCCGATTTGACACGCTGATTTGAAGCGGCCCAGGCGGGTGTTTGCGGCACCTGCGAGGGCCTAGTGTCCACAGACTGAGAGCGCTGCGAACGACCTCGCTTGAGGATACGCGGCGTGTGGAGAGCCCGCCATGGCGGTCTATATGAAGCGCACCAACAGCGACGGCACGGTGCGCATCCTCGCCCAGGTCAACGTTCGCCCCTTTGACCGGGTGTCCAAATATCACCCCGACAGGAAAGCCGCCAAGGCGTGGGCGGAATCCCTCGAGGCTGAACTGAAGAAACGCCGCGAGAACCGCGACGCGGTAAGACCGGATCTCGGCTCGCTCACATTGGCGAAGCTGATCGAGGAGTTTCTCGCGGACCCAGAGACCAAGCGCCTCCGGTACTACGACGACCTCGAGCGCCTGCTCGCTTGGTTCGTTAATCGCTTCGGAAGCACGCGGGCGCTTGAGCTCAACGTCCTGACGCTTCGTGAGGCGCGCGAGAGTCTCCGCCGTGGACGTATGAACGCCACCGCGAACCGTTACCTATCGGCGCTGCGCTCGGCCTGGAACTGGGCGCGGGCATCTGGGCTCGTCCCGAACGAGAAGCTCTGGCCCCAGCGGCTGATGCTGACTGAGCCCAAAGGACGGACCAGATTCCTTACCGACGATGAGCTGCGACGCCTATTGGGCGCCGCGAGGCGGCACTCGGCCCGCATGCTTGCGGCGATCACGCTGGCGGTCGCCACCGGCATGCGGCAGGGCGAACTTCTGCGGCTCGATTGGTCGGACGTTGACTTCGTGAAGAAGACGGTACGGATTCACATCACGAAGAACGACGATGCGCGCACGGTTCACCTGCCGGAAAGTGCCGCCGAAGCGTTCCATGAGCTCCGCCGTAGCCGTGTGGTGGGCGTCACCCATATCTTCACCGGTCGGCGCGGCGCAAGACTGACCAAGGCCGAGCTGGATGCCCGATGGCGGCGCGTCAAAAAGGCAGCGAAGCTCGAGGACTTCCGCTGGCACGACCTCCGACACACCGCGGCCTCATTCCTCGCGCAGTCGGGTGCGTCACTCGTGGAGATCGGTGCTGTCCTCGGACACCGCTCGCCGAGCGTAACCGCTCGCTACGCCCATATGGTCCAGGGCGCGCCTGTCACTGGCCACGACAAGGTGGACGCGAAGCTGCGCGGGGGACTGCAGCCGTGAGCCCAAAGCGAACTAACGATGTGCGCACTCGCATCCATAACCGCGAGTTCCCTGACTGGGAGGAGAACGAGCAGGCTATGAGGATCGTCAGGGAGGGCATGGTCCAAGTTGATAAGCGCGGTGTACCGGTCAATTCCGACTTGCTGCTGGCGCACGCAAAGGCTCTGGTGCAACTCGATCGCGCCGCCGATATGCCACGTGAACGAGGGCAGGCGGGCGGCAAAGCCCCACGTAAACGCAGGCCTTCAATGCAGGCTCTGATCGACTTCGGGGAAAGAATCGCTGCCGCCATGAAGCACGAGAAACGTTACTCTCTGGTCGAGTTCGAGCGTCGCATGCGCGCTGCCTTGGAGCAGCGATTCAAAACTGCCGATACCCGCGTAGGGTGGCCGTTCATGGATCGCAATGGCAAAGCACGAATGCCGGCGCGCTCGACACTATCTGATTACTTCAAGAACCACGCACCCACCAGCCTGCACACGCGCGCTCGCTCCAAGTAATCAGCCGCGCGGAGATGTTGTCCGGGAAAGCCGCTTAACCGGACACTGCCTTGTAACCGCACACACGCACTCACCATCATTGCGTCAACCTGATGCAAGAGAGTGCAGCGCGTGAAAGTCCATCCTTTACTGCCGCATTCGTGGGCCATCGAGAAATGGCCCGAGCACGTTTTCCCACATACCACTGATCGTGGTCGCTACCTGGTGCGAATGAACCGGCGCGAACTTGAAGCGGCCGGCGTACTGACCCGTGTCGGGCGTCAGCTTGTGGTCCTGGGTGCGGAGTACAGCCGCTGGCTACAGAGCCGAAAGGTGAAGGTAGCGGATTACCCCGAGATTGCGGCGAACCGCCTCCAGCAACCCGCTGCTGCTCGCGCCGCCGAGCCCGTCGAGGCCGTGTAATGGTTTTCGAGAAAAGCACCCGGCGGCGCTAACTCGCCGGAATGCTGTGTGTCACTCAGAGGGGATGAGGATGGTAATTGAACGGTGTCGATTCTACAGACCGCGCGCTCGAGCGCGCAACATGACTTTGATTTAGGTTGCCAGTATCGCCGCGCCCGCTGGGCGCAAGCGCTGCATGAATGTCACGGCGACACGCTCGCCGCTGATATCAAACTGTTGGCCGAACTGCGGCGCGAGGCTGACCGCCGGGCCGCGCTGCTGGCGGAGGCCGGGCTGTGAGCAGGCGCGTCACGCCATGGGTGTGGAGGATCGCGGTGCGCGACCACGCCCCGGCGAAACTTCTCCTGACGCTCTACACGCTCGGCACCTACCTGGACGAGCACGGCGTCGCCTACCCCGCCCAGGAAACTCTCGCGCGAGGCATACGCGGTTGTGTCCGTACCATCAAAAGCCACCTTAAGGAGGCCAAGGCTCTTGGGTGGGTAGAGATTGACCTCGCCGGGAGGGGCGGCAAGGGCTGGCGGCACAACGCTTACCGCTGCACGGTGCCGGATGCGGTTGCCATCGGCACGGGTGAACGTGGTGACACAGCTATGTCACCACCATCGAATGAAGGTGGTGCAACAGCTATTGCACCAGCATCACCTGAAGGTGGTGCAAATCGGAGCATGAAGGTGGTGCAACAGTTCTTGCACCCTAACTCCTACTCTGAAACTCCAACTAAGAGAAATCTTAAGAGCGCGGCTTCGCGTTCGCCCGCTGACGCGCGCTCCGCCGCGCAAGAGCCAGAAGCTCGCGAGAGTTTCGAGGAGACCTACCTCCGCCGCTTCGGTCGCATGCCTTCAGTCTCTGGTTCTGCGACAGGGAGCGCTTCGGAACCAGATGCCTCACCGCGAGCCACCACCTCGGTAGACCTCGTAAAGGGTCTCGCCAGGAAGATGAGGCTGCAATGACCCGCCGAGTGGATCCCGCCTTCGAGGAAGCCATCCGCGAGCGCCTCCGCCGCGAGCAGCGCGTCCGGTTCAAGACCGATGTCCCGCTGCCGCCCCCCGCGCGCCGTCTCACGCCGACCGGCGTCGCGCTCGGGGTCGTGCTCGAGCAGGCGCGAGAGGTTGGCGCGGATCCGGCCCCGCTGCCGACCGCGCCGGCCGCCGATGAAGATGCCCCGCAGGCCGCCCCGCTCGAGCAGTGGCAATGAACATCCACATCAACCCGGGCTCCCGCGTCGGCCGCTGGACGATCCTGAAGCTGGCCACGACGGCAGGCGCAGCGTACTGGTGGTGCCAGTGCGATTGCGGCACGCGCAAGGTGGTGGCTGCCGGCAACCTGCGGAGCGGGCGCTCCCGGAGTTGCGGGTGCTGGCGCACTGAGTTGTTGGTGAGCCGGTTCACGACCCACGGGCACACGGTCGGTGGCCGGCACTCTTCGACGTACAACAGCTTCCAGGCGATGCACGCTCGCTGCCGGAATCCCCGACCGGCCTGCTGGCTGAATTACGGAGGCCGAGGCATTCGCGTCGCGCGTCGGTGGACCGGGCTACGCGGCTTCGCGAACTTCCTGCGTGACCTGGGCCCGAGACCGCCCGGTCTCACGCTAGATCGTCGCGACAACGATGCCGGGTATTCCCCATCGAATTGCCGCTGGGCCGACAGGCACACCCAGCGCGTCAACCAGCGCCCCCGGCGCAAAACCATTGACCAACCAACCAGCCGCATCAGCGGCTCAGGAGTGACCACGTGAACGAGACCACATTACCGGCCAACATCGAGGCCGCGAAGGCGAATCTACCGAAGACCTACGAGGCGGCCAAAAAGGCGCTGCAGGAATGCCAGGAGATTGACGAGTGCAAAGAGTGGGCCGATAAGGCCGCCGCGCTCGCGAGCTATGCCAGGCAGGCCGAAGACCACACGTTGCAAAATCTGGCTCAGCGGATCCATATCCGTGCGCGCCGTCGGGTGGGTGAGCTGAGCATGGAGTTGGGGCTTGCGCCCCGAGGCGGAGCGGGCGGGAGCAAACTTTCCAGCGGTGGGAAAATTGAGACCCTGAAGGCCGGTGGCGTCTCGCCGTCGGCCGCGCACCGCGCCGAGCGCATCGCCCGCATCCCTGAGCCCGAGTTTGAGGCCGCGATGGCCTCAGAGGTTCCTCCCACAGCTACCGAGCTGGCCGCGCTCGGGGCGGTACCTCGGCCGAAAGCATCAGCCCCGGCGCCGACCCCGGCCGATTGCGCGGAACGCGTGACCACGGCACTGCGGGACTTCGCTACTTTCTGCAACGCGAATGACCCGGAGGGTATGGCCGCGTCACCTGGCCTCAACCCGGTGGTGGCGGACGGCTTCTGCTCGACTATCGAGAACTGGTTGGCGCGCTTTTGGCTCGCGTTGTCCGAGGAGCTGGCGGATTGACCAGGCAGCCGACAGATCGCGAGCAGCCAAGCCCGACGGATCGAGCATGCAGACGGGATATGTCGGGCCGGCGCTCGCGGTGTGAGGGCTGCCATGGGGGCACGCTCACAACCCGCTCAGCCAGTCGGGCCGGCACTGGATGTAGCGAGGCGGCCGTGCCGTTACCATTCAAGCGTCTGCACGGAGTCAATTAGGGTAGACAGTCATGGCCGGTGCACCCATCGGAAACCGTAATGCCGCGAGGGGCGCGGAGTGGAGGGACGCTCTCCGCAAGGCGCTCAAAGACTATGAGGCCAGCGGGATCAAGCGTGGGCAGGCGCTGCGGAAAATCGCCGAGAAGCTCGTCGAGAAGGCCCTTGAGGGCGACATGGCGGCCATCGTCGAGATCGGCAACCGGCTGGACGGCAAGCCCGCTCAGCCCGTCTTGGGGCAGCACGATCTGCCGCTGACGGTGGTGTTCAAGGACGTTATTGCGTCGCGGCCCGAGGGTTACACGCGCGACACGTCGGGCTGACTCCGGCTACCGACCGGCGCAGCCCGCACTGACGATCACCGAAATCTTGTTAGCTCGGTAGTGCTAAACAGGCTTTCAAACCGCAGACGGTTTCGGCTTCGGATAATAGATCTGATAGTACCAGGCACATGCCTCCTCGATCCGTGCCTGGATACGTGGCGGAACGTGGTGTTTGCTAGGCATCACAATGCGCTGTGATTGGGTATGCGGATATTTCATGCGGTAGTGGCTGTCGCTCTCCGGGGGTCCCATCAGCGCTAGCTCCTCGGGATTGATCTCGAACGCGGACACATCGAGCCAGGCGTAGAGGTGCGAGAGGCAGGCGGCCGGCTGCGCAACGAGGTCCTCGAAGCGCAGGAAGTACAGGTGCTCCTGCACGAGCTTGGGCAAATCCGGCACGGCGTGCAGCGAGATGAGGGGCGCCCCGATGGCCTTGTCCTTGGCGAAGAGCATGTCGGCGCGACCGAAGCGGTCGAAATCGGCGAGATGGTCGATGAAGTCGAGCAGAATCGTGCGCTGATGCTGCGACTCGATGGATCCGTAGATCTGTCCCAATTCGCGCAGGCAAACAATGAGCTTGGCTTCGGGCTCGATCTGCAGGAGTAACTCGACGCAGTGCAGCCAGGCGCGGTTCTTGTCGACCACCACCTTCTTGCGGCAGTCATGATTCCAGCCGCGCAAGAATCCCTGCATCGCGGAGGCAAGATGCGTGTAGCTCGTCTCGAACGAGTGATCGAGCTGGGAGAGGAAGAACTGGTCGTCGCTCACCATGCGCCGGATGCCGAGGAGGAGGTTACACACCGGTGAGCTCTGTCCTTCGCAGTGGATCTCGGGGTGCTGTGCGAGCAGCTGGCACACCAGGGTCGAACCCGCCCGCGGCAATCCTGTCACGCCGACAAATTTTGGAGTCATTGTTAGCTTTCACCTCACGTCTCTAGAGTCGACCGGGATCCGCTATCGTGCGCTGCGGAGCCTGGCAGGTCCTTACGGCCACGGGCGCCGACGGCGATCTAGAACCCCTTGCTGATTTCCAGCCAGGCATGGACCGGCGCAGTGCTTCTGGCAAGCTCCGGCGCCGCCCCTAGCCGCGCAGCCACGTACGCTTTGGCGCTCCACTGATGGGTGTTTATCCAGCTGAGCCCCACACCCGCCCCACGCAGCGTTGCATCGTTCTTTCCGCTCGTCCAGGGGTCCTTGTTGATCATCACGTGCTGCGCGTCGAGGAAGACCAGCGCCTGCCATTGTGCGTGCCAAGTCCGCCCGAGATCGCGACGATATTCGACCGTGCCCTGGACCCCCGTGTCTCCTGACAGGGCGCTCATGTCGTAGGACCGCACCGTGTACCGCCCACCGGCGACCATCTTCTGTGACGGGTCGAGATTCCCACTCGCCCACTGGCCGGACAATGCCACATATAGCACGGAGAGCGTGCCGAGGCGCTGCAGGCGCGCCAGGGTCGCATCCCATTGCGAGAAAGGACCCTGGGTCTTCGCCGTCGCCGCATCGGCGGCCTCCGCCACCGCATTGTCGAACTCAACCGTTCCCCGCACCCACTGGGCGCTCCAGCTGTTGGTGCCACCCGAGAACCATGGATCGCGCCAATCCCCGCTAAGGCTCGCCGTCCAGTTGTCCAAATGCCGGTCGGTGTGAGTCGCGCTCACGTCGATGGCATCGCGCAGGTCCTTGCGGTCGAACTGCAGCTGTCCGTAGAGATTAACGTCACTCGTGCGCACCAGCGGCTGCCTGAGCCAGAGGCTCGCCACTTGCGCGGTGCCACTGCCCTCGAGCGAGGCCAGCGCGCCGCCCAGGGTGTAGTGCAGCGCCGAATAGGATCCGCCCAGATGCGTCCCAAGCCCATTGAGGAGGCAGTCGTACGAGATTCGCCCATAGGCCATGTCCTTACCCGAAGTCACGACGTTAGCGTCCAACACATCGCCGTGGCGCAGCGGGTCGTAGAGGGCCACCTCCCCACCGCCGCGTGCCTGACCGGTATAAGTGTTCCCGTAGTTGTCGCCCGTCACGACTCCCGCGGCGAGTGGTCCGCGTGAGGCTTGCACCAATAGATCGCTGGTCCCTGTGGCCTCGCCTGGCTTCAGCGTCGCGCTTTGCACCACACCCGGGATATCGGAAAGCAGCAACAGAGCGTGCTCGAGGTTCGGCTGCTCGATGAGCTGCCCGCTCTTGAGTGGCGAGAGCGTCGACTGCAGCAACGCATCGCTCACGCGGCTTTTGTTATCCAGGATGATTTTGTCGTAACGCGCCTCGATGACCTCGACGGCGACCACCCCGTCGCGAATCGTCTGCGCCGGGACGATGGCACGGGTTAGCGGATAGCCGTGCGCGTGGTAGTAGTCGGTGATCCGGGAAACGAACGCGTTGAGCTCGGAGAGGGTGAGCTCTTTTCCTTCCGCGGCCGCGATCAACGCATGCAGGGTCGGGGTGTCGAACGCCGTGTTGCCCGAGATATGGATGACCTTCACCGGGAAAGGACTCGTGGGCGGTAACGAAGCCTTCGGCTGTTGCGGGATGGTCAGTCCTGGTTCGACCGACGAGGGCGCCGGCGGCTCGAGCGGCTTGAGTTCCTGAAGGATCGTGCCGGCCCCCGGAGGGGCAGTCTGGGCGGCCGCGGGCAAGGGACTGCCGACCAGCAGGGCAACCATCCAGGTTGCCAGCTGGCCGCGTCTGTCATCGAACACGAGAATTAAAGCTTGGTGTCCTGCTTGCCGTTCACCTCCACGTAGGGATTGGCCACGGTGGTGCTCGCAGCATCGCCGCCGACTGTTACCGTATCGCCCGAAGTGACGCTGACCGCACCCGAGCTCGTGACGTTGAGCAGCACCGGCGTACCCGTCGGTTTGCTCGGCCCTACCGTGGTGTTACCGAATACCGTACCGCCGGCCGATGTGGTCGTGAGGCTCCCCGTCACGGCGCCCGAGACTGTCAGCGCCGTGGCGGTCGTCGCGGCAGACTGCACCGACGCATTGCCGGAGCTGCTCAAAACCGTGGCGAGAGCCAGCGCGTCGTACAGGGAGATCCCCGCCCCGGTTGCCGTGACCTTACCAGTGAAGTCGTCCCCGGTGTTGGCGAGGGCGATGTTGTAGTAAGTCGGGGTGCTAGCACCATTGCTCGCGGTCAGGGTGCTCGTTCCGGCCGCGCTGATGGTCGTTCCGGCAACTTGCGTAATCGCGCCGGCCTGCGAATCGAGCGTCAGCGTCCCGGTTGCAGTGGTGTTGCCCACAGTCAACCCAGTGGAGGCGTCGTCGACCAGATCGACATTCAGGCCGCTGGCCGTCACAGCACCTTTAAGGATGTTCGTGCTGTCGCCTAGTGTGATGTTGTATTTGCCACTACTGCCGGCGGTCAGGCTGCTGGTTCCCGTGGCGTTGATCGCCGTCCCGGCGGCTTGACTGATGGTGCCAGCGAGCGAGGTGAGCATCAGCGTCCCGGTCGCCGTCGTATTGCCGAGCGTCAGAGCCGCCAGGCCATCGACCAGGTCGATGTTCGAACCATTGGAGGCAACGGTGCTCCCGAAGGCGTTTGTGTTGTTGGCCAGCGTGATCGCGGCCCCGCCGCTGTCGGCACTCAGCGTGGTCGCCCCGGCCGTGGCTATCGTTGTGCCCGCCGCCTGGGTGATGGTGCCGTGAGTGGAAGTGAGCATCAGCGTCCCGAGAGCCGCCGTATTACCCAGCAGCAGGTTCCCTGAATCACTCAGGCTCACGTTCGTCCCACCAGCGGAAACCGTGCCCGCGAACTCGTTCCCCGCATTGGCCAGCGTGATAACGTTGGCGGCGACTACGGTCGTGGCGCCTGTCACATCAAGCGCCGTCGAGCCGAGTTGCGCAATGGCCCCTGCTGTCAAGGTGACGTCCAGCGACCCGGCGTCGATATTTCCCAACGTAACGGCGGCGCTCGTCGGCCCAATCGTCAGCTCGCCGCCCACGTCGAGTGTCCCGCCAGCCTGGTTGAAGCCGACCGTACTAAGATTACCCGTGGTGGTCAGACTGCCGGCCGCCATGATCAGGTTGCCCTTGCTGGTCAACGAGCTCAGCGTCGTCGACCCCGGCACACCGGCGTCGTATGTCACCGTGACACCGGCCGGTATCGTCACCGCCGCGACGTTGGCGTAGTCCGGGATCGCCCCCCCGGCCCAGTTGGCGGCATTCGACCAGTTACCTGTCGCACCGCCCACCCAGGCCACACTTGCCAGCTGGCCGATGGTGACATTGGGGAGTGTCGGTTGGATGAGCGTGTAGTTACTGGCCAATCCGCCACTGGATCCCGTGCCATTGGAAATCGTCAGGGCCGTGGTGATCGGTTCGCTGCCGGCATTGGCTAACGCGAGGGTACCATTGGTGTCGTTGCCCAGCGTCAGGGTTTCGCTGCCGATAAGGCCATGCAGCACCGGGGTCCCAGTGAGCGCATCGACAACTGAACCGTTATACGTTCGATTCGTGCCGGCCAAGCCGCTCACAGTCAGCATCGCCGGGCTGACCGTGTAATTCCCCGTCGCGGTGGTGAAGCCAGCAAAGGTGTAGTTCCCCTTATCGGCACCGGTGAGACTTGTGGCCGTCTGCGCGTAGCTGCCGGCATCGAGATGCCCGCTCGTGCTATAGGCGGGGCTCACGATGCTCGCCGTCGAGCCGACTAAGTCCCCACTCACCACATTGCTGAAGCTCACCGCCCCCGGGGTCACCGCCGAACCGTATGTCGAGCTGCCCGCCGCGATCGCCGCACCGGCGAGCGCCAGCGGGTTGATCGTGTAATTGGCCGTCGGGGTGGTGTAGACCACGGTGTAATCGCCCGCATCGGCACCCGTGAGCTGCGAAGTGCCGACCGACTGCGTGTAGCTGGCCGCCACCGGATGGCCGCTCGTGCTGAGCGTGCTGGTGTTCACCGTGGCACCCGCACCGACCTGGTCAGTCCCGATCACCCCACTGAGGGTGACCGCCCCGGGATTGAGCGCGGAGCCGTAGATCGAGGAGCTCGAGCCGATCGCCGCCGTCAGCGCCAGCGGGTTGACGGTGTAGTTGCCTTTCACGCCCGCAAAGGTGTAATCGCTCGGATCCGCTGCGCTCAGACCCGTGATGTACTCGATGCCGTTAAAGGTTCCGGCTTTCAGGTTGCCACTCGTGCTGGTATTGCCTGTCGCGTTAACCGCAACGGTGGCTGTGACCGAGTTCCCTGCGACCATATTCGAAAACGTCGCAGTTCCTGGATTGAGCGCCGACCCGTAAACAGAAGACCCGGTGGAGATCGATCCGACCAAGGCCAACGGATTGACTGTCCAGGCTGTGGCGGCCGCCTCGGGAACGAGTACGTAATTTGCGGCCCCCGACCCAGTCAGTGTGAGCCCGCTAACGTAGTTAAAGTCATAGGTGCCCACATTGCTCGTGGCCGTCGGCGCGGAGGAGCTGTAAACAGGCGTACCGGATACCGTCGCATTGGTCAGCGTCACCGGCGTGCCATTTGCGCTGACGAGCGTATCGGTAAAGGACGGTGCCGATCCGTACGTGCTCGAACCGGAGCCGGGATCCACGTACACCGGCGTTGGGCAGCTGCCGGAAAGGCAACTTCCCGTTTCCGCCGCAGTAAGCCCTATCGCGCCATTCGTGTTGCCCGCACCAATTCCGCTCAATCCCGGGTTTGCGGTCGCGTCCCAGAAACTGTTGCTGACCGTACCGCCGTTGTTGGAGCCGACCAAGCCCCCGACAGAAGTCGTTCCGGTCACACTTCCGCTCGCGAAGCTGTTGCTGACCATGCCTCCATTGTTGGAGCCCACCAGTCCGCCGACATAATTGGTTCCGCTCACGTTGCCGGTGGCGTAGCAGTCAATCGTCCCTCTGTTCTGGCCCACCAACCCACCGACGTAACTGGACCCGCTCACGTTGCCCGTGGCATAGCTGTTGCCGATCGTGCCGTTGTTGTAACCCACCAGCGCCCCGACGTCGCTGGAACCGGTGACGCTACCACCGACCAATCCGACATTTCGAATCACGGCAGCGGAGCCGGTATACCCAAACAGACCGACGTTGTTTGCCGACGGCAAATTGATGTAGAAGCTGCCGATGGTGTGTCCCAGGCCGTCAAACGTACCCGTAAACGGGGTGCTTGAATTTCCGATCGGGGCAAACCCCGAGCTGCTCCAGACATCGCTGTTGTTGCCGGTGGCCGACGCGTCGATGTTCTGTACCAGCGTATAACTTGCGCTGGTATTCATCGCCACCAACTGCAGCTGATGGGCATTGTTGATTGTGGTCGAGTACTCGGAAGCGAGCATCGGGAAAGTCGCCCCCGCTGCGCCACTCGCGTTGTTCAAGGTGCCGTCGGTGTCGACGATGACCCAGTTGTTGCCCGATGCGCCGGGGGTCGTCGTGAAGCTGAAGCCTGAGAAATTCGAGGCTACCTGCATCTGCGCAGCGGTCAGACCCGTTGCACCGGTGAGCGTGCCCCCACCGATCCCGGGTATAGAGCCGTTAACACTGGTATTCCAGAAGCTGTTGCTGACCGTGCCGTAGTTGTAACCCACCAGCCCGCCGACGCCAAAGCTGGAACCGCTTACGCGGCCCGTGGAGTAGCTGTCGCTGACCGCGCCGGTGTTGTAGCCCACCAGCCCGCCGAAGCCATCGCTGCTGGAACCGCTTACGCTGCCTGTGGCGTAGCTGTTGCTGACCGTGCCGCCGTAGTTCAGCCCCACGAGCCCGCCGACCTCGTTTGCACCACTCACGCTGCCCGTGGCGTAGCTGTTGCTGACCTGTCCTCCCGCCCTGATTTCACCCACGAGCCCGCCGGCGCCCTCCGCACTGCTCACGCTGCTGCCGGTCGCGTAACTGTTGCTAATCGTCCCGCTGTCCAACACGCCCACCAGTCCGCCGACGCCATAGCTGGAACCGCTTACGCTGCCCGTGGCGTAGCTGTTGCTGATCGTCCCGCTGTTGGACGCGCCCGCGAGCCCGCCGACGTAGCGATTTCCGCTCACGCTGCCCGTGGCGTAGCTGTTGCTGATCGTCGCGTCGTTGAGGCCCACCAGCCCGCCGACATAGTCGCCGAGACTGCTCACGCTGCCCGTGGCGTAGCTGTTGCTGATCCTGCCGTAGTTGGAACCTACTAGCCCGCCGACCTCGAAGGCGTTCGTGAAAAGGCTGCCCGTGGCGTAGCTGTTGCTGACCGTGCCGGAGCCGGCGTTGTAGCCCACCAGTCCGCCGACGTTGGAGCCGCCGCCGTACGCGCTGCCCGTAACGCTGCCCGTGGCGTAGCTGTTGCTGACCGTGCCGGCGTTGTAGCCCACCAGCCCGCCGACATCAGTACCTCCGTACGTCGAGCCGGTCACGCTGCCCGTGGCGTAGCTGTTGCTGACCGTGCCGGAGCCGGAGTTGTTACCCACCAGGCCGCCGACATAGTTGGAGTACGCGGAGCCGTTCACGCTGCCCGTGGCGTAGCTGTTGTTAATCGATCCGGCGTTGTAGCCCACCAGCCCGCCGACGTTGTTGCCGCCGCTCACGCCGCCCGTGGCGTAGCTGTTGGTGACGCCCCCATAGTTGCTGCCTACCAGGCCGCCGACGGAGCTGTTGGGATCGCGGACGCTACCCATGGCGTAGCTGTTGCTAATCGACCCGTAATTTAGTCCCACCAGCCCGCCGACGACGTTGCGGCCAAGCACGCTGCCCGTGGCGTAGCTGTTGCTGACCGTGCCACCGTTCGCGCCCAAGAGCCCGCCGACGCTGCTGCCACCGAACACATTACCTGTGGCATAGCTGTTGCTGACCGTACCGGAGTTAACCCCCACCAAGCCACCAGCATCGTTTGGCTTGGCGCCTACGCTGTCCGTAGCGTAGCTGTCGGTAATCGCTCCGGCGTTGACGCCCACCAGCCCGCCGACGTCGCTGTTACCAGTCACGCCGCCCGTGGCGTAGCTGTTGCTAATCGTGCCTGTGTTGCTGTTGAAACCTACCAGTCCGCCGACGACGTGGACGACGTAGTTACTACTCGGGACGCCCGTGGCGTAGCTGTTGCCGATCGAGCCGGTGTTGTAGCCCACCAGTCCGCCGACATAGTTGGAGTACGCGGAGCCGTTCACGCCCGTGGCGTAGCTGTTGCCGATCGAGCCGGTGTTGTAGCCCACCAGCCCGCCGACATAGTTGGAGTACGCGGAGCCAGTCACGCTGCCCGTGGCGTAGCCGTTGCTAACTGTGCCGGCGTTGTAACCTACCAGCCCGCCGACATAGTTGGAGTATGCGGAGCCGGTCACGCTGCCCGTGGCATAGCTGTTGCTGACGGTGCCAGTGGAGTAACCCACCAAGCCGCCGACGTAGGAGCTACCGCTCACGCTACCGGCGCCGTAGCTGCCGCCGACCACACCGGCATTGCGACCCACCAGCCCGCCGACGTAGTTGCCGGTACCGCTCACGTTGCCCGTTGCGTAGCTGTTGCTGATAGTCGCGTAGTTGATGCCCACGAGCCCGCCGAGGTCGCTCGAACCGCTCACGTTGCCTGTGGCGTATGTGTTACTGAGCGCGCCGGTGGAAGTGTTGTAACCTACCAGTCCGCCGACGTAGGAGCTACCGCTTACGCTACCGGCGCCGTAGCTGCCGCCGACCGCACCGGAATTGCGACCCACCAGCCCGCCGACGTAGTTGCCGGTACCGCTCACGTTGCCCGTTGCGTAGCTGTTGCTGATAGTCGCGTAGTTGATGCCCACG
>Ga0187783_10001724_pt1 | contig 16203 bp, 16 predicted proteins | sample 1015_SJ02_MP02_2_FD_132471 | JGI IMG/M metagenome (GOLD analysis project Ga0187783, IMG submission 132471) | Tropical peat soil microbial communities from peatlands in Department of Meta, Colombia - 1015_SJ02_MP02_20_MG | ecosystem: Environmental > Terrestrial > Soil > Wetlands > Peat | place... | reverse complement strand
GAAGGCAAGATTGCCAAGTGGTGGCTGCCCGATGACGTCGCTTTCGTGGCCGACATTCCCCACACGGCCACCGGCAAGATTCAGAAAGTCGCGCTGCGCGATCGCTTTAGGGATTATGTTCTGCCGAACACTCAGTCGGCAGCTTCCTCAGGAGCGGCGGCCGCCTCGTAATGGGGGCGGTCCGTCTCGCTGCGGCTCGACGATGCCGGTCGGAGTCAAGACTGGGGAGAAATCGAACCCTTTCGAGCGATCGTAAATTACTCGATGATGCATCGGCCTTGATCGATCGACGAATTGATTTTTGATGAATCGCCTCGACGCCCTCATAGCTCCGGCCCCCCGTGATGTTTCGGTTGAGGTAGCCCCTCTCGCCACCGCACGATTTCTCGGTCGCAATGCGGACATCTGGCGGATGCTCGCGCGTGGCGTTCTCCTATGCGCTGCCACGCTGGGGCTCTACGGCGCCTGGTTGATCGCCGACCTTCGCCGCTATCTGTGGACCCATACCGAGGTTGACGGCGACGGATTCGAATATATCGGCGACGCGCTTGCACTTCTGTCCGGATTTCTCAAGGTAGTCGCCGTCCTGATTCTGCTCTATGGCGTGTCCTCCATCGCAGCCGTGAGCCTTGGAGCTTCGGCCAGCCTCGCGGGTCTCTTCGCCGTGACCGCAATCGCCTATCTGGGCCCATTCATCGCCTTTGAGGCTCGACGATATCGCCTGACCCGAACGGTTTTTCGGGGGCTGCGCTTTTCTCAGACCGGATCGGCCTGGCAGTACGGGCTGCGCGCGGCGCTATGGGGTGGCGCGATTCTGCTCAGCTTCGGGCTGGTCTATCCGTGGGCGGCCACCAGTCTCGAACGCTACAAGCTGCGCAACACCTATTACGGCGACCTGCGCGGACAATTCCAAGGTTCGGGCCTCGGGCTGTTTATCCGTGGGTTCGCTCTCTGGATCATCGTCGTCGGTCCGCTCCTGGTCGCTCTTGCGGTCACCCTGGGCGGGTTTGATTGGCGGGTGCCCGCCGCCGCAGAGATCGACACCGATCTGCTGGGGCGAATCGAGCAGGCGAGCCCAGGCTTTATACTCGTCCTAGGCGAGGCCAGCCTGCTCCCACTCCTCAGTCTGGCTGGCGCGTTCCTCGCCTATCCGCTGTTCCGGGCCATCCGGCTGCGGTGGTGGCTGGCGGGCGTGCAATTCGGCGCCATCACAGTGACGTCGCGGCTGCGGCCGACCGACATCTATGCCGTCTATTTGCGCGCCGCGTGGTATTTCCTGATCCTAACATTGATTGTGACCACGCTGTCGGCCTGCGTGTTTTTCCTGACCGCCTTCCTGGCGACATGGCTGGGCGACGCCGCGGAGGCTGTGAAGTTTGCCATTGTGCTCGGCCTTTATGTTGTCATGGCGCTTGCTTATTGGGCGGTCTATCAAGCCACAGTGCGCCTACCGCTGTGGCGCTTGGCTGTCGAATCGGCCCGGCTTGGCGACTTTGCGACGCTCGATGCCGTCCGCGCGGCCGGGGCAGCGGGCGAGCGCGGTCCCCATATGCGGTCACATTGAGCGCCCGAGATGACGATTTCGGCACCTGGTCGGTTCTTCGACGGTATTAAGGCCAGCCGGTACGCCGTATCGGTGGCTCTCAAGGACGCCATGATCGAGATGCGCGGCCCTGACAGCGAACTCATCGCACGGTGGCCCTGTGCCGAGATTGCACAATTGTCGTCGCCCCAAGGCCTCATGCGGCTCGGCCTCATCGCCCACCAGCCCGACGACCTTGGCACACTCCCACGGCTCGAGATTCGCGATCCTGTTCTGGCGAGCGCAATTGCAATGGCCGCGGCGCTTGATCGCCGAGCCGCCATCGGGCGTCGCGAGCGACGACACACTATCGGCCTCTGCATGGCGGCGACGGCTTGCCTGGTCGCCGCCATCGTCTTCGTCCTGCCTGCCCTGGCGGACACGTTGATGCAGCACTTCCCGACTGGCATCGAACAAAGACTGGGTCGTGCCCTCGAGGCTGGGCTGCGATCCGACTTTGAGCGCGCGTCGCACGGCGACAAGAGCTTCGAGTGCGGCCAGACCAACGCAGATCCGGGCGACGGCTCCCCGCTCAGCCGGCTGGCCGCGCCACTCGCGGTCGCTGCCCAACTGCCGGTTCCATTGACAATTGCCGTGGTCCGTCGCCCCGAGCCCCGTGCCCTCACACTGCCGGGCGGTCGGATCTATCTGTTCGATGGTCTGCTGCAGCGAGCTACGAACCCCGATGAACTCGCCAGCGCCATTGCTCGCGAGATCGGACACGTCGCCCGTCGCGACGCCCTGCGTGCGGTCCTGCGGACCGCCGGCCCATCCTTCGCGCTTGGCGCGATCCTCCGTGATCGAGTGAGCGACGACACCGCCGCGGCGGCCGCCCGTGCCGTGCTCGATCAAACCTACTCACAGCGGGCGCAAGCCGCCGCCGATCGCTACGGCATCGACCTTACCGCCAGAGCCGAGCAGGAGGGGAGGGCGTCGGGCCGGACCACCGTTCGTGCCAGCCGGACCGGCGAATCCGAGGGAGGAGTGAAGCCTATGTCACATCGTCAAGACATCACGGCAGGACCCTCCCGCGGCCCGATCGATGCTACCGATTGGATCGCGCTCAAGCACATCTGTGAGGTGTCCTGATGCGTCCCGTGTTCCGGCCCCGCCTGCCCGAAGAGCCGGTCTCGCGGCTCGCCATCTGGTCGCGCTGGATGGCGATCTTCTCCATCGCGGTGCTGCTGCTCGCGCTCATCATCGTGCGCTCGGGATTCCTCGAGAATTTGCCGTCGCTGGTGACACTTGCGGCCGCACTCGGTCTCGCCCTGGTGGCGGTCGTGCTGGCAATCTCAGCGTTCGTCGTCATCTGGAACAACGGCAATCGCGGGCTCGGCCTGGCGGTAACGGCCCTGTTCATCGGATTGGCGATGCTCGCTTACCCGGGCTATCTCACGGTTCTCTATTTTCGGCTGCCGGCGATCAACGACGTCACCACCGATCCGATGGATCCGCCGCGGTTCGATGCCGTCGCCCGTCTGCGACCGCGCGACGCCAATTCGATCGCCTATCCGGGCATCAAGATGGCCGAATTGCAACGTGCGGCCTATCCGTCGGTGGAGCCGCTGATGCTGTCGGCTTCGCCGCAGGAAGTGTATGAGGTCGTGCTGGCCATCATTAACAAACGCAAATGGCGGGTGGTCGATGCGCGGGCGCCCCAGGGGGGCCGCCGTGAGGGCCGTATCGAGGCGGTCGCCCGCACATTGATCATGGGATTTCGCGATGACGTCGCAATCAGGATCCGCCCAGGCAATGACGAGGTGCGCGTCGATTTTCGCTCTGCTTCCCGCTACGGCCTGCACGATTTCGGGGCCAACGCGAGCCGCATCATCCGACTCGCCGAGGACATTGATGACGCCTTCGACACCGACAATCCCCGGCGTCTCCTGGCCGCCAAGCCGGTCAAGACCGGCATCAACCTAAAGGGGCCGCAAAAGAAATGAAGCCACGAATTACCGCGTAATAACCGATCAAATGCGGCGCAATGTCGAACTTCATCTCGGCCCGGCAAAATCGCACGCACGCTGCGGACAGGTGGTGCAGATCCGCTCGGGTCACAAATTAGTCAAACCAAACCGACCTGGAAGATGTCGGCGACTTCCATTTGCCCGACCCGAGAAAATCCATCGCAGCCGCACCAATCATCTCGTCAAAGGCCTCCGCGATCGACCAGCCTTTGGCCTTAGCTATCGCGATAAAAAGGCAGAGCTTCCAATCATCTATTTGGATCGGCCCGGATCCGTCTGCGATCCATTCATTTGCAACGCTTTCGAACTCTTCTCTATCTTCCGGACTTACCAACAGGCTGGCCATCTTTACGCCCTGTCACATCACCCGAAATGTAGAGCTCATAGGCTCACGAATCGCTTAACAGAGTCGCTTATCGTCGTCCACCGGCTTCTACGGCCTTGCGCCGTACGCTCGCTGGTTGTTACGACCGGTTCGGGGTCGGTCCACCCGACGTCGTTCGATGCACGCCCTCGAACAAAAAACCGCAGGCGAAATCATCGTCATAGAGGGCGACCAGCGAATCGTGCCGGCGGAGTCTCGCGCACCAAGCCGAGTCTATCAAATGGCATTTGTTATCGCGGCGTGAACTTGTAACGGAAAGTGCAGCTTGACGCGCCCTGCATGATCGTCTGGTCGCGCCTGAAGCCAACTTCGCCGCCGCCCGCTGCAGCGATGTCAAAATCGGTCTCGCATATAAGCAGTGCGCCGAGCTCTGGCTCGCCGATCGCCCGAAAGAACTCTGCGAAGCGGCAATGCGTTACGTCAAACTCGAAAGCTTCCTTATCATGGCGGCGTGTCTCAAACGTAATGTCCTGCTTGGTCATTTCGGCCATGGCCGTGTGCATAGCCGCCCATTTTCGGCGTGGGCTTCCGTCAATACCGTCGGCGAGGTCCGCGAACAGCTGTTTCGACCAGTCACGCAGCGCCTTCCTGACGATCGCGTCAGCCCGCTCTTTCCCCAACTCAGAACGCAGCGCTCGTAGAATGGGCACCAGGACCTGGGTCTGGACACGCGCCTTGTCCAGAAGCGAAAGCTTGGGATCGACCAAATAATCGTCTAGCGCGCCCATCTCGGTTTTCCTCCGATAAGAAGCTGCAGTTCCACTCTCCCGATAGGCACTGCAGCAAATCGTAGCGTTTTGTCGGGCCTCGTGTAGATTGGATATCTTTTCCATCTGTTGAGCAATCGGTCGATTGAGAACCAAAGCGCCTGGAGCGACGTATTGGCAGCCTGCGGCCGGCGCCCGCAACCGCGCTGACCGGGCTTAGTTGGCCGGACAAGTCTGAAAGCAAAGTCTGCGGGCGCCGCACCGCGGCCTTCGGCCGATGAGCAGAACAGGTCTACTCTAGCGGCTTCGCTCGATCGGCTCTCTCACGTCGGTGGTATCCGATACCACAAAAGCCATTGGAATCGGCGCGACTTTCGATCGATCCCGGCTGCCGGCGCCGCCGGATCGGGCTACCCCTCGCCCAAAATGGCCCTTGAAACCCGGGGCGCCGGCCGGTTCTAATTGCGGCAGGCGCCCGTCGCCGGCGGCAAGGGCAAAGTTTAGGCATTGAAGGTCCTGTGATGCAGCGCGAATTCAAGCTCCAGACGGGACCCGAGTTTACCGAGATAGAGGTAACTGCCGACCGCGCAGAGCAATTGGCTGGCCTGCTTACATTATCCTATGAAGCGATGCTGGCGTGGCACCTGGACGGCTCGATCGAGTTCTGGAACGCTGGAGCCCAACGGCTTTACGGTTTTGCGGCGAATGAGGCGGTCGGGCGCAGCAGCCACGCTCTGCTGCAGACCAAATTCCCGATTCAACTTACCGAACTGTGTTCGCAGCTGCGGAATGAGCGCTTCTGGTCCGGCGAGCTGCGCCATATCTGCAAGGATGGTCGAGAAGTCATCGTAGACAGCAGGATGCAGTTGCTCGGTGGAGACACCGTACTTGAGGTCAATCGCGACGTCACCGAGGTTAAAGCTCTCATCAGCCGGCAAGCAAGACTTTTACAGGATCATCTGGCTACTGCGGCTAAGTTCGAAGCCCTCTTCAATCAGTCTGACATATTCGCCGGCATAATGGACCTGCAAGGCTACCTGCGGGAGGTCAACAATTCGGCGGTGGAACGGTGCGGCTACACCCGGGAACAGGTCCTGGACCGGCCATTTTGGGACACTCCTTGGTGGCGCGGATCGGAGGAAATGAAGGCGCGAATTCGCTTTGCGACGGATCGAGCTGCTTCGGGATTAGCTTTCCGCGAACAGCTTCGCTATTGGGTGGCCGACGGCGGCGAGCGCATCGTGGACTTCGCGATGCATCCCATTCGCGACAGCTCGGGCGCGGTGATGTTCCTCCATCCAACTGGAATTGATCTTACCGAGCGGCGGCAGATTGAAGCGTCGCTTCGCGAAAGCGAACAGCGATTGCGTTGGCTGGCCTCGATCGTCGAGTATAGTGATGACGCTATTGTAAGTAAGAACCTTGATGGCGTTATCACAAGCTGGAATAGGGGTGCGCAGCGTGTCTTTGGCTATTCTGCCGAGGAGGTGATTGGCCGGCCCATTACCATTGTCATTCCGCAGGACCGGCGAGACGAAGAGCGTACGATTTTAACGCGCATCAGGCGCGGAGAACGCATCGACCATTTCGAAACGGTGCGGCAAGATAAGCAGGGCCGCTTAATCGTCGTTTCATTGACGGTTTCTCCTGTCAGAAATGCTGAAGGCGATATAGTCGGAGCCTCAAAGATCGCCAGAGATATTACCGAGCAGAAGCGAAATCTGGATCAGATCGCCACCTTGGCCCGGGAAGCAGAGCATCGAAGCAAGAACCTGCTTGCCAACGTGCAAGCAACCGTCATGCTTTCTCAGTCCGACACAGCGGAGGGTCTGAAACAGGCAATTGACGGACGCATCCGGGCCCTCGCCAATGTTCACTCGCTATTTGTCGAGACGCGCTGGATTGGCGCCGAGTTATCGACGATCGCGGCACAAGAGCTTGCGCCTTATTCCGAAACCGGCGCAATGCGCGTGCGAATAGAGGGTCCGCAAGTGCTATTGGAGCCGAATGTTGCGCAAGCCATTGCCGTAACGCTGCACGAGTTGGCGACCAATGCGGCAAAGTATGGGGCTCTGTCGGTTCCCAAAGGTCGGATCGACCTTACTTGGTCGCATGCGGCAGACGGGCAGCTGATCCTCCGCTGGGCGGAGGTCGGTGGCCCAGCCGTTGAGACACCAACGCGCCAGGGCTTTGGCGCGCGCATCATTGCACAGCTGATTGGTCAACTGAAGGGCAGGGCGAGCCTCGACTGGCGTCCGGAAGGGCTTGTTTGTGAAATCACCTTTCAGGCGTGAAACTGCCCCTTCGCGGCGCTCCATTGAGCGATAATTCGGCCATCATCCGCCGGCGCGAAGCCTTGGCTTTCCGGTCAAATGCCGCTCGCAGGCTTCCGTCGGCAACTCACGCGAGGCGCGCGTGCGGAGGAACGCCAAAACAGGCTGGCGTCGCCCCCGATGCGGACAAAAGAAGCAGCCGAGTTGTCACTTCGCCGCCGCCGGAAATACCGGCAACTTTTCGACATCCCGGGCATCGTGCTGAATGATGACCGTCGCGTTGAGATTCGACGCGATTTTTTTGATGCGCTCAAGCGACGCGATCGTCTGCGACCGATCGAAGTTGAATGCCGGCACGCCGTCGGAATCGTAATTCTCGCGGAAGTGGGCGGCATCGCCACTGATGATCACGTTGCCCTTCTCCGGCAGCTTGACCAACAGGCTGTGATGGCCAGGTGTGTGGCCGGGCGTATAGAGCATAATCACGGTACCGTCGCCGAACACGTCCTTGTCGAGGGGCAGGGGTTCGACCTTGCTGTCGCCTTTGATCCAGCTCTCGAAGGGCTTGAAGTTGACGCCTTCAGCCGGCTTTGGACTGGTGATCGCATCCCAATCACCTTTGCCGATCAGCACTGTCGCCTTCGGAAATGAGCTCACCTGACCAGTGTGATCGGCATGGTAATGGCTGATTCCGATATATTTGATCTGCTCGGGCTTGAGATCGATCTTCGCGAGAAGATCAATCAGGCTCACCTTCGGCGCGACATTGGGTGCCGTCATGGCGTGGCCGGCGTCCCACAGCAGATAATCATCACCGTGCTTGATGAGGTAGCAACTGTAAACCAGCTGAAGTTTCAGGTCGCCATAAGCATAGGTGTCAGAGAAGCGCTGGTTGACCGCCACCGGTGGCTGGGGCGTGCCGCAGTCCAAACGCATGAGCGCTAACTCAGGCGCCGCTTGCGCGGGCACCGCAAAAAGTGCACCGGCGCAGGCGCCGGCCGCGAGTATCGTCCGTATCCGAGTCATTCTTCCCCTCCCGTGAGTTGAACCCTGCAGCACTCCCATCGGGGTAGCCGCGAAAAGGGCGTCCGAGGACAAACCTGCCGACACCGGCCGCTACAAGATAGCCTCGCGCGAGCGCCAGTGGAATATCTGTTCCGGGCGGGATCGCTGTCGGTCGGATCCCTGCGATAGTATCTGCTGCTGGGCTAGAACGCTTTCGAATGACCCCATCCGCACGTCGTCGCCGGCCGTTGGAATTCGATGCTGCAAAGCAGCAGCCAAATCCTGCGCAGAGCCAGTGACCATTGCGACAGGATGAAACAGCGGCGCGCCTCGGTGGGCACTGGCCTTGGCGAGCGAACTCCAGCGGAGCTCGACCGTTCTCATTATGATCCCGACACCTTATGGCTGGATCCTTTCTGATGGAGACCGTTATGCCCCTCGCCAGGATCGATGTGAGTAAAGACGCTCCTGCGGAGCGCATTAAGATCGTAAGCGAAGCTATCTATACCGCAATGATCGAGATTGCGAATGTTGCATTAAATGACAAATTTCAAGTCGTCACACGTCATGCGGCGGATGAAATCATCTATCCAAAAGAGGGATACCTCGGCCTGAATTATACAAACGACTTGATTTTAATACAGATCACCTGGATTGGCGGCAGGTCCACCGAAGTGAAAAAGAAATTTTACAAGCGGATTGCCGATCAGATCCACGAGCGGGCGCACGTGCGAAAAGAAGATATCTGGATCAGCCTCGTCGACTCGGCTCAGGAAGATTGGTCTTTCGGCAACGGTGAAATGCAGTACGCGCCAAAGTAAAGGCCGTCTCTTCTCTCGTTGTGCGCGCCCCGCCGAAATCACCTCTCGTCCGCCGCAAACGAGCGGCCTCTCGCGGCGTTTAGTCGGCTATTGGGTGAAACGGATATGCAATGCGCGCGGTCTAGACCGTTCCCGAGGCGAAAACCAAAGCGATACCGAGACGGGTGAATGGGGCTGTCCAGCACGCTCACGGAATGTAGGTGGAATAGACGTAATCCTGATCCTTTTTTGGAATGTGACACTCAAAACACTGCTTGGCGGCGTCGGTCACAATCGGCTTATCTTCCCCGGCGAAGAACTGGAATCCCCAGCCGCCGGTCGCCGCATATTTCTTCGCATCCTTCACCATCACAGCCAGCCCCTTGCGGTTGCCCATGGCGTAGGTGCCGTCAGAGACGGTAAACTCATGCAGGTCGGTCACGAACACGGTTCCGTCAGGATAAGCGCCGCCCTTCTTGAGGGCGGGCTCTCCCACCGAATTGACGTGGACGTTATGCATTCCGCCGAGCGCCTCGAATAGCGGACTGGCTTTATCGACGATCATCGTGTTGACGTGAAACCAATTACGATAGCCACTGGGCGGTGTGATCTCATCGGCAGGTTCCGCGGCAGTCGGCGTCAGGACGAGAATGGCGACCGTTATGGAAAACAGCTGGAGTTTCTGCCGCATGGCCTGAGCACTCCACTTGGGGAAACGCGCACGTCGAGTCTAACGCGTGCACGGCCAGAAACAAGCCGGCAGATGCGAGCCGATCGTGAACAGAATACCTGCGGTAACGGGATGCCGCTATTTTGGCCTCGGTGGCGTTGTCGGGCGCACCCCGGACGGGAGCAAGCCAGTAGATGCATACCGAGTGACAAAATTAAGCAGGTCTGGCGCGGCGGCCTCGCCATCGGCGCTTTGAAAGAAAAAGGCATGGACAATATTTCTCTGCGCGCTGCGACTGACAACGATGCAGCTTTCGCGCTGCACGTGACCGAAGCCTGCATGCGACGCTATGTAGAGCAGACTTGGGGGAGTTGGAATGGTCGTGCCGACCTCGATCTCGCCTTCGATAAAATCATCGAGCTTGGCGGGCGTGACATTGGCCTGATCGGCGTCGATCGGCGCTCGGATGATTGGTTTCTTAACAAACTGTATCTGCTGCCAACTTATCAGAGCCAAGGCATTGGCAGTTATCTTCTGCAGCGCTTGATCGAGGAGGCAAAATCTGCACAAGTTGCGCTGCGACTCACAGTCCTTGAGGTCAATCCGGCGCGTCGCTTTTATGAGCGACACGGCTTCGTTTTAACCCACACGGTTTCACCGCGCCATCATATGGAATGGCGCGGCCATTGAGCCCGGGACACACTGGGGCGACGATTCATTAGCGGCAGCCAGCCTAGCCGGATGAATGCAAGCTGGACAAGCGAGGTAATTTGGCGGCAAGCTTGTCGCAACGCGTCGCGATCCGACGACATTGTTTGATCCGGTTGAAGAACCGTTCGACCCGGTTGCGGGCGCGGTGATGATTCGAGCCCCCGTTACGGGGTTTGAATAGCGAGCGTCCGGCCAACCGCAACGCGCCTGAGCCGGCCCGGTTCGGCGCTTACGAGCAGAAGTGGACATCAGCCGGCTGACGGCCCCGCTCAATCCTCGAAAATGGCCCACCGCACCCATCGCTATTTTCGTATTGCGGGTAGTTGACGAGGCGGGAGAGACAATCCAAAGTAGCTACATGCGCAACGTCTGCTCCGTGTACCTGACTACCGTGACGACCAGCCTTGGCGGGTCGTCTGCTGGTGCTATGCGGTAACAGACTGCACAACCAGAAGGGCTTCGCCGGCGACGGACGGGGCCCTTTTTCGTGCGCAAACTCGTCCGCGCTGCTTCCATTCAGGAGAGCATGCTATGGACGATCTCGATCACAGAAACCTCGGAACGCGTCTCGATCTTTGGCATATCCAGGAGGATGCGCCAGGGATGGTCTTCTGGCATCCGCGTGGCAACACGCTTTATCGTATCTTGGAAGACTACATCCGCCCCAAAATGCGTCGGCTGGGGTATGCCGAAGTTAGAACTCCCCAGCTCCTGCCTCGAAAGCTTTGGATTGAGAGCGGCCATTGGGAGAAGTTCGGTGCACATATGTTCAATTTTCCCGATAGCGAGCGTCCGATGGCGCTCAAGCCGATGTCGTGTCCCTGCCATGTCCAGATATTCAACAAAGGCCTTCGCTCCTGGCGAGACCTGCCGGTTCGGTATGCCGAGTTCGGCGTCTGCCATCGCGATGAACCCTCCGGCTCCCTGCACGGATTGATGCGCACGCGCGGGTTCGAGCAGGACGACGCCCATGTGTTCTGCCGCGAGGAGCACGTATCCGGTGAGATTGCCCGCTTCGTCGCCCTGCTGTCAGAAGTGTATGCTGACTTTGGTTTTCCGGAACCTGAGGTGTCGTTCTCCACCCGGCCGCTTGCGCGCGCAGGTTCGGACGAATTGTGGGATTGGGCGGAAGAGACCCTTGCCGCAGCCGCGCGCCAATGCATCCTGTCATACAAAATCCAGCCTGGAGAGGGTGCCTTCTACGGGCCTAAACTGGAGTTTGCTCTTCGCGATCGGCTGGGCCGATCTTGGCAATGCGGAACTGTTCAGCTCGACAGTGTTCTTCCGAAACGTCTCAACGCGTCATATGTCGGATCGGACGGCGATCGCAAGACACCGGTGATGATCCACCACGCAGTGTTCGGCTCCATTGGTCGCTTCATCGCAATGTTGCTTGAACATTATGCCGGCGCGCTACCGTTCTGGCTGTCTCCCGACCAAGTTGCGGTCGCTCCCATATCGCATGATTATTCCGATTACGCGACAAAGGTCCTCGATGTGCTCGTCGCTGAGGGTGTCAGGGGCGTCCTCTTCGCCAGTGCTGACACTCTGTCGCGGCGGATCGTTGCCGCGCATGAGGCGAGTATTCCAGTCGTGGCCGTCGTCGGACAACGTGAGGCGGAACAAGGCACCGTTAGCCTCCGAGAGCGCGCTGGAGCTGTTTGCCTTCTACCGTTAGATGACGCGGTCAGGGCGCTTCGACAGCGTGCTAGTCCGGGGTAGGTCTGGATCGAAACTCGTTGTGCGTTTCTCCGCTAGGTGGGCAGCCTCGCGGGCTCATCCTGAGAATGATCCGGCGGGTTGCGAGGGCGGCGCCAGTCGCTATAGTGCGCAAGCACCTATAAGCAGGGACGATAAATGCAGCGCGGCCGTTTGGATGACCTGCTGGCGCTGGTTGCGGTCGGGCAGGAGAAAAGCTTCACGAAAGCGGCAGCAAAGCTCGGCGTGTCGCAATCGGCGCTGAGCCAGACCATCCGTCAACTTGAAGCGCGGCTCGGCGTCCGGCTTCTCACCCGAACGACGCGCAGCGTCTCGCCGACCGAAGCGGGCGAGCGCCTGCTGCGCACCCTCGCACCGCGGTTTGAGGAGATCGATGCCGAACTCAGGGCGGTAAGTGAACTTCGTGAGAAACCCGCCGGTACTATTCGGATCACGGCAACCGAATATGCGACCGACTCGATCCTGCTGCCGAAACTAGAGAGACTCCTGCGCGACTTTCCGGACATCAATGTCGAGATCATCGTCGATTACGGTCTGACTGATATTGTCGCCGAGCGGTATGACGCGGGCGTACGAAGCGGCGAGCAGGTCGCGAAAGACATGATCGCTGTGCGGATCGGAGCGGATATGCGTATGGCAGTGGTGGGCGCGCCGTCATACTTCAAAACCCGCTCGGAACCGAAGAAGCCGCAGGACTTGATTGGCCACAACTGCATCAATTTGCGCCTACCAGCACACGGCAGCCTCTATGCCTGGGAGTTCGAAAAAGGCAGCCGGCAACTCAAGGTGCGCGTTGAAGGCCAACTGACCTTCAATGGCACGGCGCAACTGCTTAACGGAGCGCTGGCCGGCATGGGGTTAGCCTATGTACCCGAGGGCATGGTGCAGGGATACATCGCTAAAGGCCGTCTCAAGCGTGTGCTTGCTGATTGGTGCCCTCCGTATTCAGGCTACCACCTCTTCTATCCGAGCCGCCGTCAATCCTCTGCGGCGTTTACACTGGTCGTTGAGGCCTTGCGTTATCGGCAGTAACCCGCAGAGCCACTCGAGCGCCACACGAAAAAGGATCATATTCAGTATTCATGCTAGATCGCGTCGGGCTTGATGAGGATGTCTGCTTTACCGGATTGTCGGCCACTGCTTTTTCGACAAGATCGCGGAAGTCACAGCCGCCGTCTGCTTGTCCCGAGCGAACTCGACGGGACACATGTCTGGAACTGTGGCATGTCCGCGCGACGCTAGCGATCACCGTCAGCATCCGGTTACCGAAATGTAGCAAAGACGCGGTCGGCCGACGACGCGTAACTCCTCCGAAAGCTGACTGGAGGCCCAGATAAGCTCGTTTCGACTGGCATCGGTCTCACGCTCGTGCCAAAGTTGCTTTCAGCGAGCGCCGATCTGTCTAGTCGTAACGGAGAGCACAATGAGTGATCTCGTCGTGATCGCCTTCCCGACCGAGGCGAAGGCCGAGGAAGTTCGTCAGAAGCTGTTGGCGATGCAGAAGGAATACCTGATCGAGTTGGGCGACGCTGTGATTGCCGTGAAGGACGCCGACGGTCGCATCAAGCTGAACCAGCTGCTCAACACGACAGCGGCAGGGGCGGTGTCCGGCACGTTTTGGGGTACGCTGATTGGGTTAATTTTCTTGATGCCGCTCGCCGGTGCGGCTCTCGGTGCCGCCTCGGGCGCCATTGGCGGTGCCCTGACCGATGTTGGCATCAATGACAAATGGATGAAGGAAACCGCGGCCGCCATCCAGCCCGGCACCGCCGCGCTATTTGTGCTGGTGCGCAAGGCTACCGCCGATAAGGTGCTCGAGGGCCTCAAGGGCGAGGGCGGCACTGTGATGAAGACCTCGCTCGATCACACCAAAGAAGCGGCGCTGCAGGCGGCTCTAAGCGGCGTTCAGGCGGCAGTGCCGGCCTCCACCTCCTGAGAAGCCGGGCGACGGACCACTCCAACGAATCAACAGCGCCCGTCCACTAGGTACCGTTGAGACGCCTCAGCGTGCGGTTTCGCTTGCCTATTTGCCGTGCAGTTTCTTTGCATGCCGGCCCCTGTGGCAGGCGGTATCGCTGGCACGAAGTCAGAATCGGACGCTGCAGGGATTCGCGCGATATCCACCCAAAGAAGACCATTGAGCTCGTCACATTCCAAACCAATCCTTCAGAATTGGCTGGTGTTGCACCGGGTTGAATTCGGTGATCTTGCTAAAGCACATTACCTTCGCTTTGCAGTAGGGCTCGTCGGCTAGAAACTCTTGCAATTCATCGAGGGATTCCGCGCGGGCTATTAAGATTCCTCCTGTGGGCGGTATTGAAGGGCCGGACACTAGGAACCGGCCTTCATCATAACCCTTCTGCAAGAATTGCCGATGCGCGGTGATGAGCTCGGGAGCCCGTTGTTCAAAGGGAACAAGGTGGTGTCCCTCCAATAGAAAATGCCGCATATCGTCTGTTCTCCGTGCACTGGCGCGTTGACTGCGGACCAGAGTGATGTTACGAACCGGTCGGTTACATGTCAAGCCGAGATAAACCGATGAACGGCCGTTCAAGCCAAGCCCCAAGAGCGATGGCCCGTATGAAAAATGAAACGCGGGCGCGCGATCGAGTCTTTCAGGTTGCGGCCGATTTGTTCTACAGGGACAGCATTCGGGCGGTCGGCGTGGAGACGATAGTCAAACAAGCCGGCGTCGCGAAGATCAGCCTCTACAGGAGTTTTGAGTCGAAGGATGATTTGATCGTCGCTTATCTTGAAAACAGAAACGTGGACTACTGGCGCAATGTCGATCGGATTATTGCGGGAGAGCAGGATGATCCGCGCGCGCAAATGCGGGCACTGGTTAGCTATGTTGCCGGCCGGGCGACTACGTCAGGCTATCGTGGTTGCCCATTTATCAATTACGCCTCGGAATTTCCAGATCCATCTCACCCCGGGCATCGGGTCGTTGATCAGAACAAACGAGAAATGCGGCGACGCCTGGTCGAATTGAGCAAGGCCATCGGTGCCTCTCGCCCTGCGCAGTTGGCGGATGCCCTCTTCCTTTTGATTGAAGGTGCGTACGCGAGCAGCCAGACCTTAGGCGGCCGCAAGGGACCGGCCGCGAGCCTGCCCGGAGCAGCTGACAGTCTCATCGAATGCCACCTGAAAGGTTAGCCGCTGCCATGCGAGACGGTCGCGGTGATCGGCTGGGAGCTAAACCATAGGAGCACGCTGTTGTCGAAACGGGGTCACGCCTGAAATCCGGTCACGGCGCACTTTTGGTTTGATCCAGCGCTGGCCGGCATTCCTCGGCCTGGGAGTCAGTCGGGATGTGCCGTGATGGATATCTTCGCGGTACGCTCTTGGCCCGCAATGCCTGGCCGCGGCGCAATCGTTCTTGCCGCGTCCATCGCATTCGTTGTATCGCCGGCGGCGCGTTGAATGACAAGCTTGGTGCTTCGCAGGGACGACGGCCAGCTGAAGTCGGTCTGACGGATCGAACGACTGAGCCTTCCGAATCGGACGGGAACACCGGATCGGGATCGAGCAGGCAAGGGGGTGATGGGCGGTGCCACACGCGAGAAGGACTCCAGAGCGGCTAAGTGCGTTTTCCGACGCCGTGTTCGCTGTTCTCATAACCGTGCTCGTTTTAGAACTGCGACCCCCGCCGCTTCCCACTTTCAAGGCGCTTCTGTCACTCTGGCCTACATGGCTCAGCTACGCGGTGAGCTATCTGTTCATCGCGATCGTCTGGGCTAATCACCACCATCTGATGCGATATGCCACCGAGGCTACCCCTCGTCTGATGTGGTTCAATTTCGCTCATCTGTTTACGGTGTCGCTGCTTCCCCTCTCTACGGCCTGGATGGCAATAAGCGAATTGGCGCCGGAGCCGGTGGCCTTTTATGCGGCGGTCTTCTTCCTGGTGAACGCTACTTATATTGGCCTAATTCATGAGCTTATTAACCGAGCTCCCGTTGACGATGTCTCCCCGAGCGAGCGCAGGATCATGCGATTCCGGTCGATCACGACCCTATGCGTCTTCGGGGCGGCTGCAGTTATTGCGCTGAAATATCCGCTGATTGGACTCGGGATGTGTATTTGTTGTTTGATCGTTTATCTGAAGCCGGAAGCACCGGGAGCCACGAAGTAGCAAGCTCAACGTATGCTGCCCTTTTTACGAGGCGGAGCTGTGGTCGCGCAGAGGGGGGGGCCTCTCCGCCAGGGTAATTTACACGTCAACTTGCTCGGCGATTGCCAACACATCGTCCACTTCGATCTGCAGGCAGCCAAACACCGCTGCGCTTTCGGTTTGATTCAGCGCTCGCCGGCATTCCTTGGCCTGGGAGTCAGTCGGGATGTGAACGCCATCGCGATATTGATATGCTAACCGGTACCCTCT
>Ga0187783_10001723_pt1 | contig 16209 bp, 14 predicted proteins | sample 1015_SJ02_MP02_2_FD_132471 | JGI IMG/M metagenome (GOLD analysis project Ga0187783, IMG submission 132471) | Tropical peat soil microbial communities from peatlands in Department of Meta, Colombia - 1015_SJ02_MP02_20_MG | ecosystem: Environmental > Terrestrial > Soil > Wetlands > Peat | place... | reverse complement strand
TGCGCTGCGAATCGGTTCCGGCTGGCGAAAAGCCGACAACAATCTCGCGCGCCGAAGAAAATCAATGCGACCGCCTAGGCCACGTCGTCTACCGCGACCGTGGAGAAAAAGACCCCGACAGATGAAAGCTTCGCGGTGCCGCTGGCCGCGTATGATCGCCTTCCCCACTGCAATTGGACGATTAGTCGGCTAACCGGACATTTGGTCCTTGCGCATCCGAATCCAGCAATTGTCCGGTTACCGCGTTACTCAGGACTTTGTTCGTCCACCGACGAAAAACTAGGCACCACTTATGACTCAGGTCATTCAAAATACATTCATTGCCTCGCGCGAGAAGGGATTGGCCTTCTCATGGAAGGAGCTATCGGCGGTTTAGCCTGCCGTTCGCTATTATCGACCGAGGCAGGTCGATTATTCCTTGGCTAAATTCCGTACTTGCACGCGATCGCTCGTTTTTCCGGTTTTATTAACGCGCGAATTGCGCATGGAACTCCTCTTAGAATTTGTAGCCAGCCCAGAGGGCCCAGTAATTCAGATTGCGCCCCGGTTCGGTCTGCTTCAAAAACGGTCCCGCGAAGAAAATCCCGTAGTCCGCTTGGAGCCATAGATGGCGAGTCGCCTGCCAGCGTATCTCGGTCCCTGGTCGGTGACCGACAAACCGTGCGTCACTGTTTCCCGACGCTCTGATCAGCATTCCAGGGACGGAATAAACGCCGTCATTCAGGCTCTGGCGCCAATAGAAAATCCAGTCTGTCGAGACGGTAACCCCGTGGCCCCAGTCGGTTAGCACGCGAGGATGGAGGTCTCTAAAATTGAGCGGTCCTGGGCCAGTATCGGCGATCACCCCGAAGTAATTCCCGATTGGGAAGAGCGGATAAAAAGTGCCCAGCGTATTGCTTTTCGGATTATCACCGCTGGATATGTCGGCTTTGAGGCTGAATCTTGGCTTGAGCCGCCAGGTGGGAACGGTATACCCCGTATCACTTGACACAGTCCATGCTTCGATGCCTGCGGACCCGAAGCTTCCGAACTGCCAGACGGCTTCGTCATCAAAATCCCATCCGGGCTTCTCTTGTGCTACCGGGCGAGAGAACCGCGTTCCCAAGCTTTGCCGCTCCTCATTGGCTGCTCCTCGCTGATAGCTCGCATCTGCGCGATTAAGACCTAAGTAGTACGCGTCGACTGTAACTCCCCGGAACAACGGCCTCCATCCGTACACTCCCCAAAACTCGATTTGATGATTAGGGTAGTCATCGAAGAATCCGAAGTTGTCCAACCGGGGTCTGACGGCAAACGCGTCGAAGCGCCATGGCCCCACCTTATTAAGTAGCCTGAAGCCGATAAAGCCCAGACGAACGTTTGGGCCCTCGCGCACGTCAATCAACCGTCCAGACCCATACTCCATCTCTTGTATTCCGACCCGTAGGGTTATCCAGTTTTGATGGCCTGCAGTGGTCAAATCCACAAAGGCGTTTTGAAAATCCAGCTTCTTCTCATCAATCGGCCGGGGGCCACCTATCCTGAACGACTCCAAACCAGACTTGAATTGAACAAAGGTCCGAACATGCTTACCGAAGTGAGCATCAAAACCCAACACGTAGCGTTCCAGGAAGAAACTGTTCCAATAGGGCTGCTGGCCCCAGTTGTTGTTGCTTGTCTGTTCCCAGACTTCTCGGGCCTCGCCGCTAATCGTAAGAAACCAGTCGTTATGCCCCTGACGAAGGCGAATGTACTTGATGGGATCCCAAAAATCCTGCCGAAGCGCTGGGTCGGCCAAGAAACTCCAATCCTCGTCTTCCCTAAGCAGATGATAGCTGCGGTCCGGCTCGTTCGGGTTGCTAGGCGATGTGGATTGGCAGCGAATTGGCGCTGCGGCGAGCAATATAACTCCCAATGTGGATAAGAATCGCAGCAAGGTGTTCAGTAAACTTCAGTTCGGTTTGTTACGGCTAAGGTGAATCTCAGCAATGTAGCCGCCCGGGAATTGCACGATGGCCGAGGTTCGCTCCTCGGCTGTAGACGGAGCGACCAGTATTTCCACCCCAGCCGCTTTGGCCTTCGCTAGAGTGTCCGTCAGGTTTGACACTTCATACCCGGTCATTTCCCGCCCGTAAGGATAGGGAAGATGCCCGTCAGTCACGAACACCGCCAGCTTTCCGAACGTCGATTCAATGTCAATTCGCCGATAAGTGTCGCCAGGCTTGCCAATCTCAATGCCCGGAGCGTGTGGCTTATCGGAGATCACCTTCCCGTGAGAAAACGCAAGAAAAGCCCCCGTGAACGCATCCGCGCGGTCCGCTGAAACATAGACGCGATTCTCGGGAATGGTCTCTAGTGTTTTGTACGAGGGCGCGGTGGTGTGCCAATAGAGTTGCATATTCACGCCACCAGGCCATTGAACGATGGCGTCTCGTCCGATCGGATCATTGAACTGCGTGACAGTAACGTCAGCTCCTGCTGCACGAGCGGCCTTGATGGCTTCGTCCAAGTCTGTCACTAGATAACCGTTGCGCTCGGCGCCGAAGGGATACGGTACGGGTGTCTCGAAGCCGAAAACGGAAATGCTACCGGCGGGTGTCAGCACGAGTTGCGACATGGTGCTGCTCGGAGTCGGCGTTACTGTGAAAACGCCCTGCTTGGTTGCCGTGCCGCCGAATGTGGCGATCAAGCTTGCTACGAACCGGCCGAAATCTTGCGGCGCCACGTAGACGTGGGTTGTAACGTACTGCGGTCCAACGGCGAAGTCCGGTGACGCTGCGCTGGTTTGCGCGGCGAAGGAGATGGAACTTTGCCCAGTCCACAGACCTCCGCCTACAGCGACTAGAACCATCGCGAGGACAGCCGCGCCAACCGCTCTCTTTCTGCTCATTGCAATTCTCCTCCTCTACGACCCATTTGACAAAAAGCACGGCGAGTCTTGCACATGCTGCCTAACGCCCCGTCAATTCGCGGGAGGCTGCGGTTCCACCGCCGCTTGCGCAGTTGTCGGCTGATCCCAATGTTTAGCCACCAGGCAGACCGAAGCTGCGTGTGTGAGACTGATTTTTTTAGCAAGAATCCAGCCACCCGCCTGCTCCCCGAGCACCATACCGAGCAGGCCGAGCAGAGCCACAATGGGTGGGGCCGGACTTTTCACACGGATCACTCCATACAAAACGCCGACAGACAAACCCACGGCAAAGGAAACGAAGAGTACTTTCATGTCAGTAATCCTTTCGCGCGATGGCAATTGTGATCAAAACACTAGAACGCGAAACAATCGCAACCCAGTTCCCAAAGCCCCAGGTCCCCCAACACGGGCAGGTGCCAACTCTTTTCCCGGTGATTGTGGCTCGGCAGATGCGTGCAAGCAGCGGAGTGGGAGGCCCCGAGCGCGTGGTCCGAAGAGTTCGCGTATCCGCCGTAGTGTTTGACGGGAGACCAGTTCGGGCTTACGGGCAATGGCGGCGGCGCGAGTTTTGAAAATTCGGCAGTTGCGTAGACGACCTTCCCTCCAACCACGGTGAGAACCGATTCGAGTCTCTTGATCTCTTCCTCGGGAATAAAGAAATAGTCCGCCGAAAGAACGGCGAGGTCCGCGAGCTGTCCCGGTGCGAGCGCGCCTTTTTTGCCGTTCTCTGTGGAGAACCAACTGCTCCCCAATGTGTAGAGCTTCAAAGCTTCCGCGCGATCAAACCGATTCTCTTCCGGATAAAGGCTTAGACCACCGACCGTCTTACCGGTGATAAGCCAGTAGAGAGAGAGGTATGGGTTGTAACTGGAGACGCGCGTTGCGTCCGTCCCCGCGCCGACCGGCAAACCCAGATCGAGCATGCGCCGGATGGGCGGCGTACGTTTTGCTTGCTGCGCACCGTACCGTTCGACGAAGTATTCGCCCTGGAAGGCCATGCGGTTCTGTACGGCAATGCCGCCGCCGAGGGCCTTCACGCGTTCGATGTTGCGATCCGTGATCGTTTCGCAGTGATCGAAAAACCAGTGCAAGCCGTCGAAGGAAATTTCGCGATTCACTTCTTCGTAGATATTGAGCGCCCGCTCGATCGTTTCGTTGTAGGTCGCATGCAGACGAAAGGGCCAACGGTTCTCGACGAGATGCCGAATTACGGCTTTTAGTTCACTCTCCATGACGGGGAGCATGTCGGGTCGTGGCACAAGAAAGTCTTCGAAATCGGCAGCAGAGAACACCAGCATCTCGCCGGCGCCGTTTACTCGGTAAAAGTCGTCGCCCGCACCAGGTTTCGTCATCTTGGTCCAGGTCTGGAAGTCCGCGAGTTCCTGTTTTGGCTTCTGAGTGAAAAGATTGTAGGCAAGGCGGACAGAAAGCTCCCCATTGCGGTGCAGTTCGTCCACGACGCCGTAGTCATCGGGGTAGTTCTGGAAGCCGCCGCCGGCATCAATCGCGCTGGTCAGGCCAAAACGGTTGAGCTCCCGGAAAAAAAGGCGCGAGGAGTTGAGCTGGTCCTCGCGCGACAGCTTTGGTCCCTTGGCCAGCGTGGAATAAAGAATATTCGCGTTGGGCTTGGCAATAAGGAGGCCAGTCGGATTTCCGTGCGAATCCCGCTGCACTTCCCCGGCGGGAAAATCTGGCGCATCCTTCGTATACCCGACAGCGCGCAGAGCTGCGCCGTTCAACATCGCGCGGTCGTAAAGATGCATCACGAAAACCGGCGTATCCGGAGCCACAGCATTGATCTCATCAAGCGTGGGCATACGCTGTTCGGCAAACTGAAATTCCGTCCAGCCCCCAACGACGCGCACCCACTGGGGCGCCGGTGTACGTACGGCTTGTTCCTTCAGCATGCGCAGTGCATCGGCAAGAGACGGCACACCGTCCCAGCGCAACTCCATGTTGTAGTTCAAGCCCCCGCGAATGGGGTGCATGTGCGAATCGTTCAGCCCGGGAATGACTGTGCGGCGGTTTCCGTCGATGACCTGCGTTCCTGGCTCTCGGAGACGAAGAATCTCTTCGTCCTCTCCGGCAGCTGAAATCTTTCCATCGGAAATCGCGACTGCTTCAACAAACGACGGAGTCTGATTCGTTGCGATCTTGGCGTTATGAAGTAACATATCAATAGACATGGTAATTTCCTTCCGCAATTAAAATCGTGTCTTGGGAGGGCAGGGGCTTAGTCTCCCTCCCGCAAGCTCTTGCCATCGTTCATCATGGATGCTCAACCTCGCGCACGAAATTTACCACGACTCAGACCAATTGGACGATTAGTCGGCTAACCGGACAATTGCCGCAATGCCGCTCATCCTCGCCTAAAGCCTAAGTACTCGGCTTCATCCACCCAAATCACGTTGAAGAAAATCTCGCCGTACTGCTTGGCTTCGGGAGGGATTTCCAAGGACTGAACGTAACGGAGTGTCTCCTCCGCCGAGCGTGCTACGTAAGTATCCCAATTCTCGACGCCCTTTGAGGGTACAGAATTCCCGTGGATCTGCGACTGGCCATTGACTATGAGCGACCCCAAATGGCACCGTCGGTACGAACCGTCCACAACTCTGTTCCGAGGACTGCGAATCCATTCTGTCCAAGCCATTTTATAGCTCTCGCGACCAAGGTCGGTGGCCACGCTGCCTCCAACCCTGTTGTGAAAGCCCCTGCCGCCAACTCCGCAGGCAAGTTAGGCGGAAGCGCCTCGTTCTTCATAGACCCTCAAGAAGTGGTGTAGGAAGCATAAATCAGAGGGAGTTTCCTGCGAAGTCCTGATTAGTCGGCTAACCGGACAATTGGTCCGGCGCGAAAACTGATTGCTTTGCTGCTGCGCCGCGAATCGTTTCTACTTAATTGACGGGAAACACTGCTTCGCATATCGTTCAACAGAAAAAATCCTCTGTTTTGGAGGCCGACCATGCGCATTTCGGCTCTCGTCGTAGTAGCCATGGCAGTTGCCCTTCTGGGCGGGTGCGCCTCCGCCGTTTCGCCCCTTTATACGAACACGGATGGCATCACGGATCCAGCAATCGCCGGCACTTGGGTCGGCAACGAAAGAGATAATCAGAGCACCGTCCGAATTGAAAAACTAAACGATAGTTCGTACGGTGTAACCGTGCATGACCAGAAATCCGGCGACGACTCCGTCTACGACGCACACTTAGTGAGACTTGGCCACGTATCCTTTGCGGACTTGCTTCTGACGAACTATCGGCACGCTGGCCAAGACGTGGATCTTCCCGCGGGTGCCATTGCGCTTCACGAAATCGTCAAATATCAAATCACTGGCAATGAACTCTCTGTCTCATCCATCGATGGCGACGCACTCGCCAAGGCAGCCCGGCAGGCGGGCTTTTCACTCCAGCTGCGCGACACGGAAAAAAGTGGCGGAAGCACCATAATTCTTTCCACAACCCCAGAGCTCCGTCGTTATTTCTCCGCGCATCCCGCGGACATTTTTGGCACCGCTGAAGATCTCACACGCCAGCAGTGAGATGCCATTCGCACACTGGCACGATAACCAAACTCCGAGAAACCACTGGCAAATGGACGTGTAGTCGGCTAACCGGACAATTGGTCTGGGGCCAGGAGGCTTCGACCAGGACGCACACACAAGCCTAAATCCCGTCCAGATTGAACCTGTTTCGGCGCGGGCTAACGCCAAGCCTCTCGCGCTTCGAAGCACTCACGCGAGCCGCACGTTAATCTATCTTGGTTGGGGACTATCACTCGGACGTCAACCTGCCTTACATCGGGGGTTCGTAAGAGTAGGCAAGGCCGTCGAGGGTAACGGCGTAGGCCTTCGACCCATCCAGGCTCCACCGCAAATCGACGACATTCTCCGCCGGATGCTCATCAAACGCATCGGGCGCGTCCAGATCCACAATAAACAGGCGCCCCTTCGCCGAATTTTTCAGCCACGAACTGAAGCACACGCACAGCGGTTTGTGTGGATGGCACAAGCACAGCTCCGCGCCAAACGGCAACTGCTCCGCCTCGAGACTGGCCACATTCACCCGGTACGCTTGTCCCGCAGCGCAATAGATCAGGTATTTGCTGTCGGGAGTCCAGGTGATATCTGTGATGTGGCCCTGGGCGGGGAAGACTTTCTGCTCCTGAAATCCGGGCATGCGGACGAACAGAATTGAATCGTCCGCCCACTCGCCTTCGCTTTCCATGGCGGCCGCCAGCGTGCATTCATCAGGGCTGAACGAGAGTTGTCCGTATCCGGCGAACGTAGCTTCGTCGCACGCGGCGTCGCCGGGTGCTTGCGCGACGCCGTCCTGAATGGCCGCGTCGATGGACTGCTGGCTGACCCATTGCGGAGGTCCGATCCGTTTCAGTGCGGGTCCGGACATGACCATCGCATTTGTTGCCGCAACCCACAATTCCAGGTTCGCCTTCTTCCCCGCGCCCGCCATTGCCAGGTATCGTCCCATGCCCGACCAGCTGACGTAGCGCGGAAAGGAGCTAAATTCGCCAAACGTCCCGAGAAACATCTTGCTGTGCAGATCGAAGAAGTGCAGCGATGGTTCCCACAAACCCCACGCAGCCACCAGGAATTGCGCGCTTGGCGACCATGCGAATCCCGCGTTTGCCGCCAACCGCGAATTGAATGACATCGCCTCGTTCGGCACTGCGAGTGCGAGGGCCGGCACGCCGCGTTCGATGTCGTACAGAACCACGCGGTGCGGCTCGCCCTTCACCGGTGGTGCGACCGCACACACCAGGCCGCTGGAGGAAATCGAAGCGTGCGGCGAACGGCCGGAAAAGACCTTCGTCGTGAGCCAGTTCGAATTGCGCGCCAGATCGCGCAGGCCCCGAGCCACGAGCGCCGCCGAGCGCACCGCCAGCGCCTGCGGCGCGGCTGGCACGATTTGCTTGGTGGTGGTTTGGTCGGCGATCGGCATCGGGATAGCTAAACCTGAACGCGCTGTTGCAAGTTGTCGAGCCGGCGTTTCGCTTGTGCCACTTGCTCGTCCACTTTAGCCACGATTTCCTTCACCACGTCGCGCCCGTGTTTTTCCGCTTCGTTTACGCGCATGCGCAACTGATGAAGGTCGCAACGGAGCAGTTCCTGAAGTTCCGCCTCGATTTCCGAAAGCCGGCTCCTCGCCTGGCTGATGCGCCGGATCACGCGAATCAGTTCAGGGCCGGCGCCTTCGCCCTTGACGGCTTCGGGGCTGCACTCATATTCGGTCAGGATTTTCGTGAGTTCTGCTTCGTTTCCTTGCTCGTAAGCCTGGTTTGCCTCGGCCATGAGTTGTTGGCGCTTGGCGCGGTCGTCGCGATCGGACGTGAGGTCAGGGTGGACGCGCCGCGCGACTTCGCGATAAAGGCGCTTCAACTCAAGCGAAGCCTGAAACGGCTTCGGTTCCTGTTCTGTCTGCTCACCTGCCGACGTTTTTGTGCTGCTGGCGCGCGAACGCGCTTCCCGCGCGGCTTGCTGGGCGCGCAGATTGTCCGGCTGAGATTTGGCGATTTCTTCGGCAATTTGCGCGTTGAGTTCGTCGAGTTCGGTGTAGCGCGCGCCGACGAAATGCAGGTAGCGCCGCTCGAAGGCGCCAAGTTCGGCGCGGAGATTGGCGGCGCGCAGCTCGCATTCGGCGAGCTCCGTTTCTATGGCCGCTTGCTCCTCGCGCTTGCGCGCGAGTTCCTGATCCTCGGGCTTGACCGGAGTCAGCGTTTGCAGCGGCTGCGGTTCAGTGATTTTCGGCGCCATGGCCCTATGAAAATTGTACGGTTTGGCTGAGGCTGGGCTTGGGGTTTAGTTTTGCGAGTTTTCCAGAAAGCAACACGCAGCCAATCGCGGGAAAAGACACGACTGGCAACAGACCCTCGCACTCACGCCGGCGCCGAAGAGAATCATCCAAAGGTAGTTGGCGAGGGCATTAGTCTGGATTCCGCGAAGATCGCGCAGAGCGGTTATACTGAGCACATGAAGGCGGATGCGGCAGCACCGGCTGATACCAGCTCGCTTGCGGCCCGGTCGCGGTTCAGGACGGCGATGATTGTGGCGGCGATTGCTGATGCCCTGCAGATCATCATTTTTCCGGCGTTTGTGGAAGGTGCCCTATCACCCGCTGATGATGCGCTCGACATTGTGGTGGCGGCTGTGCTGATTCCGTTGCTTGGCTGGCACTGGGAATTTCTGCCGTCATTTCTGGCAAAACTTGTGCCGGGAGTGGATTTGGTTCCGTTCTGGACGCTCGCGGTTGCTAATGTTTATAGGAAATGGAAGCGGATGGAGAGACAGTCTCCGGGCGACCCGGCGCAGCTGAGCGAGTAAGGCCGCGTTGAAGATTACCCGTTGCGCAGGGCTTGGATGGGGTCGGTCTTCGACGCGCGGACAGCCGGGAGGAGGCAGCCGAGAATCGCCGTCGTTATCATAACCGCGAAGGCTGAACCGAAAACGACCGGATCGCGCGGCCCAACTTTGTAAAGCAGGTTTCCAAGCAAGCGAGTCAGCAAGAGCGCCGCACCGGTGCCGAGTAGCAACCCGCTTACGGTTAGCGCCATGACGCGCGACATTACGAGCCGAATCAATTCGGAGGCGTCCGCTCCCAAAGCCATGCGCAGGCCCAGTTCACGCCTGCTTTGGGATACGCCGTAGGATATGACGGCGTACAAGCCGACCGTAGCGAGCAGCAGCGCGAGTCCCCCGAGAATCGCGACCAGGGTCACCGCAGCCAGTTGTGCGGAGGTCGAGCGATCGAGCTGTTCCTGCATGGAGATGACTTCGTACGCCGCAAGCTGCGGGTCCAGCGCGTGCAGTTCGCGTGCGAGGGCTACCGTTATCGACGCAGGGCGCATCAATGTTCGAATCTCGAGTGCGGTACTGATCGAAAAATTCTGCCGCAGTGGCACGTAGAAGAACGGCTGCGGCAATTCCCTGACGTTGCTGTACTTGGAGTCCTTAGCTACGCCGATCACCCGCGTCCATCTGCCTTTGACCTGTAGCCGTTTCCCAATGGGGCTTGCACCGCGCCAAAATCGCGCGACCATCGTCTCGTTGACGATGGAAACCAACTCCGCTTTCTCGTCATCTTCGCGCGTGAATTCGCGCCCGGACACAAGCGCAATCCCCACCGTCGAGAAATAATCCGGCCCTATCTCGTTATACTCGACGGACGGCTGCTCATCGGGGGGAGGAACGTAGCCGTCGACGGCGATGGTCGTGGCCGAATATGTGCCGTTGCCGAGGGGCACCCTTCGGGCTAATGTGGCCGATTCGACTCCGGGGACGGCTTTGACGCGATCGATGAGTTCGTCGTCAAACGCTTTCGCGCGCTGCTCGTCATAGCCGGGCGAAACGAGATCGACAGAGGTGTACAGCACACCTTTCGTCTCAAATCCAGGGCTTGTGGTTCGGATTCGCTTCAAACTCTGCATCAGGAGTCCTGCGCCCACGAGCAATACGAAACTGAGAGAGACCTGCACCAGGACTAGCCCGGTGCGGACCCAACCACGGCGGTTTCCGACAACGCCCTGCGAGTCCGATTTGAGCGCGCCGGCCAAGTCGATGTTGGTCGCCTGCACTGCGGGAACCAGCGCAAAGAGCAGCGTCGCCACGATGCACACGCTCGCGCTCAGGGCCAAAACGCGCCAGTCAATCTCTCCTGGTAGATACATCTTGACGCCGCTGCGAGCAGGGAAGAGCAGAACCAGCACGTGCTGGCACCAGTGCGCAACTGCCAAACCGCCAAGAGCGCCGAGGAGAGCGAGTACCAATCCTTCCGTGATCAACTGCTTCAGCAAGCGGGCGCGTCTGGCGCCGATTGCCAGCCGGACCGTCAGCTCGTGTCGCCGGCCGAAGGAACGCACGAGCAAAAGGTTCCCTACGTTGGCGCAAGCGATGAGCAAAACAAACGTCACCACGGCCAGCATGATTTGGAGAGTCGGCAAGAGTGTGCGTGCGTTGTTGAACGGCGTCTGCCAAAGCGGCCACAATTGGAAGTTGCGTCCGCGATTCGTACCAGGGTAATCCGCTTCGAGTTGTCTTCCAACGGACGAAACCTCTTGCTGAGCCTGAGTGAGCGTTACTCCGGGCTTCAATCGTGCGTAGGATTCAATCCATCGGGCGCTGCGGTCCTCGAGTTTGTAGCCACCCGCTTGGAATATCTCCTCCATTGATGCGGGAACCCAAAACTGCATGGCCCATCCGACAAAAGTGCCGTAGAAGCCCTCTGGGGCCACGCCAATGATGGTGTGGGAAACTCCGTTGAGCCGCTGCGTTTTTCCGATGACTTGAGGATCGCCATGAAAGCGTCCTTGCCAAAGTTGGTAGCTGATCACGGCGACCGGGTGGGCCATACGGTTGGAATCCTCGCCGGGCGAAAATCCCCGGCCCAAAATCGTATGCAGTCCGAGCGCGTCAAAATAGTTTGCCGAGACTATGCTTCCCACGGTGCGTTCGGCGCGGTCACCGACGCTCAATGCGCTGCCCGTAATCTTGGTGACGAAGAACGAGTCGAACAGCGTGCAGCTTCGTTGCAGGTCGAGAAAGTCCGGCCACGAAAGTGAGGTTGGATCCGTTTCGCCGCGCGATGTTCCGGTCAAGGCAACCAGCCGCTCTTGGTGCGCCACAAGCGGGTACGGCCGGAACAATAGGCCTTCAGCCCAACTGAACACGGCCGCATTGGCGCCGATCCCCAGCGTCAGGCACAAGGCCGCCAGGGTCGTGAACCCGGGATTTCGTCGCAGAACCCGCAGACCGTAGCGCGTGTCTTGCAACATCGTTTCGATCGCGGGCAGGCCCCGCGTTTCCCGATAGGCCTCTTTCGTTTGCTCGATGCCGCCGAACTGAATCCGCGCCTGACGTCTCGCAGTCTCGGGATCCATTCCTTTCCTTTCGTTGAGTTCCGTGGCCATTTCCAAATGCGAGCGCAGCTCTTCATCGAGCTCGTCGTCGCGATGGCGCCCCCAGAAGATAGTGGCCAATCGACTGATGAAGGTGCGCAGTGACCCGCTCATTGGTTAGCTCGTGCCAAGGACACGATTGATCATCGAACACATCCGGCTCCAGTCCTCGGCTTCCTTCACGAGCTGTTTGCGCCCCGCGCGCGTCAGCGTGTAGTACTTTGCTTTGCGATTGTTTTGCGAAACGCCCCACTTCGAGTTCACCCAGCCTCGCTGCTCGAGCCGCAGAAGGGCGGGATATAGCGTCCCCTGATTCAATCGCAACAAATCTTCGGACACTTGCTGGATGCGCATCGCGATGCCGAACCCATGCACCGGACCCATCGTGTCGAGTGTCTTGAGCACGAGCATGTCCAGCGTGCCCTGAAGGACTTCAGCTTTGGACGGCGTCATGGAAGGAGTCATATTCTCCTCTTGGATATCAACAGGAGAGATCCTAGCACACTTCTGTAGAGGGTCAACGGAAGCTTTTGCTGCGGAGTTGCAATCGCGGGGACGCGGGATTAGCCTTGAGCCGACGTCCGAAGGAGGTGCGGCATGCCCGTTTACATGGTTGACCGCGACTTGCCTGGAATCAAAATGGAACAACTGGCTGCGGCGCAGAAGGCGGCAATTGACCTCAGCGAGAAAATGACCGCTCAGGGCAAGAAGGTACGCTACATCCGGAGCGCCTTCGTGCCCGGCGAGGCGCATTGCATGTGCTTCTTCGAGGCAGCAAATCCCGAAGTGGTGAAAGAGTTGAACGAGACGGCCAAGATTCCCTTTAAGCGGATTGTCGAGGCTATGGATTTGACTCCCAAATAAATCTCACAAGAACGAGTTTCAAGAGGCCGGGCGAGCGCGACCAGGCGTTGCGGTGTGTCCGGCGGATGAACCGGTTGGTTACCGTTACAACCGTCCGGCTTGACTCCTCAGATCCCTCGCTCAGACACGGAAGTGATGGCTGGGGTAGAGCAGTTATATGGGAATCTCGGATAAGTCTCGCCGTGCTTCCTGCGCCCGGCGAAGCGAGCGGAGCATCCAAAGGCCCGAGATTTCCTGCGATCGTCGCGAATTCCAGGAGGAATCATGGCAACTACAAGAGTGGCGGTGGCGCCGATGAAGGCGGCGCAAATTTCCAGGCCCCGAGGAGATTTTGAGATTGTCGAGCGCGAGATTCCTAAGCCAGGTGCGGGGCACGTGCGAATCAAAGTGCAGGCCTGCGGCGTCTGTCACAGCGACGTGCTCACGAAGGACGGTTTGTGGCCGGGGATTCAGTATCCGCGTGTGCCCGGACACGAAGTCGTGGGCATTATCGACGAACTCGGGGAAGGCGTCTCGGCGTGGAAGAAAGGGCAGCGCATCGGCGTTGGCTGGCACGGCGGCCACGACGGGACGTGTCTCTTTTGTCGGCGCGGGGATTTTGGCAATTGCGTGAATTTGCAGGTATCGGGCATCAGCTATGACGGGGGGTATGAGCAGTACATGGTGGCTCCAGTGGAGGCGCTGACAACGATGCCAGAAGGGCTGAGCGACGCCGAAGCGGCGCCGCTCCTCTGCGCCGGAATTACGACGTTCAACGCGCTGCGCCATAGCGGCGCTGGCCCGGGCGATCTGGTCGGGATTGTCGGAATCGGCGGCTTGGGGCACCTGGCGGTTCAGTTTGCCAACAAGTTCGGTTACAAGGTCGCGGCGATTGGCCGCGGTGGCGAAAGCGCGCCGCTTGCGAGAAAGCTCGGCGCTTTCGTTTACATCGACAACCAAGTAATAAACGCAGCTGACGCGTTGCAGAAAATGGGCGGGGCAAAGGTGATTCTGGCCACAGCCCCAAGCTCGAAATCCATGACCGAAGTGATCAACGGACTGGCGCCGAACGGGAAGCTCGTGGTAATCGGCGTGACATTCGATCCGATTGAGGTCACGCCGGTACAGCTCATCACCGGTTATCGAGCAATTCAAGGCTGGGCCTCAGGTATACCGACGGATGCCGAGGACACCCTGAATTTCGCGGAACTGAGCAGCGTGCGTCCGATGATTGAAACGTATCCGCTCGAGAAAGCCGCGGAGGCCTACGCGCGCATGATGAGCGGCAAGGCGGAATTCCGAGTGGTCTTGACGATGTGAGGGACTGGCAGGCTGGTGCGGTTTTCTCCCGCGCACAAGGAAGTGGTTTTCGAAGTCGCTACGTAGGAGGAGCTCGATGCTCCCGGGACGATATGTTTGGGCGCTGCGATGGCAGCTTCTCTGCATGTTGGCAGCATCTTGTGTTCTTGTCTCAAGCTCCCAACTCTTAGTCCGAGCCTCTCGAGGGCCAGAAAGGAGAGAAAAGGTGCAGGATTCCACCCTGTATCGTAGCAGGAACATTGATGGCCTTTCGATTTTCTACCGGGAGGCAGGACCGAAAGACGCGCCAGTTTTGCTCTTGCTACACGGGTTTCCCTCTTCCTCGCGAATGTTCGAGCCTCTCTACGAGCGGCTCTCCGACCGTTATCACTTGATCGCGCCGGATTATCCGGGCTTCGGACACAGCGACTGGCCGGACCCAAAAAAATTCGCGTACACATTCGATCACATTGCGCAAGTCATGAATCACTTTACGGAAGCGATGGCGTTATCGCGCTACACGCTCTACATGCAGGATTACGGCGGGCCTGTTGGTTTTCGGATGATTCTGGCGCATCCGGAGCGGGCCGAGGCGCTGATCGTGCAGGACGCAGTGGCGCACAACACGGGGCTGGGAGCGAACTGGAAGACGCGGCGAGCGTTTTGGGCCGATCGATCCACGAACGAAACCGCCCTGCGCATCAATCTGCTGTCGCTCGAGACGACGCGAGCGCGGCACGCTGGGGGCGATCCGAATCAGGAACGCCACGATCCGGATCTTTGGACTGACGAATTTTATTTTCTGAACCAACCGGGCCAGGCGGACATTCAAAGCGACCTTTTTTACGACTATCGCACAAACGTGGAATCCTACCCGAAGTGGCAAGCGTGGATGCGCGAGAACCAGCCGCGCTTGCTCGTGATTTGGGGCAAGTATGAGTCGTCATTCGATCCTTCGGAGCCCGAAGCCTACCGGCGCGATGTGCCGAGCGCGGAAATACACATTGTCGACGGAGGGCATTTCGCGTTGGATACAGCTGCAGACGAGATTGCGAGGCTGGTGAGCGGGTTCGTCGCAGCCAAGAGGCAGGCGGCGCACTAGCCTCTCTGAATTGGAGATGTTACCGGCTCTCGGCGGCCACTACGCTATTTGGATATCGCGCGCGGCCTAGGGCCCGAGTTCGCCGCGAACTGCGGCAACGCACTCATTCGACCGCTACTTGCTAGCGACGACGGAGCCGTTGGTTTTTTCCGCCGCTTTTGAATCGTGATAACGGGTCAAGTAAATCAAGAAGGGCGTCACTTCAAGCGGCATTTTTTCCCGCGCGGAGCTGAGCGCCACGGGCTTCGTTTTCATTAGCTCGACATGATCGTCCCAAGGATCGAGTTTCAGCCGAGCACCGAGCGGTAAGGCGGCGACCTGATCGAGCTTGTCAGCCTGGAGCTGCGGGCCCAGCGTCAAAAGCGCGGAGCTAAGCGCCACCCCGTTGCCGAGGCGTGCGTCGATGAGCGACGGCAGTGCCGGCGATTCCACGGAAAGCTGTTTCAAGAAGAGAGCTGCATTCGAAAGCTTGTCCTTATAGGGCGAATTCTTCAAGAGGTCAAAGGCTTTTTTGTTGGCCATGTCAACTTCCGCCGGCGTAGCCTTAAAGGAGAAGCGAGACAGGGCCTCGGCGGCGGTGACGTTAGTGGTGTCGTTGAATCCCCATTGGTCCGTCGAGGGTTTGGTAATCATTATGGCGGCGAGTTCCTGCGCGAGCGCAGTGGCAAGGCTCGGCTCATCGGGAAGCACGTCGATCAAGCCGCGGCTGATAACGATCGTATGGCCAATGGAGAAGGATTCGAGAGTGGTGGTCAGCAAAACGCGGCAGTGGACGTCGATATCGACGTTGTTGGTCACTTCGAGATTGTTGACGACCGTCTCCAGGATTTTTTCCACCTGACCCGAGGGTGCTAGCAATCCGATGCGTTGTAGGCGATCGAGCACGTTCACTTCGGCGCGCTGCTGCCACTCGCGTTCGGCTTCCGTTGGAGAATAATCCTGGTGACCATTGCCGTCCGCCGTAGCGGACTGAACTGCTGCGGGCTGATTGAAATCCAGCGGCCGGTTAGCGTTTGGCAGGTTGTAGCCCCAAAGGCGCGTCTGCGCGCGGAACCGGATGGACGATCCGGAAGAATTCCTAAGCTCAGATTCCTGGCTATAAACAAACGCGGGCAGCCACAGGTCTGGCTGCAGATTCAGTCGCCAGCTATCGAAGTGGAGATTAAAACCG
>Ga0187783_10001722_pt1 | contig 16209 bp, 14 predicted proteins | sample 1015_SJ02_MP02_2_FD_132471 | JGI IMG/M metagenome (GOLD analysis project Ga0187783, IMG submission 132471) | Tropical peat soil microbial communities from peatlands in Department of Meta, Colombia - 1015_SJ02_MP02_20_MG | ecosystem: Environmental > Terrestrial > Soil > Wetlands > Peat | place... | reverse complement strand
TGAATTCCCCCAACCCGTACGCATGAACGTGAGATATCCGAACACAACCAACCAAGCGAGCAGCGCAGCCAGTTCCAGGTAGTTACGAAAGTCTCGTGCCCACGCCCGTCCCTCGTGAACCCAGCCTAATATCGCCGGCGTCACCGTGAGGAATCCCAAGGCATCACCGAAAATCCAAATCCTCCATTCCAGCCAGTAGGCAACCTGTAAGCGGCCAGCGGAACCCACAAACGCGGCGACGCACGGTGCGAGAATCACAGCAACTGCCAAGTACTTCGCCAAAGCCCCTACGCTTCTCAGACGGGGCGTTCCTTGGAAGACACGATTAAGCGCCAACGTCGCAATTAGCAAGGCGGCGAGGGCGCTCAAAAAGAACCAGATCTCGGAGGTGATGGTTGTGCCATGCTTTAGGTCAGCAATCGCCATCGCTACGATCCCTGACGCAACGAGCGTCGGCCAAATTTTTCGCGATGTCAGCAGCAACACTGCTACCAAAAATGGGGTAGCCGGCCAAAAGGTAGGGTTTTGCCGAGGAGGAATCCCCAGCACGTAGACTATTTCGACGGCATAATAGCAGACGATAACCACGAGGCAGACGAGGACCGCGGTAGGAGGCGGCGAACCAAGCTTCCAGGAAGGAACGGAAGCCTTGATTTGTATTCTTCGCATCCCCGTGCCCGAGTTTTGCCTTCGACGATCGAGGCAGTTTATAGCACAGCCGAAGCCACGAAACGAATTTGGCGGAACAAGGGTGGTCCTGCGCACGAACAAGTACCTGCCGCCTCAGTCCCCTGCACCGGTTCGATTGTGTCGCATCAATCGCGCTCTCCAGCCGAAATAGACTTCAGACGGACCACTAAAGCGCCGAAGTGGGGCGACCGGTCATGAACAGCCTGCAGATATTCCCGTCGTCCCTTGTGTCCCAACGTGGGCCTCCTCAATGGTTTACATCTTAAATGGCGCGCCGTTTCAGTCTTCGATTACACTCTACGCGGCGCGATAGGTCCCTCGACTCGTGTCTCCCGTTCCGCTATGATGTGCGCCCGCCGCGGGTAACTTTGACTCTGACTCTTCAGGAAGGAGAACCTTGACCAGTCGGGTCGCGCCAGCACCAGGGTGCCCTCGAGTGTCTCACACAGTTGAAGTGTGGCGGTTCGCAAGCCTGATCTTCGTTTTGATCTTCGCCGCTGTTGTTCGGTCTGCCATCGCCACTCGTCTCGACGGATTCACCATCGATGAACCCTATCACATCGCCGCTGGCGTCTCTTATGTGCGCTACGCTGACTTCCGTATCAATCCCGAACAACCGCCGCTTGTTAAGCTCTGGGTCGGCGCTTTCATAGCTCCTGCCGGCTTCCGTCTCGAAAGCATCCGCCCCTTTGCGGACAAAGCTGACGAGCGAGAGTTCACCGAGCATGATGTCTATTCCAGTAACGATTTCAACGCTGTGCAGCGGCGTGCGCGGGTCGCCATGTGGGTGCTCAACGGGCTTCTCCTTTTTCTCCTCGCGATCGCCTTGCGTAGAAGCTTCGGCTCCGGCGTCGCACTCGGGACTCTACTCATTCTTGCGATTGATCCGACGGTGGCCGCACATCTGCCCGTGGTCATGACAGATTTGCCCGTGTCGCTCCTCGCTGCGAGCACAGTAGCGCTCGCCGTTCGAGCGTTTCGCATTTGGGCCTGGACGGATATCTGATTTGCGCCGCCGCCCTGGGGCTCACGCTCGGGGCGAAACACTCGGCGCCAGTATTTCTCATCTTTGTGATTCTGACGGGCGCTGTCGTTGCACTGGCCGCGCCAGTCCCCGACTCAGCCGGGTCGCGATCGCTATGTCTCGGCAAGCTGGTTGCCGTTCTAGCTGGTGCCCTAGCTGTCCTGTGGGGCTGTTATTTCTTCCGCTACGCCGAGAGCAATACGGGGCAAGAGGTGTTCAAATCGCCCGCTTGCGAGCAAGATTGAGGATGTCCATTCGCGCTCATACCATGCCGTGCTTACCGCAATGGCGAAAACCCACGTCGTCCCGCGCGCCTACATCTGGGGCTTTGCGGACACCATTCGCGCCGGTCTTGAAGGCCGAGCGGACCCCATCACCGCGTTTGGCCGCGCCTATCTCGCAAGTGCGCCTCGCTACTATTTCCCGGCGACGATCCTGCTGAAGTTGCCGATCGGTACATCGGTAATTGTATTGATCGGCTTGTTTCTTTTTTTCGCGCGTCGTCTGCCGGCAGAATGTCGCGCCGGCTTTACAATTGTATTCGCGGCGCTCCTTCTGTTCCTGCTGGTGCTCGTCTTAGGATCGACATACGCTGGAATTCGTCACGCTCTCCCCGTCGTTGTGCTACTTGACGTCTTCGGTGGCGCAGCGATTAGCGCGGCTTCTGCTTCGCCCAGCCGGGCCTTGCGCATGACCGTCGCCGTCGCCTTGGTTGCAGCGGCAGCATCTGCCCTCTCTATCATACGGCCGTGGGAGTATTTCAACGAACTCGTTGGCGGCACAAAGAACGCGTATCCATATTTTAGCGATGAGGGCGTGGACCTCGGCCAGCGCGGTAAAGAACTCGCCGACTACTATCGCCGGGTTCTCGAACCGACCGGCCAAGTTCCCGTAGTGAACTATGGACCGATCGGCATTCCGGAACTGACCGCTCGGCAACTGGATTGGCTAGGCCGCGACGTTGAGCGCGACGAAGCGCGACTCAGTGCGGCGAACTATTCCGGCACAGTCTTAATCGACGCTCGGTTTGTAGGCCCGAAGCCGTTCTGGGATGCGGCTTCGCTGCGCGCTCGCGTTCCCAGCGCACGCTTCGGTAATTTGCTAATTTACCAGGGGTCTTGTTCTTGCGCCGCGCTCTTCGCCTCCAACCTTTATGAATTGGCCATTTCAAAGGTCTACGCGGAGAAACCGGATTTGGAAGCAGGACGGCGTCTGCTGCGTCAGTCGACCAGCATGGACCCCAGCGCATTTTTCGCTTCGATCGAGTTGGGCAATGTCTCCCGGAAGCTCGGCTTTCGCGAGGACGCCTTCCGGGCCTATTCCAACGCATTGCGTTATGCGCCCGGCGACGATCTAGAGCTTCGCCGGTCTCTTCAGCAGCAGATCCAAAGAATTTCCACCGAACGGCTGGATCAAGTCCCCGACTTGCGCAATCCGTTTCTTGAATAACGCCATCCGAACGGCGGCGGAACCGGTCATCGCAGCGATACGCATTCCAGGGTTTTGTCGGCACGGAAAGTTGCAGGAGCTTGTAGCAGCCGATGGTCGCTATCGTATCTTACGAGGATTGCGATATGGAGTAACGGATAGCAGGGACGGTCAGCGTCGAATGGGAGGTGGCTATAATTCGCTAGGCGCTGATGGAGGAATCTCCTCCACTCTCCGTTACAAACTTCCAGAATGAGCGGATGCCTTTGGTAAATCGGATGTCCCGCACCTGCGCGAGCTCCAGGCAGGCGCGAACTGCCTCTTCAGCCCCTCGGTGCGTGGGCAACAAGCGAAAGACGACCCGATGTTTCCCCGCCGATTCAATGGGCTCGATCACCGACGGAAAGAATATGCCCTGGCCAACTTCAAAATTCCACGCCTTGCCTACCAGTACCTGCCTCTCCGGCCCAACCAGCAGGCGCCGGTAGCCAAACATCAGCGTGCCATCCTCGCTCGTGCGTAGGCGTCCGTACGCCCGCCGCGGTAGCTTGCTTACGCGTGTGGAGAACGCAGGCACACTCTCACCGGGATTGGGTTTGTCCTGGGCGCCAAACAACAAAACTCTCAGCAATCCCAACGCAAAGACGGTACCAAAGAAGGCTGTGCGCAGGGCCCAGCCGAAGAGAAGTAAGCTAAAGACGATAACGGATAGGCAGAGCAGCAGACCAAGATGCGGACTAATGAGAGCCGTGATCATTAGCACCGCGAAGATAGTGTTTCTAATTGTCTTCAGCAGGAAGTCGAGAAATGGGAACGGACTGATCATAGCCAGCACATCAAAGGAATGCCCGACTAGCCAAACTACAAATGTGACTGCCAGTCCTACGGCGGTATAGAGAACAGCCGTCGCGACGCTGAAGGCGTGATGAACACTGCTCATCTGTGCGGTGGCCGCGAACACCACAGGCTCGCTGTGCATAAATGCAAAGAGTGCGCGCAGCGATGGGAGCCCCATTACCCGTGCCACCTGATTTAACACCACAGGAAATGCTATCAGCACTAGCCCTGCGTGATTGACAAACAGGACTTCAGCTGCATCCAAAGGCTTCTTGATCAAGGGTGCGAACCCCCCAAGAGTGTCTTTGATGAAGATGAGAACCAGCAGCACCATGATCGGTACCCAGAACTTTGGCTTCTGAATCAGCGGCAGCTGATCGCGCTGTGCTCGGGGCGTGTGATAGTACTGCCACACGCCCATGACGCAGACGCCCACGAGGGGCGAGATTGCTGTGCTTGTAACCGTCGCCAGCGCACTCGAGATCTTCTCCCCGCTTTTTAGCACTTGTTGCGTCTCCTGCTCGTCGGTCTGCACCACCGGGACGAACGCGAATATCAGTAACCACATCAGAATCAGCGACCGAGGCATATCTCTACCCCCTCCGTCCTCGCCTCATCGTCTTTTCACATTAGCGAGCTTCGGCATCACTTTCACGATTGCAGGAACCGGCACCGACAATACAAGACTTCCGATGAAATCGGATGCTCGATCCACAACGCGGTGGTCGGGCAATTGTGTCGCCGAACCGAAGCCGGCGGGCGTCAGTTCGGACGGTAAGAAGTTCATTTCTGCATATCGCGCTTTCGCCGAGGGGTGACAGGCGGGATTGGTGGCGTCAACAAGAATGGTTAACAAAGCCAGTCAACATTCTCTGCTGAATTGCAAATGGAATAGCACCCCAATAGCACCAGCAGGAGCTCGTTCCGACTTACTGTTCGAAACCCTTATCCCTAACCCTGGCGCGCGCCAGGTTTAGGCCCCGGCTTCTGCGCGGCCTTCACTTTGAGGGCCTTGGCAATGTCGGCCTCCTTCCACCGCCAAAGCGTGCGCCCTCCGCCCAGTGGGACTGCAATGGACGGCCGAACTTTCCCGAAGGCGAGCCAACGATTGAGCGTTCTGAAAGACACACGTAGCTTGGCAGCGGCCTGCCTGGTGCTATAGCTCCTCTTCTTCAGCATCGTCGCTTTTCCATGTTCAGTACGCACATTGGCGGCCAGACCGTGAGAGACAGTTATGTCCACATATATGACATAATAATGGGAATGAATCCGACAATCGCCTCTATTTTGAGAACATAGGCAAAACCATCCTCGCTTCCCTTTTGACACTGCCGATTTCGTCGCGCAGTCCAATACAAAGATGACGCAACCGATGGTTGTTTAGCCGATTCGGACATCCCCATTGCGAGTTGGACTTCAAAAGACACGTACAATTCTTTGATCCAAGAGAGAGTCTACGCGGCAGAAGGTACGGCACTACGGGACAACAGCAAATCTTCGGTGCGCATGGGATTTCGGCGAACCACAGCTTTCAATCCTGGCCGGCCCAGTCCGACTGCAATTTCGGTGGGTGCATCAACGTTTGCATCACCACGCAGTACTGCTCGGTTTTCTCGCGCAGTCCGCGCAATTGTTCTGCAGTGGCCTTCGGTGCAGCCACATCGAAGTGAACCAAAATGCTCTCGAATCCTACGGGCACGTCCTTCGCTATTCCAAGCGTGCCTCGCAAATCCATTTTCCCTTCGACCGTCACCTCGATGCTTTCCGTCGGTACGCCCATAGCCGCGGCGACCATCTGGCACGTGATTTGAGCGCACGCCGCGAGGGCCCCGAGCAGCAGGTCGCCCGAGCACGCGCCCGTGCCTGCGCCTCCCACCCCCTTGTGCGCCTCGGCACCGTAAATCGCGCGTCCGATGTCGACCGAGCATGCGATCGGCGCGTCGGTTTGAGAACCCTTCGCCCGCAGGATAATTTGCGACGCGCCGGGATCGCTGCGGTATTGTTCCTTCAGCGGCTTCTGAAGCGTTCGAAGGTCCATGGCAGATTCGCCCCTTCAGGATGGCGCGCTTCGCTCTGATTTGCTGCGCCTTGAAACCACCTTAACCCAATGCTAGCATACTGCGCTCGAGAGGTTCCCGTGCCCAAATTCGTCATCGAACGGGAAATCCCCGGCGCTGGTAATCTGAGCGACGCCGAACTTCGAGAGATCTCCAGGAAGTCGGTCGGTATTCTTGCCTCGATGGGCCCGCAGATTCAGTGGCTCCACAGTTACGTGACGGGCGACAAGGTCTATTGCGTCTACCTCGCTCCGGACGAGGGCTCCATCCGCGAGCACGCCCGCCAGCTGGGCCTTCCCGCCAATCGAGTTTCGGCGGTACGGCACCTCTTGGATCCGTCAAGCGCGGAATAGGTTGCGGATCGGCGGCATCCGTCCTCGGTGGGCACTAGGAAGAAGCTCCCAAGCCCAGTACCTCCTCGATCGCTTTCTCCGTCGGCGTAGCCCAACCTTCGGACCACGCAGCCGCCACTGCTGCCTCGGACAAAGATTTTCGCGCCGGGTCGAGCAGTGCTTCGAGTCTGGTTTGGTCCGCAGGCGAACGGGGCGCGCCGATATCCTGGCGCAGCGCGCGCGCGGTGCCTGCCAGCCGCAGTGCGCGCTGCGCCTGTGATTGAGCCGCCGCCAGGCATGCAAAACATTCCAGCAGGCGCGCAATGCCGCGCTTGTGTCCTAGTTCCCGGAAAATCCTGAGGCTTTCTCTGTACAGCGAATCCGCGGTCGCGTAATCTCGCTGCTCCCTCGCCAGGGTCCCCAAATCTGCCAGCGTTGCCGCGACGCCCCAGCGATCGCCAAGCTCGCGAAAAATTGCCAAACCCTGCTGATAAAGCGTGCGTGCGGCCGCGGACTCTCCCTCATCGTGAGCGATGTCTCCTTCGTTGTTCAGCGACCAAGCAACTCCGTTCTGGTCTCCCAAGGCACGAAATATCGAGAGACACTCGCGGCATAAGGTTCGCGCGCGAGAAAAGTCTCCTTGCAGCTTGACCACATTCGCCAGGTTGCTTAACGCCCGAGCGATAGCCTTTTGATCTCCCAGTTCCCTCCAAAGCGCCAGGCTTTCCTCCAGCAGGGGATGCGCCACAGCGAGGTGGCCTTGGATTCGCGCCGTAGCCCCTAGCGCATTCAGCGAAACGGCTGCGCCCTGCTTGTCTTCCAGTTGTCGCGCAACCTCCAAACTTTCCCTCAGCAGACCGTCTGCCGCTGCATAATCTCCCTGCACTCCGGCGAGTATGCCAGCGGCGAAAAGCACGCGCTCGCGCGCCTTTGTGGGAGCGGCCGCTTCCGACATCTTCAGCAGTTTGGCGAGTCTGTTCCGGCCTTCGATCAAATATTCGCGCGTTTCCCAGAAGCGAAACATGGCGGCGCCGAGACGCAATCCCCACTCGCCATCCCCCGTTTCCGTCAGCCACTCCAGTGCGGCGCGAAGATTGTCGTGCTCCAGTGCGAAACGTTCCAGCCATTCGGCTCCGTCCGCACCGCTCTGCTCGCTGGCTTCCTCTTCCGCCAACACTAAGCAGTACGCGGCGTGCGCTCGGCGCGTGGGTGCTTCTTCCCCGCTTTCCTTCAGCTTTTCTCGCCCGTATTCGCGAATCGTTTCTAGCATCAGAAAACGCGATTCGCCGTTCTTCTGCTCGATCTGATGGACCAGGCTTTTGTCCACCATGGACGCCATGCCATCGAGCAGGTCGAGCTCCAGATCGCTTTTCGTGTCGCAGACGGCCTCGACGCCCTCGAGCGTACATCCGCCTACAAACACCGAAAGTCTTCGAAGGAGCTTCTGCTCGGCGGAGTTCAGCAGGCCGTAGCTCCAATCGATGGTTGCGCGCAGCGTCTGCTGCCGTTGCGGCAGATCGCGCGCGCCGCCCGTCAATAACTGCAACCGGCTTGTCAACCTGGTGCGCATCGCCGAGGGTGACAGCACCTTTACTCGGGCGGCCGCTAGCTCAATTGCGAGCGGCAGCCCGTCCAGCCCCGCACAGACTTCGATCACAGCGGGCGCGTTGTGCCGGTCGAGCTCGAAATCCGACTTGGCCGCGAGAGCGCGTTCCACGAACAGGGCAACCGCCGGGTATTGCGCCAGAGCTTCGAGTCCCGGCAAGGATCGCAAATCTGGCACCGCAAGCGCCGGCACGGGAAACTCATGCTCCCCGTAGACATGCAGCGCCGCGCGGCTGGTGACCATGATTTTCAGATGGGGGCTGGCGGTGAGAAGCTCCGTCAGCTGCGGCGCCACTTGAACCAGATGCTCGAAGTTATCGAGAAGGAAAAGCATCGGCGCGCGCAGCGACTGCTGCAGATTCTTCGTTAGTATTTCCAGCGGCGACTGTGCCCCGGCTTCCCGGATTTTCAGCGTCTGAAGAATCGCCGGTATTACCAGCCCAGGGTCGTTGATCGCGGAAAGCGGCACGAAATGGGCTCCGTTCGGAAACTGTTCATCCAGCTCCCTTGCAACCTCCACCGCGAGGCGCGTCTTGCCGATGCCTCCGGGTCCCGTTACGGTCACCAAGCGTACGTCAGGACGCAGCAAGAGTTCTTTCGCAGCCGCGACCTCCTTTGCGCGCCCCACCAGCTTCGTCCGCTGCACGGGAAGATTCGTCGAGGGGATCTCCGCTTCCTCCTGCGCGGATTTCCCGGCGGGTCTCGACTCAGGCTCGGTCACCACTGCGGCGGTTCGTCCTGAATCGAAATCCCGTTTCAGCCGGAGCAAATCCGTACGGATTTCAGCGGCGCTTTGATATCGCAGCCTGCGCTCTTTCTCGAGCGCCTTGTGGATCACATCTTCCAGCTTTGGTGAAAGGTCAGGATTGAGGCGCATGGGCGGCACCGGTCGGCGATTCAAAATTGCGTCCGTGATCAAACCCGGCGTTTCGCCTCGGAAGGGGAGAGCGCCAGTCACCGCCTCGTAGAGCACCACGCCAAAGGAAAAAATATCGGTGCGCACATCCAGTTCTTCGCCCCGCACTTGCTCGGGAGACATGTACGGAATCGTGCCGATGGCCGATCCAACTCCAGTGAGCCTTTCGGCTGTCTCCATCGACGACGGATTCATTGCGCCGCCTTCTGGCGCCAGCTTCGCTAGGCCAAAATCCAGAATCTTCGTGTGTCCGCTCTTGGTGATGAAAATGTTGGCAGTTTTGATGTCGCGGTGGATCACTCCCTTGGCGTGCGCCGCATCCAGGGCGTCCGCGATCTCGATTCCCCACTCGAGTACCTTTCCTACAGGCAGCGGCTTCCCGGAGATGCTGCCTCGGAGCGTCTGACCTTCGAGAAACTCCATGGCGATGAAGTGCAGTCCGTCACGATCGCCCACGTCGTACACGATGGCGATGTTCGGGTGGCTCAATTTCGCTAGCGCGAGTGCTTCTTTGTGAAAGCGCTGCCGAGCGGCCTGGTTGTCGAACAAGCCCAGCGGAAGAACCTTGATCGCTACGTCGCGTTCCAATCGCTCGTCACGCGCACGATAGACCACACCCATGCCGCCTGCCCCGATGCATTCGACGATTTCGTACGGTCCGAGTTTCGTGCCGCGCTCGACCAACGCGGCTTCGCCTTGCTCGTGTGCGGTAATCAAAGATTCCACTTCCCGGCGCAGCGTCGGCTCAACGCACGCCCGATCGAGGTAGGATTTCCTCGCGCCCGGCGTCAGTTCGAGGGCGTCCGCAAGAACCTTTTTCACTTCCTGCCAGCGCTCGGGCGTCATTCCCATTTGATCGACAGGGGCAAGTTTCGTGAGTTCGACGACTACGTCGGGTCCAGCCGGACGAACTGAATGAACAACACTTTATCGCGGCATTATACCCCTGAAAATATCAATGTCCGCACCTGACAGGGCCGCGAACTGGAGCGGTGGGTCGGAGGTTCTGGGTGCCCCGTTTCCACGTACTGTGCGGTTTCAGGCCTATCGCTGGGCTTGACGCTCTGCACCCGCATTGTCGCGACCAGGCAGGGCTCGTGAACTTGCACCCCAGAAACACCATGCGTTACCAATTGTCTGTGCGCACTCTTTGTGAACCGCGAGGCTGTCTGGGAGCGGACGGAGCTTTTTCTCCGTCTCTTGACGCGAGAGGCGGTAGCCATCGCGTTCAACTGGCCGACTACAGGCATTCCGAAATTTGCAACAGCCGCGCCCCAAGGATGAGGCAACGCACAGCTTTCCCCTGCCGAGCGCGCAGAGAACGGAAGCTAGCGGGGGGATCAGGAGTGGGACTCGAGGTATTTGCCAACGAGCGCTGCGGCGTATTCACACAGCTTCCGTTCTTCCGGGTCAAAAGCAGCTCGGAAGTGCGAGTCGATATCGAGTTCTCCGGCAACCGTACCGTGTACGAAGACAGGCACTACGATTTCGGACTTGGTCTCCAGCGAGCAAGCGAGATAGCGGGGATCGGAGTTGACATCGTCGACGACAATGGTCTTGCCGGACGAAGCGGCGGCGCCGCAAATACCTTGGTTGAGCGGAATGCGTGTGTGCGGGGTCGTGGAGCCCTGGAAGGGCCCAAGAACCAGAACATCACGCTCGGCATCTTTTTCGAGCATGTAGAAACCGACCCAATTGAAGCGCGTGAGTTTTTCATGAAACAACGTAACAATGCCGCGCATCAGGGCCTCGGCGGAGCAAGACGTTCTTGCCAGCGCGTCGAGTTGGGGAATCAGCCCTGCGAGTTTCGCTTGTGTTGTAGCCACGTACGGTAGTCAATCACAAGTGGGTGGCCGGGGGCAACTGGGCTGAGCGAATGGAACTGGAAGAGTTCATCGTATCCCCTGGCTGAGTTGTCGTGCATGAGTCCGAGGAGATTGGGAGAGCTGGCAGCCCGCTGAACTGGACCTCCCTCCTGAAGAAATGACGCCGGGCAAGAAACTCAACACCTAAATTATCAGCAGTCGGAGGATAAACGACGGATTCAGGGCGATACAGGTCGCCATCCAACGTTGCCGAACATACTGCGGCTTGCACACTGGCTAAAGCCGAGGCATGTTACCATCCGTGCAACCGGCAGAATATTGGCGACCAGGTGACAGAGATGGCGCTCGTTGTTTTTCTCCGAGGTATCAACGTTGGCGGTCACAGGACGTTTCGTCCAAGTGTCTTCGCAAGGGGACTGGGCGGCTACGGCGTCGTGAATGTCGGTGCTGCAGGAACGTTTGTCGTCCGCAAGCCCGGCTCTAAAGCCAAATTCCGCGCTGCGTTGCTGCGCAAGCTGCCATTTAAGGCGGAAGTTATGCTCTGCGATGGTAGCGACCTTCTCGGCCTGGAGGCAGACAATCCGTTCGGTGAGGAACTGTCACGCCCCGACATCGTTCGATTCGTAACCATCCTGTCGAGAGCCGGAGGTCTCCGCGCCAGGCTGCCAGTCAGATTTCCACCCGACGGGGAGTGGTTCGTGCGAGTAATCGCGTCGAAGGACCAATTCGTCTTTGGAGTGTACCGCCGACACATGAAGACCATCGGCTATCTTGGCCGGATCGACAAGTTGTTTGGCGTGCCAGCAACCACACGCAACTGGAACACCATCCGTGCCGTGGTGCGGATTTTGAAAAGCCAGCAGAACGAGCCCGCCGATCACAGTCACTGATAATGTCAGCCCACAGGCTGTCGGGCCCCAGAGAAGAGCCAAACGCCCGCTGGCAGAGAAATTCTGGCGAAAGACAGATCGGCCCGACAAAGGAGAGAGGCGCTCGGTAGAATTACAAGCGCCTCTTCTGCTGCGTCAACGTAAACCGTACCTCACTGGATCACCTCCTTCTCGGCGGGAGCGCCGATATCGACGAGATGTCGAATGGTCCCAGTATAACTCCGGATGAGAAAGAGCAGGGCGTAGGCGACTTAGTGGCGGCAGGGGGCCCAACTGTGCTGGCAAGTTCCTGCCAGCTAGGGAGAGGAACTGAGAATGTACGGAATAAGTTGTAAATTAGCCGCGACTGCTAGTCTTGGCATCCTGGGCATTGCTTTTGTCGAACCCCGTGTACACGAAAAACTGCGAAGTGTCACGGGAAATCCGCCGAAAGTCACCGCTTCGGGGGCCATCTCTCATTTCGGAGAAGACTGCGACTTGAGCCCGCGCGACCTAACCACCACGGGCCAATTGAGCGATCAGCGGCGATTGCTCGTTCACTGTTTCTGTGCCTCAGTGCCAATTTCGTACTCACTCTGCACCAGGCCGCCTTTGTAGGAGCGCGTCTCGATGTGCCGAAGACTGATATCGCGCGGAACGGGGCCAAACAACGGTATGCCCGCTCCGATCAGTACCGGCACGCGTGTGACCACCAACCGCGCGACGAGCCCAGCCGCGAGGAATCGCTGAATCGTGATCCCGCCGTCGATATAAGCGTGTTTGAAACCGCGCGATCTGAGCAGCTTTACGATTTCGCCTGGTTCGCCTGACATCTGCTCGATCACGCCTTTGATCGATGAGAAGTTGAGCGGACGACTACTCAGTACGACCACCGGCTTCCTTCCGTAAGGCCACTGCCCAAACGTCAGCACAACTTCGAACGTCTTGCGGCCGATCACGACTACATCGACGCTGGCATAGAACTCCTCAAAACCGTGAGGCTCTTGCCCACCCGCATCCAAGAAATCGAGCGAGTGGTTTGGCCGAGCGAGAAAGCCGTCAACGCTCACTCCGCAGAAGACTGAGAGTTGCAAGGGCGAGCCTCCTGGGCTCGTCGCTAGTGTATTTGTCGAGCGTGCCTTGGGCAAGGAATGCGGCTCGGAGGGCCGTTGTCCCTTTGAGCCGGAGTTGTGGGTGCTAAGATGGCTCTATCGACGCTCTACCAGGCAGTGCGATTTCGGCGCGACGAGCGCGACTTACAAGATGATTTATCCCATGTGGTAGGAGGGAATGCCCGGCGAAGCAGCCCCGCGGTGCTGATTCGGTGGAACATCAAAACGAGATGTCGGAAGTATTCGCGGAGAATCCTCATCGCAATGGCTTTTCCGGTTGCAGAGAATTCGAGGCCTCCCATATACTTCTGGCCAGGTAGTTTCGGCCCTTAAAAGAGACCATCAAATCACAGGAGTACCGCGATGCCAGACGGTACACCCGCCCTCGGAAGCTTGCCCCTTGCCGTACGAGTAGATTACCGAAGCCCTTGTTACTGTAACAAACGTGCGCTCAGCGTCTTGATAGGCATCGGCGCAATGCTTGCGGCGAGTTCAGCATTGGCGCACCATTCACATGCGATGTTCGATTCGGAAAAGCAAGTGACCCTCGTCGGCACGGTGAAGGAATTCCAATGGAACAATCCACACTGCTGGATTCAATTGCTGGTGCCCGATCCGAATGACCCGAAAGCCCCACCGGTGGAATGGGGTGTCGAGATGGGGGCGCCAATCCAACTACTTCGTCACGGCTGGAAGCTCGGAACTCTGAAGCCCGGAGACAAGATCACAGTAGTGGTTAATCCGTTGCGCGATGGCCGGCCCGGCGGCCAGTTTGTATCCGCGATTGGTTCTGACGGAAAACCGATCGGAACGGCGCCGGAAACAAACGACAAGTAGGCACAGTTGGGGGAGGATCGATCATGATTCGCCGAGCCAGAGCGGTGGCGGTGGCAGCGATGCTGTCAGGCTGCTTGTGCGTCGCGCGAGCGCAAGAGTCTTCGGAGGAGCGTCTCAAGGCTTTCGCCAAATTACCGGATTGGTCGGGATTGTGGGAATTTGACGCCTTTGTCGGAGAATCCGTTGGGCAGGAACTGAGTCCCGAGGGATTGAGCAAGGGGAGAGCATACGCAGCCGCGATGCACCCTACGTTCACGCCCGAATGGCAGCCAAAAATCGACCAAGCGAAAAAGGAACAAGATGCCGCCAGGGCTGCGGACCCTAACAACCCACCGGCACAGGCATTCCGCTCCGGGTGCTGGTCGCCTCCGTTTCCCGCGACTATGCTGCCGGGATTTTATGAGTGGCGGATTACACCCGAGGAAACTACCCTCATCAATACCCAAGGCGCGGTGCGCCACATATACACTGATGGTCGTGCGCATCCGCCGAAGGATGAGCTGTGGCCGACTTGGATGGGAAATTCGATCGGACATTGGGAGGGCTACACGCTGGTGGTCGACACAATAGCGATGGAACGGCCCATGATCTATCTGGCAGCCGAGCAGGCTTCGTTTGCTGTGGCGCCGCTGAGTAACGAACTGCACACTATCGAGCACATCCGGATGGTGAATCACAACGAGATGCAGATTCAGTTCGCGGTGGAAGATCGGCTGGCGCTGGCCAAGCCCATTAACATGACAATAGGTTACGAGCGCGTGAGAGGCGTTGACCGTATGGAGGAGACGGGTACTCACTGCGACCCGGCGACCGACCGGAATCCGATCGTCAATGGACGGTTCACGACCATCCCAGTTCCCGCGACGCAGGCGGAACCACCCAGATGAGCCCCAACGGGGACTCGTAGGTCAGTTTCATCCGCTGATGTTTCTCACAGAGCGGGCAGAACCCTAAACGCAGACCGTACACCTTGCCGATGCCCTGCTTGCACTAGCCCGAATATCTCACCGGGAAGTTGATAAAGACGGCTTCGGTGGTCCAGTTTCGAGAAATGGCGCTGATGTGTGACAAAGAGCCTTCCCGCGACGAGTGAGGCGTTGTGTGTAATGGACTTGCGGGCGGTTGGGGACGGAACTTGCCAGTGTGAGGGAAGTGATTGACGAAGACTCGGTGTGTCCCGCCTGGTTTCAACCGCTCAGGGCTGCGTAGGCGGTGGCGAAGAGCGCTCTCCATGGGTAGGCGCGCGAGTAGCGCACCCAGATGCGTCGTGCGGTGAGGCGCACTTCCGCGGCGATTTTCAGCAAGCGCAGTCGAATCGTTTCCACTTGTGCGGTGGCCCACTCCGTTCCGGCCAACGCCAAGCGCCGCAGCGCCTGTACGAGCACGTAAGCCAACGAGGAAAAGTAAAGACGGAGCTGGTTGGCCCGCATGGTTTCCGTGCTTAGCCGGTCGCTGAACAGACTGAGTTGCTCCTTGATGCGGTTTTCCATCTCGCCACGCGCGCAGTAGAGACGTTCGTAGAGTTCTTGTGCTGGCCCGCGTTCCGGGGACAGGGAGGTGACCACGAACCGCGGGTTTTCGCCCTTGGCCAGATGCTCAGCCTTGGCTACCACGCGTCGCCGGCGCGACCAGCTCGATCGTGTGCAATAGAAGAACTCGACAAAGATTCGCGCCGCCTTTCCGGTCCTCTGGTATTCCCGCTTGGCTTCCCGCAATGGACCGGCGATCTTGCGTCGCAACCGTTCATTTCGCGCGAACCCCAACACATACTCAACATCGTTGGCTTCGCACCAGGTCATCAACTCCTCACGGCAAAAACCAGAGTCCGCTCGCAGGATGATGCGCACCCTCGACCATCGACGGCGAATCTGCTGCACGATCCGTTCGATCTCCTCCTGACTTCCCGCACTGGCATCGATATTCGAGGGCCGCAGCCGCGCGCACAGCAGATGCTCGCCACAAAAGATGTACAGGGGCAGATAACAATACTGATTGTAGTAACCATGGAAGAAGCGGCCTTCCTGCTCCCCGTGCAACGGCGTGTCGGTGGCATCTAGGTCCAGCACGATTTCACCTGGCGGCTTCTTGTAGGTTTCCAAGAAGACATCCACCAGCAATGTATCGAGGGATTCAGCGGAGTAGCCAATCTTGTGATAGCGCTCGGTGGAGGGCGAACCGGCAGGCGTGAGTTCCAGCCGGTTCAGTGTGCTCTTGCCCGCCAAGGGCTCTTCGAGTTCGCGTTTGCCCGCCAGCAGAGCCAGCAATGGATCGCGGCGTAGTTCCTCGTGATCATTCAAATCCTCGTAACCCAAAGCGAGAGCGTAGATGCGTTGCGCCAGCAACTCCGCCAGGGGATGTTCCACGCGGTCCGGGTTGCGTGTGTCGGTGAAGCAGGCGGCCACACGCTTCAGCAGGCCGATCTTGCGATCCACCTCCCGCAGCAGCAGTGCCCCGCCATCGGTGGTCATCCGCGCACCGTCAAATCCGGCCATTACTTGTCGTGAGAAATGTGCTTCAAACGGGAAGGCTGTCTGATTACACTGTGTCATGAAAAAGGCCGCCTCTCTTTCGGCATCGACTACGCTTCGACAACGCAGTTATGCCTGAGAAAGCGGCCTTTTTCTACTTCTGATCTGTTTCAGTTGCTCACTTCCGGTGAGAAATCTGGGCTAGGCG
>Ga0187783_10001721_pt1 | contig 16211 bp, 13 predicted proteins | sample 1015_SJ02_MP02_2_FD_132471 | JGI IMG/M metagenome (GOLD analysis project Ga0187783, IMG submission 132471) | Tropical peat soil microbial communities from peatlands in Department of Meta, Colombia - 1015_SJ02_MP02_20_MG | ecosystem: Environmental > Terrestrial > Soil > Wetlands > Peat | place... | reverse complement strand
TGCCGATACTCGAGCCCCCAGGCGTAGGTCCCGGAGCTGTGATCGTCCGTCTCGGTGGCACCGGCGAGCAGTGAGATCTCCTCCGCAGCAGTGCGCGCAGAGAGCACGAGCAGCAGGCTCGCCGCGAACACTCGCGGCAGCGAGGGGCGCGTCCAGCCATTGACAGCCGACGGGACCAGCGTGCGAATCAGTAGCGCGCTCCGAGTGCGACGCGAGCGCAGAAAACCGCGGTGCGCATAAACCCCCTGTTGCCGCCGGCAGACTATATGTGCGCCGGCCGGCGACCGGCAGCGGACGCGCGTGAGGAATTGTTACCTACCGTACCCGCAGCCGAGAATCCAACAGCGCACAAGCCCGCCGGCAAGCACGGCGGCTGCGCACAGCTCCGACGCCATGGCAGCGTCTGCGCGCAGCCGCGGGCGCGAACTCCAACGTCAGGCCGCCCCGTGAGCGGCTCGTCGTTCGCGGCTGGGAAGGGAAGCCCGCCGCAGTGACACGGGTTGCGGCCTGGAACCATCGTAACTCCGCGGATTGGAAGGGAACTGCGACCGGCAGCGCATTTTGGCCCGGCGGCAGGTCTTGTAGCGCCGGCAGGAGTTTCGCGGTGGGAACGCTCGCTCGGCCGCGCCGGAGCGCGGGCCCTCCGTGCGCGTCTTGCCTTGTATGGGCCACGCGCGCATCGTGAGTGAGCCCTTCATGCCACAGAACGACCGGCACCGGGACCAGAGGGGACTGCAATGAGACTCAGGAAAGAGCTGCTTGCCGCGGTTCTCGCGGGCACGGCAGCGGGCGTGTTGCGCGCAGCACCTTATGTTCCAGCTCTGTCTGCACCGTCATCGTACGATCTGGGTGATTGTGCTGCAGTGGAGGGAAACGCGACGATTACACTCACTGTCGCCCTCAGTCCGCGCAACACCCGCCAGCGCGATGAGCTGATCGAATCGGTCTATCGGCCGAGCTCCCCGCGCTTCCAGCAATTCCTCACCCCCGAGCAGTTCAGAAGAGCGTTCGGGCCCGAGAACGGCACGGTGAGCGCCGTGAGCCGGGAGCTGCAGGCACAGGGTCTGAAGGTGACGCAGGCAGCGACCGGACTGCTGCGCGTGAGCGGCACCGCGCTGCAGATCGAAAGGGCGTTTGCCGTGCAGCTGCACACCTTCGAGGTGCCCGCAACGCCCGCAAATCCTGCCTACCGCTACCGCGCCCCGCTCGCCGCACCGCGGCTGTCGACCACCATGGTGGGTTCGGTGCGTGCGATCGTCGGTCTCGACACCCGTGCGCATTTCACGCCCCATATGCACCGTCCGGTGTTTCAATCCGCGCCACGCGGCACTACGCCCAATGCCGTGAGCACTGCGGATCCACCCGGCGCGTGGACGGTCCTCGATTATGCTCAGTACTACAATGTGAGCCCGCTTTATCGCCAGGGCCTGAGCGGACGTGGGCAAACGCTCGCCATTCTCACCTTTGCATCGTTTACGCAAAGCGATGCCTACCGTTACTGGAGCGCTCTCGGGCTCAAAGTCGACTCCAGGCGCATCACCGAGATACCGGTCGATGGAGGGTCGGGACCGCCGAGCGATGCGGCGGGCTCGGACGAGACGACCCTCGATGTCGAGCAGTCCGGAGGGCTCGCTCCGGGAGCCAAGATACTGGTCTACGAGGGTTCCAACAGCAATCAGGGATTCGTCGATGTGTTTGCGGCCGCTATCGACAGCAACCAGGCGGACACGATTTCGATCAGCTGGGGCGAGTGGGAAGGCTTTGACGGTTCCAACCCCTTGATCGGCAGTGGCGACGTGAGCAACCCCGCGAACGGAGCAGAGACCAGCATCATCGTGGCCATCGACGATCTGCTGGCACAGGCTGCCCTGCAGGGGCAGAGCGTCTTCGCCTCCAGTGGCGATTACGGGGCCTACGACGACGCCGCCTCACTGCCGCTCGCGCCATCACCCGGGCAGCCGTATAGCTTCAATCCGGTCCTGTCGGTGGATGACCCGGCGATGCAACGCTACATCACGGCCGCCGGCGGCACGACGCTGCCGGGTTCGCAGGTGTACATCGGCCCCGCGGGTCAGCCGATCACAATCGAAGTCGCCCAGGAGCAGGCGTGGAGCTGGCAGTACCTCGAGCCGCTGTGCAGCGCGTTCGGGCAAAGCTCACAGCCATGCGGCTACTTTCCGGCGGGTACCGGCGGCGGAGTGAGCATTTACATGCCGACCCCGTTCTACCAGTCTGCGATTGCGGGTCTTGCCGCAACCACCTCCGGGCAGACCCTCGCCGAGCTCACGCCACCTCCTGCGCAGGGGCTGTATGCGCTGCCGGCAGGCTTTCCGGGGCGCAACGTCCCGGACCTTTCGTCCAACGCGGATCCGCAGACCGGTTATGTCATCTACTACACTTCGAGTGTCGCCGGATTTGGGATCTATCAGGCGGGCGGGACGAGCTTCGTGAGCCCCGAGCTGAATGGCGTCACGAGTCTGTTCACCCAGGCCCTGCGCCACCGCCTCGGACTTCTCAATCCGGCGCTCTACAAGATCGCCGCTTCGCGCGACGCCTACCGCGGTCGCCACGCGCCGTACCGCGACATCACCGCGGGGGACAACTGGTACTGGCGGGCGCGGCCCGGCTACGATCAGGCAAGCGGAATCGGCGTGCTGAATGCGGCGAATCTGCTGCAGGCACTGCGCGATCTCGAACAGTGACCGCCCCACACCCACGGCCTTGCTGGCACCAGCATCCCTTCATCGGCGAGGATCACTGATTCCCCCCCAACCGGCACGCTGCGCGGCCTCGAGGCCTTCGTGGAGCGTGGCGAATATACAGTCGTGTCCCAGCTCGGCAGCAACGCCGTGCCGCGCGAGGTCGGCACGCAGGTACCTGCTGGCGCGTGCAAAGATGAGCCGGATATCACGCCGACCCAACTCGCTCACGAGTGCCCGCAGGGTGCGCGCGGCTGAGTAATCGAGGTCGGTGATCGCCGACGCATCGACCACGAGACAACGCACGGGGCTCGGCGCCCGAGCGACCAGTGCCTGGATCTCGTCGGCAAAGTGGTCAGCATTCGCGAAGAACAGATCCCCGTCGAAGCGATAGACGATGAGGCCGGGCTCGGTCTGAGTACCGGGCGTGGCCGGAGCCGGCTCCCACCGACCGCCCGCGCCGGGCACGAGCACCGCAGAGTGCGGCCGGTAGCTGTGCTTCACGTGTCGCAGCAGCGAAAGACCGATGGCGATGAGGATGCCCCGTTCCACCCCGATACCCGCCACTGCCACCGCCGTGAGCACTGCGAGCTGGAACTCCCCCGGGCTCTCGCGCCCGATGGCCCACAGATCGCGGAAATGGAGCATGCGAACCGCTATCGTAAAAACGATCGAAGCGAGAACACAGCGCGGCAGGTACTGCAGCGGTCCGGTCAGGAAAAGCAGAACCAACAGCACGATCGCCGCAAAGATCAACTGGGCGAACTGACTGCGCGCGCCGGCGGCGTCCGCCATCGCGGTCTGTGTCGGGCTGCCGTTCACGACGAAAGTGCCGCTGAGCGCCGCCGCCGCGTTCGCTGCGGACAGGCCCAACAGGTCCTCGTCCTCATCGAGACGTTCCCCGTAGCGCGCCGCGAATGCGCGCGCCGTCGCGGCGCTTTGCGCCAGAATCATCACGAAGCAGGACGCCGCAACCGGCAGCAGGTCGAGGAACTCCCGCCAGCTCACCCGCGGCAGTGCGAGTCCCGGCAGGCCACCGGGCACCACGCCGATCAGCGGGATATCGTGCCCGGCGAAGTCATACGCAGCACTGGCCGCTATCGTTGCTATCACGATGACGAGTGCCACCGGCCATCCCGGCGCCAGCCGGCTCGCGATCAGAATCAGACTGGTGACGGCTGCAGAGAGCAGCAACACCGCCGCATGAATGCTGCCGAGGCCACGGGCGATTTCGCTGAGCTGCTCGAGGGTTGCGCGGGCTGTCACCGTGATACCCAGCATGTCACCCAGCATCGCGATGCCGACCTGGATGCCGACACCTGTGAGAAAGCCCACGAGCACCGTGCGCGAGAAAAAATCCGCCAGGAAGCCGAGGCGGAAGATTCGCGCCAGCAGCAGCAGCGCGGCGGTCTGCAACGCGACCATGCTGGCCAGCGCGACGTATCGGCTGCTGCCGAGTTCCGCCATGTGCGACAGCGAGCCGGAGAGTATCGCTGCCGTCGCCGAATCCGCGGCAGTAACCAGGTGACGCGAGGATCCAAAGGCGGCGAAGGCGAGCGGCGGCAGCAGCGCCGTGTAGAGACCGGTTACGACCGGAGTGCCGGCGATGCGGGTGTAGCCGAGCACCTGTGGGATGTTCATCGAGGCAAGCGTTGCCCCGGCGATGGCATCGGTGAGTGCGGACCGGCGGCTCGCCGGCCTGGCCGCGGTGAACAATCTCATGCGAGCTTCCTGGGCCGGCTGCTGCGATCTGGAGTGGAGGCCTCCGGGACCGCGTGTTCGGCGTCACCCAACCTAACAAAAGGGTTTTCGCAATCTCGGGGACGACCGTCAGGGACGGTATCATTCAGCGGCGCTATTGAATATAGTTCGCGCACCACAAGGAGTCCCCTTCGGCCATGGCCTTCCCGCACCCCCAGGGCGAGCTTACCCCCTCGTCTCGACGCCGTTGCACCGCCCGGCTGTCGACCCCGGCGAGCTGCGTCTTTCGCCTCGGATCCGCTTTGGGCACCGAGTCCCTCCGCAAAAGCACGTAACATTGCCGACCGGCCATCGGGCCAGGCATCTCCCTGCAGACCATAATGTCCGAGTCACCGCACGTGCCGCCGAGGCTCACTGCGCCCCGCGAGTGGGACGCGAGACTCGCACGCTGGCTGGTTATGCCGCTCAAGGACACGCCGGTCACCCCCAACCATGTGACCACCGTGCGCCTGGCAACCGGGCTGGCCGCCGCCGCCGCATTCACTCCCGGTACCTATGGCTGGTCGAACGTCGCCGCGCTGCTGCTGGTGTTGTCGAATTTCATCGACCATGCCGACGGCGAACTGGCGCGCATCAGTGGCAAGGTCAGTCGTTTCGGTCACTCCTATGACCTCGCCTGCGACGCGGTGGTCACGGTACTGCTGTTCGTGGCAATGGGCGCAGGTGTGCGCGCCAGGGGCGGCGTCCCACTGGATATCCCGCCGGTAGTCCTGGGTGCGATCGCCGGTACCGCGATCGCAGTCATCTTCTTTGTGCGCGCGCGCATCGAGGAAATGGCCGGCAAGGCGGCCAGCCGCCAGGCTGCGTTCGCCGGATTCAACACCGAAGACGTGTTGTACCTGCTGCCGCTGGTAACCCTGTGCAACGGCATCATTCCGCTGCTGCTCGCTGCCTCCCTCGGATCCCCTCTGTTCGCCGTTCGGGTTGTCATCGACTATCGCCGCATGCTGCGCAGCGCGGAGCCGGCGGCGGCGTCGACTTCGGATGGGGGGCTGGCCTGACCACCGTGGCCCACGATGCAGAGCGCGCGCAGACGGGCTGCGGCGCCGGCGCGGCGGAAAGGCGTGCTCCGCCCGACGCCGATCGCATGATGGCGGCACGCCTGCGCGAGCTCGCTACTGAGCCGCTGCAGCACCGGTTTGCGCAGGCGGGGGCGTTTCTCTACCTGCCCGAGTTCCTGCCCGCAGCGATCACCGCGCAACTGGTGGCTGCCGTGGGAGCCATTGGCGGCGCGGTCAATCGCAATTATCTGCCGCGCCACAAGCAGGGCGGCAGTGTCAGCCGTCATGCGCTCGATCGGCTCGCGCCCTTCGTCGCCGAGCTGTATCGCTCGCCGGCACTCATCGCCTGGCTGCAAGGCGTGGCGGGAAAGCGCCTGCAGGTGTCACCCCCCGGCGACCCGCACGCTTACGCTCTCTATTTCTACACCCAGCCGGGAGACCACATCGGCTGGCACTACGACACTTCTTATTACGCGGGCCTGCGTTACACGCTGCTGCTCGGCGTCATCGATGAGTCCTCGTGCCGGCTCGATTACCAGCTGCACACCCGCGAGAAGGCGGTCGCTACCGTCTCGGGGTCCGTGCAGATCCCACCGGGTGGCCTGGTCTTTTTCAACGGCGACGCCCTGCGACATCGAATCACCCCGCTCGGCGCAGGCGAGAGGCGGGTATCGCTGACTTTCGAGTATGTGACCGACCCGAACATGCGCGCCTGGGGGCGCTTCGTCTCGAATATGAAGGATGCGATCGCTTATTTCGGATTCCGCCAGGTGTTCGGCGGCCGCGTGCGCGCGCTGCCGCACCAGGGCTCAGATGCCGCCTCGGGACGCAGATGAAACGCTCGACCGGTTGGCTGCTTTCCGCAGGGGTGCTGTTGTTTGCCGGCGAGATCGTCTCGCACAGCGTCCCGGCGGTGTGCGCGACTCTGGCGCTTGCCGGTTGGGGATTGCTGCTCGTCACCCTGTTTCACCTGCTGCCGCTCGCAATCGATGCGGCGGCGATCAGCGTACTGCTGCCGGCGCGCGGTTCCTGGCGTGACGCGCTGCTCGCCCGCTGGGTGGGGGAATCGGCCAGCAGCCTGATGCCCTTCGGCCAGCTTGCAGGCCCGCTCGTGATGATCCGGCAGCTGGCGCAACGCGGCGTCGCCATGCAAAGCGCGGTGGCTGCAGTCACCGTGAGCACCACCCTGCAGGCGCTCTCGCAGACAGCCTTCGCGCTGATCGGACTCGCGCTGATCGCCGCCGAGGTGAGTCCTCGGGCACAGCATGCCTTGCCCCGCAACCTGGTTCTGGCCAGCATGGTGCTCGGCACACCGGCGCTGGCGTTCTATCTGGTACAGCGGCGGGGCCTGTTCACCTGGTCACTGCGAGCCATCTCCCGTTTCTCCAGCAGGCACGATTGGTCCTCGCTCCAGGCTCGCGCGGAGTCGCTCGACCATGCGGTACAGACAACCTACAGGCAGGGCAGCCGCGCGCCGGCCAGCTTTCTCCTGAATCTCGGCGGCTGGCTCGCAGGTACCGGAGAGGTGTACCTGATCCTGTGGCTGTTCGGCACGCCGGTCACGTGGAGTGTCGCCCTGATGCTCGAGAGTGTGGGACAGGCCGTCCGCGGGGCGGCGTTCGCCATTCCCGGAGCCCTGGGTGTGCAGGAGGGTGGCTACCTGCTGCTCGCGCCGCTCGCAGGGCTGCATCCGGACACGGCACTCGCCCTGTCGCTCGCCAAACGCGCCCGTGAAATCTTGCTCGGCGTGCCCGGATTGCTGCATCTGCACCTTGCGGAACGTAATTGGCGCCGTCGCCTTGCAGCTTCCGCCGGCGACTGACCCGGATTCCCTGCTTCAAAAGAAGGGAGAGTTGTGCGCGCCATCCTACTCGCCGCCGGCCAAGGCCTGCGTCTGCAATACCCCCCGGATCGCCAGCTGCCCAAATGCCTGCTGCGGTTCGGCGGCGTGAGCCTCCTCGAGAGGCACCTGCGGTCGCTCAAAAAGGCCGGGGTCGAGGAGATTGTTCTGGCGGTGGGCTTTCGCCGCGAGCTGATCGAAGCGGAGCTCGAGCGTCTCGAGTGGCGGCCGCAGGTCGTAACGAACGAGCGCTACAATCTGGGCAGCATGCTCACCGTGCATACCGTTGCCGACGCCGTGACACGGGGTGGTGACGTTTTGCTCATGGACGCCGACGTCCTGTATCACGAGCAGATCCTCGCGCTGCTCGCCGCAGGCACCGCGCCCGTCAATCGGCTGCTGATCGACCGGAGCTTCGAGCCGGGAAACGAACCCGTGAAGGTGTGCGTGCGCAACGGCAGACCAATCGAGCTGCGTAAGCTGCTGCCCGCCGGCTTGCAATACGACACCGTGGGCGAGTCGGTCGGATTCTTTCGCCTCGCCGAGCCTGCCGCACTGCGGCTCGCCGAGCTGGTTGCCGGTTACATCGAGCGTTCGCAGGCTGAGCTGCCGCACGAGGAAGCTGTCCGCGACCTCCTGCAGGAGGGCAGCCACCTCTTCGAAGTGACTGATGTCAGCGGAATGCCCTGGATCGAGATCGATTTCGCCGAAGACGTGACCCGAGCCGAGCACGACGTGCTGCCACAACTGCAGGTGCCGATCCGGCCGCCACCGTGAGCGAGGCCTTTCCCGAGCCGAGCCGCACGAGCGGCGCACGGGTGATGGTGACCTCCAATTGCGTGCTCGCGGCGCTGCTTTCAGCGGCTCAACCATGGCAGGTCTGCGCGCAGACACCGGCGCAGTCCGCCGAGACTCCGGAGATGGAACTGCCCTCCCCCGCGCCCAGCCCGCCGCCCAGCAGCGGTGTTGGGCGATGGTTCAACCCGGCGACCGCGCCCTTCATACCGATACCGGAGATCGGGACCGATCCGAACAGTGGCACGACCGTCGGCGTCATCCCCACCTGGGTGCAGACCGACGAGCAGGACGAGATCCATCGCATCATCGCGCCCGATGTGATGCATAACACCTATTTCGGCTACGGCGTGCACGGACGCATCTACGCCTACCCCTCGGCGGACGAGCAGTGGTCGGTCGTCGCGGGCGTCAAGGAGCGGGTGGAACGATCGTTCGTCGCGCAGCTGCAGCAGGGCCGCAGACGCGACAAGCGCTGGTCGGTCGCCACGGGCTTCGTGTACGACCGGGACGGCACACCGCGCTTTTTCGGCATCGGCAACAACACGCCCTACAGTGCCCAGACCAATTACACCAACCAGCAGGAGTCGTTGCAGGCGCAGGTCGGCCTGAACCTCAGCCACGCCTGGCAACTGCAGTACACGGCGCGCCTGAGCATCGTCGATGTACTTCCGGGAACCCTGCCCGGCATTCCCTCGATCGAGACCCGCTTCCCTGACATACCGGGACTCGGTACCACCAGGGCGCTGCTCAACCGGCTGGCGATCGTCTACGACACCCGCGACGACATCGTCGTACCCCGTAGCGGGGTCGAGTGGGTGACCTATGCAGGGTTCGCCAGTCGCGGAGTGCTCGACGATTCGCTCTACAGCGAGGCTGGTGTGGATGGTCGCATGTTCTGGCCCCTGGGAAGAGACACCATCCTCACAGCGCATGCGGCCCTGCGATATCTGCCGAGCGCCGACCAGCTGCCGTTTTGGGCGTTGAGCTGTATCGGCGGAGAGCAAAGTGAGATCGGTGGCACGCAGCCGCTGCGTGGTTTTGGCGCCGGACGCTTCTGCGACCGCAATTCGTTTTCCGCGAGCGCCGAGGTTCGCCAGCGTGTCTGGTCACTCCGCGTCTTTTCGACGCACGTCGATCTCGAATTGACCCCGTTTGCCGATGTCGGTCGGGTGTTCGAGGGAACGAGCACCTGGCCGCTGACGCAGCTGCACAAGGTCGGTGGCATCGGCTTTCGCGGCCTCGCGCGGCCCTTCGTAGTCGGCTACGTCGACGTCGGTTATGGCAGCGAGGGCGTCGCAGTGTTCACGGGCCTCAACTATCCCTTTTGAGAAACCTCACGCGGCGGTTCACTTGCCCCGGGCTGGCGAAGTAGCCTGCATAAACGGGCAGCAAGGTCCGCTTCAGCAGACATTCTCTAACCGCAGTAGCATTGGCGCCGGCCGCCTGCGGAGTCGCCGCAATGGAACTGGTACCGCTCGGACCTGGTTTTGGCGTTGAAATGCGCGGGATCGCCTTGATCGACGTCGCCGCAAGTGACGAGGCCTATCAGGCGGTGCGCGCGGCGTTCGAGGAACACAGCCTACTCCTCTTTCGCGAACAGCAGATCAGCGACGACGTCCAGGCGGCCTTCTCCAGAGCTTTCGGACCTCTGGAGCGCGTCAAGGTCGGCTCCGAGGGTGCGGGATCGTTCTACAGTCGTCTGCACAACATCGCCGCCGACGGTAGTCTCGTACCGGAGACACACCGCCAGGCGCTAACTGCCCGTGCCAATCAGCTTTGGCACACCGACAGCTCCTTCAAGAAGACGCCCGCACTCGCATCAGTGTTATCGGCACGGGTCGTTCCTTCGCACGGCGGTGACACAGAGCTGGTCTCTACGAGGGTGGCGTGGAGTCGCCTGTCGCCTGCCATGCAGTCACGCCTGCGCGATACGCTGGTGACCCATGCCTACGCGCATTCGCGCGATCAGATCGATTCTGAGTTGATGACCGCCGCGGAGCGCGAAGCGCTGCCGCCCGTGCGCTGGCGCATGACGTGGCGTAACCCTCGCAACGGGCGCGTTGCCCTCTACATCGCCTCACACGCCTGCGCCGTCGAGGGTCTGGGCGATAGCGATGCACGGGCACTGCTCGATGAACTGATTGCCGTGGCTAGCCGACCGGAACTCATTTACCAGCACCGTTGGCGAACGGGCGACGTGCTGATGTGGGACAACCGTGCAACGATGCACCGTGGGCGGCCCTGGCCTCATGATGAGCCGCGCTCCATGGTGCGCACGACGATATCTGCCGTCGAAACCGATGGTCTTGCGGAAGTGCGTCCGGGTTGACGGCTGCCGGCGATTGTCCCGACTTGAACGAGCGGAACGATAAATCGCACCGAACAAAAAGAAAAGCTGTCCGAGCGTCGCGTCAGGGGAGATATCGATGAATCAACAACCGTGCTCGCAGGCACTGGTGCGCATGCAATGGACGGCGGTCATTCTGTGTGCTGCAGCAATAGCCATCAACTACGTCGACCGCTCGACCATCGCCATAGCGAATCCGCAGATACGTGCCGAATTCCACATCAGCGCGGCGCAGTTTGGCGCGTTGCAGTCAGCCTGGTCGCTGGCCTTTGCAGTCGCACAGATCCCCATTGGTCTGCTGATCGATCGACTCGGGCCGGGCATGCTGCTCGGTGTTTCTTTGGTTCTCTGGTCACTGGCAGTTGCAGCCGGCGGCCTCGCAGGCAACTATCGCCAGCTGTTTGCGGCGCGCGCACTGCTGGGTGTTACCGAATCTCCTGCCTACCCGACGGCCGTCCGCGTCACCAGCAACTGGTTTCAAACCCAGGATCGCGGCGTGCCCACAGGCGTCTTCAACATGGGCGCGAATGTCGGAACGGCGATCGCGCCTCCGGCGCTCACCGCATTGATGCTGATCTTCGGCTGGCGATCAATGTTTATTTTCATGGGTGCTGTTGGAATCGTGGCTGCGGGCGTTTGGCGCTGGCTCTATCGCGACCCGGCCCAGGTCACGCTTGACGCAGCGGACAGCTCCTACCTCGACGCCAATCGCTCGCGCGGCGGCATCCCGATTTCCGGACGCCAGTGGATGCGGTTGTTCCGGTTTCAAACTACGTGGGCCATGATTGTCGGCGCTTTCTGTTCGGGATACGGCATCTGGATGTACGTCACCTGGCTCCCGGGATACCTGGAAGGACAGCACCACGTCAGCATCGCTCACACGGGTTTCCTGGCAACCATTCCGCTCGTTTGCTCAATGATCGGCTCGTTCTGCGGCGGATATGCATCGGATCATCTCGCTGCCCGTGGCATGCCCATCGTCAAGGCGCGCAAGCTCCCCACTGCGCTTGGTTACGTCGGCTCAGCGTTGTTTACCGCCTTCGCCGCAAATTCCACGGCGGTAGGCCCGGCCGTATCGTGGGTTTCCCTTGCCATGTTCTGTCTCTACTTCGCGGTCGCGGGGAAATGGACGCTGATCACTGCCGTATCCCCACAGCCCTGCTGCGCATCCTGCTCGAGCATTCAGAACTTCGGCTCCTATCTCGGCGGGGCCTGCTCGCCGTTCGTTACCGGACTGGTGGTGGACCGAACCGGATCATTCGCTTCCGCGCTTCTCATCGGCGCTGTGGTAATGACGGTCGGGGCGGTTATCTATTACTTCATGGTTGTGAGGCCGATTACGGACGCCGATCTGGGTCCGGCGATTTCTGCGGCGCCGATGACTGGTGCCGCCTGATTGTGAGTGGCGCCAAGTGTCAGTCGCATACTGCGCTGGCATGCGGAAGTGATGCTGCGGAAGCATTCATCGTGATGCAACAGATCCTTGTGTATGCCGATTCGTTGTCTTGGGGGATCATTCCCAACACACGTCGCCGCCTTACTTTTGCAGAGCGTTGGCCGGGCGTACTTGAACATGCTCGGCACTAACGACTTCCAGTCTGTTCACCCGCATACCTCCTGGCATGCATCGCAGGGCATCGCCACGCTGGTCGCGGCGATTCGTCAAGCTCCAATTGAGCCCGGCATGCCGGTACCACCAGTCTTGGTGGTGGTGCCTCCGGAGATTCGCTCGCCTAAGGGATCCATCGCTGCAAAATTCGCCGGCGCAGAGAAAAAGTGCGCAGGGCTTGCACGGGCGTTTCGAGAGGTGTGTTCCTTATTGGAGTGCCCTGTATTCGACGCTGGGTCGGTAACAACCTCGAGTCGCGTTGATGGAATCCACCTCGATGCCGACCAACACATACTGCTCGGCAAGGCGCTGGCTGAGGTGGTAGTCGGCATGCTCCAGCACCTTGGCTCTCGGGTAAGTACGCCACCATGCGACCGGCTGCCGTATCAGCCCCGGAGCGCCGCCTAAATTGGCGCGGTGTCCATAGTGCCGCGTGGACTCATGCTGGTTTCGCTAGGATCTGTGCGCGTATCGGGTAGAAAAAAAGCACCGACACAGGCGGACGCCACAGCGATAACGACCGGGTACCAAAGACCGGAGTAGATATTGCCGGTGATGGCGACTACAGCGAATGCAACAGTAGGCAGGAATCCGCCAATCCAACCTACAGCGATATGGTATGGAACCGACAACGACGTGTACCGGATCCGCGGCGGGAACAGCTCGACCAGCCACGCGGCGAGCGGACCGTACGTTAGAGACACGTAGAACAGCAGGGTGAGAAGCAGGAGCACCACCATCGGGCGATTGATTCGTGCAGGATCTGCCTTCGTGGGGTAGCCGGCCTGTTTCAATGAGTCGGTCAGTGCCGCGCCAAAACGTGCGCTCGCCTCTTTGAACTGCGTGCCGGAGAGTTGCCCACCTTCAAAGGACGTAACCACCACGGGCGGGGCTTGCGAGCCATCGCCGATACGCACCGCCGCGACGGTTCCTGGTCCTCCCGCTTCGGCGGTATATGGGACGCCTGCCTTCGCAAGCGCCGCTTTGGCAATGTCACAGGATCTGACGAACCTCGCCTTGCCCACAAGATCGAACTGGAAGCTACACTGAGTGGCATCGGCGATCACGGCCACTGGCGCGCGCTGCGCAGCCTCTTCCATTGCCGGGTTGGCGTAGTGCGTGAGAGCGCGAAAAATCGGGAAGTACGTCATCGCAGCCAGGGCACATCCCAGGAGAAGGAGCCTCTTGCGGCCGATGCGATCGGACAGCCATCCCATCGTGACAAACAGCGGGATCGCCAGCACAAGTGCAGTACACAAAAGCACGTTAGCGGATTGAGCATCAACTTTGAGGGTTTGCGTCAAGAAGAACAAAGAATAGAAATGGGCGCTGTACCACGTCACTGTCATGCCCGCGGTCGCGCCGAACAACGACAGAAGTACATTCTTCAGGTTCTGCCAGTTGCCGAACGACTCGCGGATCGGTGCCTCTGAGCGCGAACCGGACGCCACCATGTTCTGAAAAACCGGAGACTCGGCGAGCTGCATCCGCACGTAAACCGAAATGAGCAGCAACACCACCGAGATCAGAAAGGGTATGCGCCAACCCCAGGCCTCAAACTCGGCCCCCAGCAGGGCGCGGCAGGACATAACGACGAGCAGGCTCAGAATCACTCCTAGCGTGCAGGTGGTCTGAATCCAACTCGTGTAGAAGCCACGCTTGCCCGGCGGTGCGTGTTCGGCAACATAGACGGCGGCGCCACCGTATTCGCCACCGACCGCGAGGCCTTGGAGCATTCGCAGGACCACGAGTGCGATGGGGGCGACCAACCCGACCGATGCATACGTGGGTAAAATTCCCACCAGCGCGGTGGCGGTACCCATGATGACGATGGTCACGAGAAATGTCCGCTTGCGCCCGACCGAGTCACCAAGTCGGCCGAAGACGAGGGCACCGAGCGGCCTTACGGCAAAGCCAGCGGCCCACGTCAAGAGCGCAAACATGAAACCCGTCGTCTCGTTCACGCCGGCGAAGAATTGTTTTGAAATGACTACGGCCAAGGAGCCGTACAGGAAGAAGTCATACCATTCGAATACGGTGCCGAGACTCGAGGCAACGATGACTCGCAACGGAGAACGCTGAATTCCCGTTGAGCCGATCTGGCCGATGGCTGCCATTTAGACCCCCTGTTGCTCTCGATGCGCCGCTTCTGCGTCGGTGCTGGTTGAATAATCTAGCACTGGCTGGGGATCTTGCGCTGCAGCAGGTTGCGGTTGCTCAATTCTCGATTCAGCCGTTCGCCTTGGGCACGGCCACACCGATCATACAGTCGCGAGTTACGATCGATGACAGCTGATCTTCGCTCCAGCCTTCCGTGCCCGCGGGACGCGCCGGCAGGACCAGATAGCGCATGTCGGCAGTGGAGTCGTGCACGCGCACGGTAATGTCGTCGGGCAGGTCAAGTCCAAACTCGCGCAGCACCGCGCGCGGCTCGCGGACCGTGCGGCTGCGGTAGTTGCGACTCTTGTACCAGTCCGGCGGCAGCCCCAGCAGCCAGCGGGGGTAGCACGAGCATAGCGTGCACACCACCACGTTGTGCACGTCGGCCATATTCTCCACTACCACCAGCTTGTAAGGGCCGCGCTCGAGGCCCAAATCTACCAGGGCGTCGTTGCCGAGTGCCAGCAGCTTGGCCTTGAACGCCGGGTCGGTCCACGCGCGCGCGACGACCCGGGCACCCTGAGCAGGGCTGCGCGCGTCCATCTTCTCAACCTCGCGCCGCACCGCGTCGGCGCTCAGCACGCCCTTTTCGATGAGAAGCTCGCGCACGGCGATCTCCATCATCTGGTAGTAGGTTAGCCGGTCGTCCGCGTCGGGGCGCGTGCCCGGGTGTGGATGGGGGTGGCCATGGTTGCGACCGTCGTGCTCGCGCATGCTGCTCTCGTCAGGCCGACTCGAGCCAGTGCTGGTAGATCTCGATGTCGATCGTGTCGGCAGGGCTGCCAGCGTAGTCCGGCCACACCTGGGCTTGGGTGAAGCGCACGCGGTAGAGCGGCTGTGCCGGCAGGCCGGAGCGCGCGTAGGCAAGCTCCTCGGGATTGGCGTAGGCGCCGCACAGGCGCTCGATCACACCGGTATGACCGCGGATGTACCAGGGCGTGCGGATGTGGCCGGGTACGTCGGCCCAGCGCACCTTGACGCGGTCGCCGCGTCGAAAGCGCGCGGGGACGGCGGCAGTGCTGGAGGCGGCGCTCACCCGCACCCCTTCTTGTGGCGAACTTCGACCTGAGCGATCTTGCGGCCCAGCTCGTCGATGGTGATCACGCCACGCTGGATGAGCGTCTGGCTGATCGAGTGGATCCAGCGCTCGTAGTAGGTCATGCTGTCGTAGGCATCCGGGCCGATCGACTCGATGTTCTTGCGCAGCTCGTCGACACTCATCCGCCCGGCGGCGGAGAGCAGCACCAACAGCGCGTCGACGCGCTTCTCCCATAGCGCATAGTCGTGCTCGGTGGCTTCGATACGATCTGCAGGAAGCCCGCCCATGTCGTGATGGCTGCGCATTGCGCCGGTTACGCGAGGCACGCTCGTAGTGATGACTGCGACGATTATAGCCCTGCGCACTGCAAGCTGACGGTCTCAATATGCGGTGCAGCGTGCCGCGTTCGCCCGGGACTTAGTCCGTCTTCTTCTGGTCGTACTCGTCGTGCCGGCGCCACCAGTGACCCGTCTCGTTGCGCCCCTTGGGAGCGCGGTCGAGCCACTGCCACATGCCCCAGAGGCCGTCCAGCCCGCGCGCGTAAGTCGAGTAGGTGTGATAGACGACGCCGTCCTCGAGAACGAAGGCGCTCACACCCGGCCTCTCGCGCAAGTAAGTGGGCCGATCGACTCCCGTACCAAATACGTTCTGGTCATCGGCACTGGCAGCCCGCAACGCGTCCTCGCGACGATAGTTGTATTCGATGCCGCCATCGCGTTGCTGCTCCTCAGGACTGAAGCCCACGCTGAAGTCATGATTGAAGTCACTGCCGAACGACGAGCCCCACGGGAAGCTCCATTCCATGCGCCGCTTGTACGCCTGCAGGTTCGCGAGCGGCGCACGCGATATCGCCCATAGCATGACGTCGTGATTCGCCAGGTGGACTTGGAATCCATTGAAGCCGTCCGCGATCGCAGAGCAGGACGGACAGGCGGCCTCGTAGTCGGGCCCAAACAT
>Ga0187783_10001720_pt1 | contig 16213 bp, 15 predicted proteins | sample 1015_SJ02_MP02_2_FD_132471 | JGI IMG/M metagenome (GOLD analysis project Ga0187783, IMG submission 132471) | Tropical peat soil microbial communities from peatlands in Department of Meta, Colombia - 1015_SJ02_MP02_20_MG | ecosystem: Environmental > Terrestrial > Soil > Wetlands > Peat | place... | reverse complement strand
TAGGCAACCCAGGGGTGCAATTTACGCACCAGGTTCTCTGATGGCGAAAAGCCGTGACCCGCTCCCTGTCCACTTTTCAGAGGAATAGCAAGAGCCAAAATAACGCCCGCCAGAGTCGCGTGTACGCCGGAATGAACCAAGCTCAGCCAGAGAGCTGCTCCCACTAGAAGATATGGCCCATAGCCAAGGACGTTAAAGCGATTGAGTAGAATCAAAATGATTACGCAAGCAAAGGCCATCACCAGCGACAGTAGTGAAAGCTCGGCGGTGTAGAAAATAGCGATGATAATGATGGCGCCCAAATCATCAAAAATAGCCAAAGCGGTTAAAAACACTTTGAGGGAAGCAGGCACGCGAGAGCCAAGCAGGGAAAGAATACCTAGGGAAAACGCAATATCAGTGGCTGTGGGAATGGCCCAGCCACGCATGGCATAATCATTGCCCCAATTAAATGCGCTGAAGATTAACGCCGGCACAAGCATGCCGCCGAGGGCGGAGAGTGCCGGAAGAATTACCTTGGACGGTGTATTAAGTTCGCCCACCACAAGTTCACGCTTAATTTCCGAGCCCACCAAAAGAAAAAATGGCACCATCAGCCCGTCGTTAATCCAATGAAGTAGGTGTTTGGATAAGGTGTAGCTGCCGATTTGAATGGTTAGTGGCAGCTCAAAAAACTCTTCCACATAAGGGGCTAAGGGTGAATTATCTACGACGATGGCCACCAAGGCTGCGACAAACAAGACGATGCCGGCCGAGGCCTCCATTTTTATGAAATTTCTCAAGAAATTTAATGGCAATTTAATATCCTCTGAAAATAACCCAAAAATTATCTAGTAATGAATATTTATCCACGCAACATTAAATTATATTCCTCCTAACTGCGGTAATTCACTGTAATTGCTTTAGTTTTCCCTGAGCGCATCCAATATGCCATTGATAAATGAGGGTGATTGCTCGCTGCCGTAGCGCTTAGCCAATTCTACGGCCTCATTAATGACTACCCGTGGAGAAATCTCTCGCTTTACTTGCAGCTCAAAGCAGGCAATGCGCAGAATCGCCCGATCGATGGCGTCCATTCGACTCAGTTTCCATTTCGTGCTCGCCTTGTCGAGTAGGCGATCAATGTGAACGATGGACGAAATCGTACCTTTCACCACTTCGATGATAAATGGCATGTCTAATTGCGCTTGGTCCCTGGGGTAAAAACTGCCCAAGAAATTTCCCAAAACGGCGAGTAGATCAATGTGGTTGATAAATTCTGGCTCGGTATCATGGGTGCGCGCGAGCACGCCCTGTAATTCCCATTGGAACAGGACCTGCATCGCCACCTCTCTCGAAAGTCGTCGTCTCTTCATGATCGAGCTTTATAAGACCTTGTCTAGTTGCAAAAAGAGGGAGCTTAACCCTATAGCCGCTTTTGCTGCGTCAAAGCCTAAATTGCCACATGGACCATCGGCACGCTCAAACGCTTGTTCTAGGGTGTGCACGGTGAGGATGCCATTGCCTAACGGTAGGCGGTGCTCGAGAGCTACTTTTAGCACCCCATTTTGCGCAAGCCGCGCTACGTGCTCATAGTGATCGGTTTTGCCCTTGATGACCGCACCTAGTACGACAAACGCGTTCCAGTGGTTGGTGGACGCGATTTTCTTTAGGGCCAGAGGAATTTCTAAGGCCCCCGCGACCTCGATCAATGTGGTCCGGGACGCGTCGATATTGGCTGAAGTAAAGGCTCGCTTTGCCCCGTCAATTAGTCGCGATACCACAACGTAGTTAGCTTTGGCGGCGATAATCACGGCGTTAATCGCATCTTTCGCAAAAGCTTCCTGGCCCAAACTTGCATCGGGCGCCAATATGCGCATGAAAGCTACCTCACTCTAAACCGATGGAAAAATAGGTGTTGGCAATGCGCGCAATTTCGGCGTCTAGCTGCCCAACGTCGATGGCGCGGACTCCCAGGTCTTGCATACTGCGGCAAATGCTTGCGTTCTCAAGCAGACTAATTTCCCCAAAAGCCTTTGCTGTTTGTTCACTATGACAAATGATGGAAACATCGGCCTCGCCTTTTGCGATGCGCGTCAATGCGTGAACCAAAGCGTCGTCGCTAGTTTGTAGAAGAGCCTGTGCCAAAAAACGCTTAAATATATTGCCACCCGAGTCCACTGCTAGGCGAACGGCATTGGCCTTGGCTAGAAACTTTTCTTGGTGAAAGACATCCACCGACACCTGGTCGAAATAGCGATAGCTCGTCCACACAAGTTTACCGAAACGAGAAGGTAGTTCTTTAACGGATTTGGTCATGACACTTTCCGTTTGTATTCGGTAGAAGAGCACTTCTTCTATCGTTACTACCGGCATGTCCATGGACTTCGCAAACTTGACCCGGTCTTCGCCTGTGGTCATTGAACCGTCTTCGCTCATCAGCTCGCAGAGAACCGCGCCGGGCTTAAGTCCCGCTATGCGCATGAGATCGACGGAGCCTTCGGTATGACCCATGCGATCGAAGATGCCGTTTTTGCGTGCTGAGAGTGGAAACACGTGTCCCGGCCGGGCAAGGTGACTGCTTTCGGCGTTATCGGCGATAGCCACTTGGATGGTGTGCGCACGATCACGAGCCGAAACTCCTGTGGTGACACCTGTCTTAGCTTCGATTGACACGGTGAAGGCCGTTTGGAAAAAATTGGTGTTGTCAGGGATCATCAAGGGCAAGCCCAACTCATCAAGGCGACTTTTGGGCATGGCCAAGCATACTACTCCACTGCCCTTTTTAATCAGGAAGTTCATGGACTCAGCGGTGATTTTCTCGGCCGCAATCAACAAATCTCCTTCGTTCTCCCGGTCATGAGCATCTAGTAAAAGAATAATTTTGCCATCTCTTAGGGCATTTATCGCACGAGCAAAATTGGGAGTCATATTGGCTAAACCGCAGTTAATGGCAAATTCCATTTGATTATTAGTCATGATGCTGTCCTTACGTGATGTGAATCATCTAATCGCCGATAGAAATGATGAAGATAACGCCCGATAATGTCGGTTTCCACATGTACCAAATCGCCCGTGCTCCGAGTTTTAAAATTGGTCCCCCGAACGGTTTGTGGCACCAAAAAAACGCTAAACCAGTCGCCTACGACCTGGTTTACCGTCAAACTCACGCCATCAAGCGCAATGGAGCCCTTGGGCACGATCATGGCCATTAAACTAGGCATACATTTAAAGCGCATCGTTTTGCCATTTTCCGACGCTTCTACCCACACAATTTCCGCGACACCTTCAACATGACCTTGCACCAAATGGCCATCGAGCGGATCCCCCATGGCCAAGGCCAATTCCACATTGACTAAAGCGCCCGGGCCAAGGTCTTTAAGCAAGGAAACCTCTCGTGTCTCGCGTCCTAGATCAAAGCCTAGGGTAGTGGGCCTCTTTTTGTCTAAATGACTCACTGTCAGGCACACGCCATTGATGGCGACGCTTGCGCCTAAAGTTTTTAGGTTGGCAAACTGCGAGCAGGTAATACATAAAACGAAGGAAGTTTGGTCATAGCTGCTAACTTCGCCGATCCCTTTGATGATCCCGGTAAACATTATCTTTCCTACTTATCGGTCAAAGTTCTGATTGACATGTTTTTAGGGTCCGAGCCTAGTTTTTGTAGAGCAAAATGCAAGGCAGGCCTCACCGCATGAGGGCCTATTAGGAGAGTCATGATCGGAATAAGTTATTGCGCAGCTTTAAGCGGCTTTGTGGCCACCAAGGTCAGAGTGGAAGTTGATATTTCCCGCGGACTTCCAGCCTTTCAACTCGTGGGTTTGCCCGAGAATTCGGTGAAAGAAGCCAGGGTAAGAGTTCGATCGGCTATTATTAACGCCGGTTTCGAGTTTCCGCGCGGAAAGATTTGGGTCAATCTCGCTCCCGCTGATGTGCAAAAAAATGGCACGTCTTTTGATTTGCCTATTGCGCTGGCCATCTTACAGTCCGCCGGTATTATCGCAAAAACCAAGCTGCAAGGTATCGCGGCCGTCGGCGAGTTGTCGTTAACGGGTGAAATAAAGGCAGTTAGGGGCATGCTAATCCTTTCGGAATCGATCAAAGAGCAAGGCCTAAACACGCTCTTGGTTTCCGAGGACAACGCACAAGAAGCCAGTCTCATTGAGGGTATTACTATAAAGGTCGTGCGCACACTGGGTGAAATGGTCAGAGCCATAAATGCGCAAAAACTAGATGAACTGCCAAACCCACGAAAAAGCCCTATTAATAATGTCGATCACGGCGCACTCGACATGGCCGATGTGGTTGGGCAGGAAGAGGCCCGCCGAGCACTTCTCATCGCTGCCGCTGGCAATCATAACCTATTATTTATCGGTGGCCCGGGCAGCGGTAAGTCCATGATGGCTCATCGTCTGCCTACCATATTGCCTCCCTTATCTTACGAAGAATCGGTCACCTTAACCAAGATCTATTCCATAGCTGGTCATACGATTGCTGGTAGGCTGATTAATCAAAGGCCATTTCGCTGCCCGCATCACTCCACCACCAAGGCTGGGCTTACGGGCGGAGGCAGCAAAAGTATTCGTCCTGGGGAAATTAGTTTGGCCTGTTATGGGGTGCTTTTTTTGGACGAGCTTCTAGAGTTTCCTCGCACGGTTTTGGAAGTTTTGCGTCAGCCCCTCGAAGAAGGCCAAATCACCTTGAGCCGGGCGAGCATGTCAGCGACCTATCCCGCCGAGATATCTTTAATAGGCGCGCTCAATCCCTGTCCTTGCGGTAATTTCGGTCAGGGAAAACTACCTTGTAGCTGCTTGCCGCAATCAATCGAGCGATATCAGAGCCGTTTAAGCGGACCACTCATTGATCGTATTGATCTGCACGTGCAGGTGCCACCCTTGGATTTAAATCTCATGACTGCCGACACTTCGAATGAAAGCTCTCGATCCATGCGGGAAAAGGTAGTTTCGGCGCGAGCCTTGCAGAAGAAGCGATTTGGCGGTGATATGACGAACGGAAAAATGGATCGAGCCAGAGTAAAGGAAGCCGCTAACCTAACCAATGCAGCACTCAGATTCCTCATAACCTGCGGCGAGAGCCTCCGCATCAGTGCCCGCAGTTTCGATCGCATCATCCGAGTGGCGCGCACCATCGCCGATCTAGACAATTCCAACGATATTCACGAACACCACATAGGAGAAGCTTTTCACTACCGCCCCGTCAAATCCCTTATCAAGGTATAGCGGGTGTTTGTCGACTAAAGAAATTTGAAGGGCCAGCAGTTGTAATATTTTTTGCGATGGACAACATATTCGCAGTTTCTAGTATTAAAAGGGTCTTAGAAAGATGGAAAGCACATCAATAGTGGCCAAAGGGCTCGATGACGTCATAGTGGGTGATACGGTTCTATCTTCTGTTAACGGCGAAAAAGGCGAGCTGATTTACCGAGGCTATAATATCGACGAGCTTGCCGACTGTAGTTTCGAACAGGTCTGCCATTTATTTTTGTACGGCGATTTTCCGAGTGGCGATCAAGAACGCGCCTTGCGCGAAAGACTGGCTGCACGCTACATGATTCCGAAAGAAGTGGTGGATTTCATCTGCTTTGCCAGCATCATCGAACCTCCCATGGCAACCTTGCGCACCGCCGTGTCTATGCTTTCATGTTTTCTCAAGGAGGCTCGCCTTGATAATGAAGAGGAGCTTAGAGAAACCGCCCTGCAACTGATTGCTAAGATTGGCACGATTGCGGCCGCCATCGGCCGTGTCAGGAAAGGCCAGCTGCCCATCGCACCCAATGTGTCTTTTGGCTATTCGAAGAATTTTCTTTATATGTGCAACGGGGAGGTGCCCGAAGATATTGTCACCAAAACCATGGATACTTCTATGGTACTTCACATGGACCACGGCTTCAATGCTAGCACTTTTACCGCTCGTGCTGTCACGTCATCGCTGTCGGATATGATTTCCGCTGTGACTGCGGCCATCGGCTCGCTTAAAGGGCCTCTACACGGGGGTGCCAATACTGCGGTCATGAAAATGCTCATGGAAATTGGCGGTGTGGAAAATATCGAACCATGGTTGGAAAAGGCTCTCAAAGAAAAAAAGAAGATCATGGGTTTTGGTCATCGCGTTTACAAGGTCCTTGATCCTCGAGCCAAGCACTTAAAACGCATGTCGAAAGAATGGGGCGAGCGCGCTCACGAAAAAAAATGGTTTCAAATGAGCGAAAAACTCGAAGATTTGATGATGGAGAAGAAGGGGATCAACGCTAACGTGGATTTTTATTCCGCGTCTACTTATTACACCATGGGTTTTGAGCCCGACATGTACACGCCAATTTTTGCCGTGGCTCGGATGGTAGGCTGGACCGCCCATGTAATCGAACAATTAAAAGATAACCGCATCATGCGCCCAGAGGCCAACTACGTGGGCCCCATCGGCAAAAAATTATAGAAATTTTTCGCCAAAAAAATCCCAATTGAATATATAGATCTTATATGCTCTTAAGTGACACATTCATGCATTCAGAGTGGTTCGGCAACTTTATCGTCATGGCGAGCCCCGGTTAGGGGCGCGGCCATCCTGTAGCAGCCTGGCCGTCAATAACTGGATGGCCACGGAGGCTTCGCCCCCTCGCCATGACGAAGAAACTTCAGAGGGTGTAGTGGTCTGCGCTGTTGGGGGCACTTAGTGGGTCAATCATATATAAAAAAATATGCCAGTTTCTTGCTGATTGCATTTCTTCTGCATGGTCCTGCGATGGGTTTAATCGTTAAGCTCGCCGACTTGCATACCATGGCTAAGCAAAGCGACATCGTGATTCACGGGTATGTGGGCGATCAGAAGGTAACGACCGATGATCTTGGGCGCCTCGTCACCTTGACCGAGATCGCCGTCATCGATGGCCTCCATGGGGCACGGACCGGCGAGATTATTACGGTTTACCAGGTCGGGGGGCAAAAACATGGTTTGGTAATGCCCATCATCGGTGGTCAACACTACGTGGTAGGTCAGGAATTGTTTCTTTTTGGCCTCAAGATGGGGGATGCCTACGTAAGCTATGGTGCAGGTCTTGGTAAACTTGATGTCGTGAACGAAAATGGTCACGAGCTTGTGATCGAAGACTTGGGCAATGTTCGTGCGGTGCGGAGCGCATCCGGAAAATTTGATACCTTTGAGCCGAGTCCATTGTCATTTCCTAGCAAGAGAATTCTCGCAGATGAAATTCGCCAAATGATCAAGGCAAAGTAAATTAGTTAACCAACGAGCCCGGGGGGGCAGGTGAAAAAGGCGTGTGCGGTATCTTTGGTGGCTTTATTGTCGTCGGCAACTGGTGTGAGCTATCGCTTCATTTGTAACGGCATACTAGCCAATGGCGATGTTCGTAGCGACGAGTGCGGTATTTGTGATGATGAACACGCCGCGCGATGGGGAGACCCTCACATTGCCGTGGTCGTTGATGATCAAACACTACCGGCAAAAATGACCAGAGCAGATTGGCAAAGAGCAGTCAGCCAGAGCTTTCAGGCTTGGGAAAGTATCACTGGAACAAACTTGCGATTTATTCAGCAACCGAGCCCAAGTCCCCATGAGTTTGGCGCGAATGACGATGTGCATGAGATTTTTTGGATCACCAAATCACAGGAATGGCGCAAACTTGTGGGCAGCGGAGAGTTCACTACTTTGGGCGCAACCCTTCCTCGTTATTCATGCGGCGGAGCGCGCGGCGCTAAGCGCACGATTTTTGACGCCGATCTGGTGTTGAACGGCATTAAGCATATAAATTGGAAAGTTGATTGCCCAGATGAAGAGGATTGCACTTCAGTGCAAACCACTCTGGTCCATGAGCTTGGCCATTTCTTTGGTTTGGATCACCCATGTTTGATGTGTAACACGTCGATCATGAGTGCGCGGGCTGGCTTTAATCTGACATATCCGGTCCTAGACGATATGGAGGGACTTAGAGTGCTGTATCCCGATGGCAGTGCGGGTGGGTTTGGTTTCCCCTGTAAAGAAGACAAGGACTGCGATCGTGAAAATCGCTGTATTGCCGACAGTCCCCACAGATATTGTTCCCATGACTGCAATGATGATGAAGAATGCTATTTGGGGGCGGTTTGTAAGGACAATCAACTAGGTAAAATGTGTGGCTTTATGAGGGGCGAAAGTTTGCGCCAGAAAAAAGAAGGTGAAAATTGCCTGGGCACGATCTGCGAAGAGCCTTTGCTGTGCGCAGGAGCAAGCGAGCCCAATTTCTTTTGCTACTCACCGTGCGCCGAAGAAAAAGACTGTGAGCCCGATGAGGCTTGCGTTGGCCTAGATGATGGCGGTGGGGTATGTGTCACCATCAAAGCTAGGGGCGAGATTTGTAATCATCGTGACTTATGCGAAGAAGAGCTTTACTGTGTGTTTGATAAATTGAGCTCGGGCTTTTGTTTAGCGCCATGCGTGGCCACGACCACCGCGAATAACGGCTGTTTTGCGAGCGAAGTGTGCGAAAAGATTGAGGGTGTTGAACTCTGCCTACCAAAGAATCAGGCCCTGATGCTCGATGAAGCCACCGATGGCTTTATTCCCAATGAGAGCGAAGCCAAGGCGGTCACTGATAAAAAGGAAGACAAAAAGCTTGCTCCCGCACAGGGATGCCACAATATTGGCCAGCACGAAGACGATGGCGGCTTCTTTATTCTCTTCTGCATCCTCGCAATATTACTCGCCCAAACGCGGGGTAGGAAATCGCTCCATCTGCCCGAAAATTAAGAGAAATATGTATGGCCTACTAGGTTCTGTTGACATTTTGTTTTCGGATTCCATTTTGAGGATGATTTTTCTCCATTTGGCTTCGATTTTGCAGGTAATATCTGGCATATTTCCAAAAAATCGAAGTCAAATGGAGGAAAATCAGACCAAAATGGGGCCGGAAACAGAATGTCAACAGAGCCTATGGAAGGGCCTCCCTTTTAATTAGACAATCTCGTTCTATAGTCCGGGGTAGTGATTTACGATAAATTTGACGAAGGGCTGTGGCCCACCCATCGGTTTATCGGGTAGAAGGAATTTTGCTAATGATTGACACTGAACACAATAAATTTGATCAGAACGCCGTGATAGACGAAGAAAGCAATAGCGCTGATAACTCGCTTTTGCCACCAGAAGAAGTCAAAGAACTCGATTTGGCACAGGCGGAAAGTAAGGCCAGCACGGCCATGCACGAGATCGATCCAAATCTGATTGACTTAAATGCATTGTGGGTTGTAAGGCGCCTTCGCGCCAAAGGGCATGAGGCTTATTTGACTGGTGGCTGCGTCCGGGATCTGCTTATGCAGGTAAAGCCTAAGGATTTTGATGTTGCCACCTCCGCCCGCCCCGAAGAAGTAAAAAGCATTTTTAGGAATTGTCGTTTGATAGGTCGCAGATTCTTGCTGGCTCACGTGGTATTTCCCGGCGGCAAAATCATCGAGACGGCGACCTTTCGCGCAAAGCCAAGTGAGGAAATTGCTGAAGACGAGAGCGGCGATGACCTGCTGGTGATGCAAGACAATGTTTTTGGCACCATGAAGGAAGATGCGTTCCGGCGGGATTTAACGATAAACGGGCTATTTTATGATCCGGTAGAAGGAAAAGTAATTGACTACGTGGGCGGTAAAAAAGATTTAGCCGCTCGTTTAATCCGTACTATCGGCGACCCAGAAATACGCCTACAAGAAGACCCTGTGCGAATTTTGCGGGCCATTCGTTTTGCCAAGCGCTTGGGATTTAGCATCGAAGAAAATACGCTTTCGGCTATGAGAGAATTTTCTAAGGATATGTTGCGTTGTGCGCCAGCGCGTTTGCAAGAGGAAGTTGTACGACTTTTGACGTCAGGTAAGGCCAAAGAAAGTCTTCTTCTCGCTCTGGAAGTCGGTGTGCTCGACATTTTGATGCCTGAACTTTTGGAGGGCATGGGGCTTCTCACGAAACCACAGGAAGGTGTTGATGCCGAGGAGCCAATCAATACGGCAGAAAACGACGACGCACTTCGATATTGGCATGACATGCTCGAGGCGCTTGACCAGATATACGCTAAGGACTGCAATATCGCTTCGTCGGTCGCTTTTACCGCTCTACTTTTACCCGCCTATGCTCGCCTCGAAAAAGCCTCGGTCAACGAACGCAATTGGATTGATCGTCTCTGCGTCAATTGGTCAGAGCGTATTAGATTAACCAGAAGAGATCAGGATTTGATCAGGATTTTGCTTTCGGCTATTCCCTTGTTTTCATTGGATAGAGTTCATCATAAGTCAGCGCAATATTTAGTCAGAAAGCCTTGGTTTAGGGAAGGACTTTTAACCTATATTGTTCATCTAGTTGCGAAAAAAGCATCACTTGAGCAAGTAAAAATTTGGAAACTACTAGCTCATGAGGCCGACAAAATCTATAAACAGGACAAGCGAAGTCTAAGGCCTCAGCAGACTAGGTTTCGCAAGAAACGATTGCCCTTGCGCGGGCAGCACCGGCGCTATAGAAGAGGGCCGGCTGAGCAAAGGCAAACTAATCCGCCGTATTAGAAGAAGCTGCTCATGCTGGCGTTGTAGATTTGTCGTGCATCAATAGTTTGCGGCGGCATTTCGGCCAGCTTCTTAATTATATCAAGATTCTTCTGGATAAGTTCGAGATATTCTTTAAATTTTTCTTCGTCGTCGTCGCCGGGATTTTTAATCATTTCATCAAAAACAAGTTTGACGGTTCCCCACAATATTTTATTAGTAACGCCCATTTGTGGGTATTTTTTCATAATATTCTGGGCGGCACGCGAGACTTCTTTGGCTTTTGCTGTGGACTGACCATCTAGGGGGAAGAGATTTTTCAGCGGATCCACAACTTGCTGTTGCACACTATTTGCGTATTCATTAGCGTCTTTGGAGCCAAGGCCAATGGTGCTGAGCATGTCGACGATCGAGAGAAAGAACAGGCGATTGAGTCGCTTTTGATATTTCGGATCACCCCATGGCCGATCGAATTGTCCAAACATTATTTCATAGATGTCGGCAGAAAGACCAGCGACGGACTCTGCCTTCATGATTAGCGACTCTCCGGTTTCCTTAAGCGTCAGCCGATACGTGGCGATCCATTGAGGGTAATTTTTAAGGAAGTTGGTTAAGCGAAAATCTATACGATTGGGAAAGCTAACGTCGATCAATTCACCGCCAATTGGTTTTCGGTGCGGCTCGTTATCTTTCATGTACGTATATTCGAATTGCACCTTCGCTCGCACCAAATCGAATTTAACGATTTTTTCGGGATGGCCCGCCACCGGCCATTCTAGCGTTCGGTTGATGGTATTCATGATCCAATGAGGCTTTTTCGATATGGGTATGCCGATGATTTGATTTTCATTTTTTGGATCATATTCGTAACGATAGTCATATTGGCCTTCATATCGGCATTTTAAGCGTTTATTGGCTCGACCTCCTACCAGTTGCAGCTGGGAAAATTGCGCTTGATACCAGTTTGGATTGTCGGGGTTAGCAACCGATTCTAAATCGCCAAGTTTGTCGAAATATTGCTTAAGCTCCAAGGAGGCGGGCTCCACGGCAAGTTGCCAAAAGCTAAAGTATTTTTTAGGATTTTTCGCAAATTCGGCGCGAATATCATTAAGTGCGTTATAGGTTCGGTTGATAAGCTCGGTCATCGTTCTGTTGTAATCGAGCCCTTTTAGACGCTTCGGATCAACCAACACACTAAAGTCGGCATCTGAGCGTTTGAAAATGCCTTCGTAGGCTTGTTCTAAAAATGCCTTGGCCTCGGGTGGGAGCATGCCGAGCACCTGATTGGCCACAATCCGCAATACGTTGCCGCCCTTAAAGATGAGGAAAACCGCCCTGTCGTCCAGGCGATGGGCAGAGCGATAGTTTTTCAGCTCCTGGTCAATGGTGGTGTAGACCAGCTTCATAAAATTAAAGAGTGTCTCCTCGGACTTAAAAAACTCACGTACGACGAAATCCGTACCAAAATCCTTGACTTCACGATTGACATCAACGTAGGGGGCATCAGCATCCTTGCTCACGTCAATGGAGAGCTTGTCAGGCGTTTTGTCAGATGCGGGGCACACGGCGAGATCATACTCGGCCGCTGTTATTTCACTGGGGGCGTTCTTCGATGAAACGGGCTTTAGGTCTAAGTCAGGTCCGCAGCCAACGATTAGCGCAATTAGTGCTGAAAAAATACATGATGAAAATCTGATTTTGGCCATATAATAATATCCATAAAGTTATAGACAGTTTGTAGTATATATAGCAATTATCACGCCCTAAATCAGGTGGTTTTGTTGACTAAAAAAGACTATCCATCGGGGCGTTATAGATGTCTGCTAAATTTATTTTCGGCAGACGCATCTTTGATACTTTCACCATGGTTGCGAGATTCTCTTTGATCGTCTCGAGCATTTCCTTGAAGTTGGATGCATCGTCATCTGCAGGGCTGTCAACCATGTCGTTGATAAGCTTGGTTACGCCGCGCCAAACTCCGTTGGCGATGGTTAGATTAGGGAAGCGGCTGTTAAGCTTTGAGGCCGCATCAGTAATCCGTTGGGCGAGGCCCGGAGCTTGGTCTTGATTCAGAGGAAACAAAGACTCAAGTGGCGTCATAATTTCTTTTTGTATTTCATTAAGATAGTCGGCCATTTCTCGCGAGCTTGCGCCAATGGTGCCCAGCGCTTCCACGATGGCGAGCAAAAATAGGCGGTTTAGCCTCTTCTCATATTTTGGCGCATCCCACGGTCGATTGTATTCCACTAGGACAATCCCGAGAAGATCATGGGCGATGCCATGGAGGGATTCAGATCTTATCTTTATGGTTTCTCTAGTACCCTTTAGGAATAGATTGAGATCCGTGATCCAGTTATCGTAGTTCTTGAGTATATTTTGCAGGAAAGCATCATCTCTTAATGGCAAGCTGATGTCGATCAGCTCACCGCCAATGGGTTTACGATGGAGCTCGCCATCCTTTTTAAAAGTATATTCAAATTGGATTTTCGACCGGACCAAATAGAACTGAACATGTTTTTTCGGATCGCTGGCAAAGGGCCATCCAAGTGTGGTGTTAATGCTGTTCATGATCCAATGAGAATTTTCTGTGAGCGGAGTCCCAATAATATTCCTTTTTTGGGGGCCAAAATCAAAGCGATAATCGAATTGGCCCTCATAGCCACAGGCGAGTTTTTTTTCTGCTTGGTCGTCGAGAAATTGCAGCTGAATAATTTCTGCATTGTGCCAGTTGGGATTGTCTGGATCTTTCAAGGCTTCGACATCCTTCATTTTTTCAAAATATTGTTTTAATTCCTTATCCGCCATTTCAGTAGATAATTGTAAGAAGTTGAAATATGTGTCGGGATTTGACCTGATTTCGTTTCTTACCTTATTGAGACCCTTATATATCAGAGTGGTCAAATCGTTCATGGTTCTCTGATAATTGAGACGCCTGAGTCGCGCCGCATCGACAATCACGTTAAAGTCCAAATCCGATCGCTTAAACATATCGCCATAGGCCTTCTCCAACAGGTCCTTGGCCTCCGCAGGCAACCGAGACAAGGCTTGCTTCGCGATAATGCGGAGCACATTTCCACCCTTGAATACAATGTTAATAGCGCGATCATCCAGGCCCCGTTCATACCGGTATTTGGCCAAGGCAGAATCAATAGTTCCATGGGCCAGTCTTATGAAATTAAAGAGTGTATCTTTGGTCTTAAAGAACTCGTTGACCACGATTTCGGTAGCGTTGGACTTGGCATCTTTATCATAATCGACATAGGGTACGTCGGTCCGGTTTGCATCCAATAACACCTTCTCAGGCCTCTTGTCGGATGCCGGACATTTTTCTGGTTCCGCCGCAGTTAGCTGCGTAACCAAGGCCATCAATACAGAAATAAAGAGAAATTTAAAGCGCGATTGTAACATATAAAAACCTGCATTCTATTTGCCGAAGTACTGGGTTTTTATAAGAATTATCCATGCGGTAAGCATGTATTAATTATCAACGTCCAACTAACCACCAATTTTTGCATGCTTGCGGCGTGCGCCACCCGGATCTGCATGTTATCAGTAGAAGCCTTATTGCTGAACGCAGGAACTGAGGGCAGACATGCTATCCCCGTAATTACCAAAGGCCTGATATCCTTGTTGACCAGGGGGCTGTGGAGCATTACCTTGTTGGTCGCCATCGCCTTGCCTATCGTCCCCGCGGTTATCGCTCTCATTTCCTTCGTCATCTTGCGCGTCTGTCGCTAATCCAAACTCCTTTTTGAGTTTGTTAAGTAGTCGTTTTGCTTCAACGTACTTATTCTTAAATTCGCAAGCAGCTTCAAATCGGACCGTAACATGCGCAACAGACATCGCCCGCTGATCCACACAGACCACTGTTAGTTGAAGTTCACTTGACGTCTGGTTGTACGCTACGGTGAAGTAGCTAGGAATCATGAACTCACCGACTTTTTTTTCCAACTGTGACAATTCTTCCGAGGAAAGCTCTGCCTTCCGGAGCGCCTGCGCTTCGAGAGAGCGAAGGTCGTTTAAAATACCATCAATCCGACATCCTGGGCATGGACACACGGCTTGTTGAGCATTGGTATCAACGCTTGGTTGTTCGCTGCTATCAGCTGCATAGATGCTCATCGACAAGAAAAAAGTTGTTATTATTAAACCGTTTTTCAAGAGATTCTCCTGGAGTATATTTTAATCACAAAGAACAATTTCCATGTGAGTGTCGATGAGATAGCGCAATTTACCTTTGCGACAACTCCTGTCAAAGTTCTCATTCCCAGCAGGAAAGCAACTGCACAATACTTGGAAGGATCTAGATCATGAGTAACCGCGAAAAGCTAACCAAAGAAGAAAAAGGCATTCTGGAATCCTTTGAAAAAGGTGAATGGAGAAAAGCCCGATCCTCGAAAATCCTTATTGATGACGCAAAAACAGCAGCGCAACAATTTTTAAAGAAAGATGCACGAACCGGTCTTAAAATATACTAATTTCTCATTTCTCACCTATGTTATGTCATCCTCGGGCTTGACCGGCTTTGTTGCACGGCCCACTTCCATCGTCATGGCGAGGAGCCGTAGGCGACGCGGCCATCCAGTAATTGGCGGATAAGCTACTACTGGATGGCCACGCCCTTTTCAGGGCTCGCCATGACGATCGGAGCGAGCCATGCAACAAAGCCGGCTAGACCCGAGGATCTGTGGCAAACAGCACCACACTGCGACCTCGAGGATTCTCGTGTCGAGCACGAGAATGACATAAATGGCGAGATTGTAGTAAAAATAAATGTGTTTTGAGACTAGCTCATGTCTTCAAATGGGTTGATAAGAACAAGCCCACATTCATCAAAATCTTTTATATTTCTTGTAGCTACTGCTGCCTTGTGGGCATGGGCTATCGACGCAATTTGGCCATCGAATAAGCTCATGAGCCTGCCAAGGTTTTTATTATGACTCATAATTTGGCCATAAAAGCGCGCCGCGTTTTCATCAAATGGAAGCACCCTAAAGGCAAAGCCCTCTTCAACGACTTTCTCAAAAGCGGTTCGCAGAGAGTCCCTGCGCACCCCGTCGGGCAATATGCTCAAACCATAATCGATTTCGGCCACAGTGATCGCCGTCAAAAATAAGTCTTCGCCAATTTGTTCATCGATCCATGTGAGAACATTTGTTGACGGGCTAGGTTTCATAAGTTCAGAAACCACATTGGTATCGACGACGATCATTCCTCAAATTCCACGGGACGATGCGGTTTTCGCTTAGCAATGGTTAACTCAACCCCATGTTCCGGCCCGAAATATTTCTTAAATACTTCACTTATTTTCGTCGGTGCAGCCACCGCTTGCTCAAGGATTTGTCGTACTTCCTCCTCCATGGATACCCCATGAACTGCAGCACGCACGCGTAAGCGCTCATACACCGCCTTATCGATCTTTCTGACACTCAAGCTCGCCATAACCTTGACCCTCCACATTATCATAACATTTGCTAGCAGCGCTGGCAATGCGGTCATATATTTTAAATTAACTAGCCTAGGGAATAGAACTGTAATTCTCAAAAAAGATAAAAGTTTTTGCTTAGTTAAGACTTGTTACAACGCCGAATGAGCCATAATTCCCATGGTAATCGTGATTGCCTGATCCTACAGCGCATATCATAAAGATCCGAACCATTAAGCTTGTTTCTTTGACCAATATTTGGTTCGCTACCCCGCTAATATGC
>Ga0187783_10001719_pt1 | contig 16217 bp, 12 predicted proteins | sample 1015_SJ02_MP02_2_FD_132471 | JGI IMG/M metagenome (GOLD analysis project Ga0187783, IMG submission 132471) | Tropical peat soil microbial communities from peatlands in Department of Meta, Colombia - 1015_SJ02_MP02_20_MG | ecosystem: Environmental > Terrestrial > Soil > Wetlands > Peat | place... | reverse complement strand
CCTCTTCGGCATAGCGCGCGTCGCTGCAGCCCTTGTAACAGGGAGCGAGACACATCTTCATCTCGGAGTAGATGCAGCCGGGGTGGCTGGGATCGGGGTGAAGGTCGTCGATGCAGCGGCGCAGCAGGAAAAGCTTGAGCATCTCTTCGGCGTAGCGCTCAGCCGCGGCGCGCGATGGAAACGGGCCGAAGGCCGAGCCGGCTTCGCGCTGGCTAGGGCGATGCGTGACCACGACGCGCGGGTAAGGATTGCCGCCGAGGAAACGGACGAAGGCCGGGTGGCGAAGGTGCATCCGGTCGATGGCCTGGTTTGGGCTTTTCGCGCCATAGATTTTTCCGAGTAGATCGAATTGCAGAAGCAGCGATTCGAACTCAGAGCCGGTGAGGCGCCACTCAATGCGGCGCACCAGGCCGGCTAATTGCAACCGGCGTGGATGCCGGATTGACGGCTGCAGCAATCGCTCCAGCCGCGCGCGCAGATTGGGTGTGCGTCCGATGTACGGCTCGCCGCGAGAGTCTTCGCCGTAAAGCGCGAAGACCGCTGGCGCCTGCGGCAGTTGCGCGAGCGCCGTCCGGGGATCAGCGGGATCGAAGGCGATAGACGGCCAGGCCGCAGAGGCGTGCGCGACCTGGCGGCTGCCGGTTTGAGAATCGCTTGGCAAGGGTGGCAGCTTCTCCTTTAAAAACGCGCTTCGCACTGGCGCGCTCAGGGAGATTGTACGGCGATCGAACTCACCTGCGAACACGCTGTTCATTTTGCCCATCTCCTGGCAAGCTGGTATGCTGCGTGCGCGCGGAAAATCGGTTTAGGTCGGGGAGATTGCGACGATGTGGTTTCTGGGGATGGATGTGGGGACGGGCGGAACGCGGGCCGTGATCATGGATGCCGCAGGCAAGCTGGTGGGCGCGGCGTCGTGTGAGCATGCGCCGTTTCGGGCCGAGCATCCGGGATGGGCCGAGCAGGATCCCGACGATTGGTGGCGCGCGGCGCAAAACGCGATTGCGGGAGCATTGGCCACGACACCGCAACCCCGCGAGCCGATCGCGGCGATCGCGCTGACCGGGCAGATGCACGGCGCGGTGATGCTGGATGAAAACGGCGCGGTGCTGCGGCCGGCGCTGATCTGGTGCGACACGCGCACGCAGCCCGAGTGCGACTGGCTGACCGAGAAGATCGGCTATGAGCGGCTGATCGAGCTGACCTGCAACCCTGCGCTGCCCAACTTCACAGTGACCAAGCTGCTGTGGGTGAAGACGCACCAGCCCGATATATTCGCCAGGATTCGCCACGTGATGTGCCCCAAGGATTATGTACGTTACAGGCTGACGGGCGAATTTGCCATCGACGTGCAGGAAGCGAGCGGCACGCTTCTGCTGGATGTGGCGCACCGGCGCTGGTCGCGCGAGGTTGCGGAAGCAGCCGGAATCCCGATGGATTGGCTGCCCAAGGTCTACGAGTCGCCGGAGATATGCGCGCGCATCAGCGAGAAGGCGGCAGGGCTGACGGGATTAAAGGCGGGCACGCCGGTCGCAGCGGGCGCCGGCGACCAGGGCGCGGGCGCGGTAGGCATGGGGATTCTGCAGCCGGGCAGTGTTTCGGCGACGATCGGGACCTCGGGCGTGGTGTTTGCGGCGACGGCTGAGCCCACAAAGGATCCGCGGGGGCGTCTGCACACGTTTTGCCACGCCGTGCCGGGGCTGTGGCACGTGATGGGGGTGACGCAGAGCGCCGGGTTGAGCCTGCACTGGCTGCGCGAAACATTTTTCGGCGGGCAGAGTTACGACGCGCTGAGCGCCGGCGCGGCGAAGATCCCGGCAGGCAGCGAGGGGCTGGAGTGGGCGCCGTATCTGCTGGGCGAGCGCACGCCGCATCTCGATCCCGAAGTGCGTGCGGCTTTCGCGGGCATCGGCGTGGAGCACACAGGGGCGCATTTTGTGCGCGCCGTGCTCGAGGGCGTGGCGTATTCGCTCGAAGATACCTTCACGCTCTTTCACGAGCTGGGCATTCCGGTGAAGGCAATTCGCCTGGGCGGAGGAGGAGCGCGCGGCGCGCTGTGGCGCAAAATTCAGGCAGGTATTTACGGGCAGGCCGTCGAGGTGCTGACCGCCGAGGAAGGCGGCGCGTTTGGTTGCGGGCTGATGGCGGGCGTGGGCGCGGGCCACTGGAAGAATCTCGACGAGGCGTGCGCGCAGGCCGTCCATGTGGCGCAGCGGATCGACCCGGACGCGCCCGATGTGGCGGTGTACAAGGCCGGATATGCAAAGTGGCGGAAGTTGTATCCGGCGCTGAGAAGCTTGAGGGACTGAGAGACTACGGGACTTGCTGGGCGGCCGCAGACCCGAGCGTTTGGCGGAAAACCTGAGACGCGTGCGCTTCAAGACGCTCGGATTCACGGATCTCGCGCTCAAATTCAGGCAAATTTCGCAGTCCGGCAAACGCTGAATCCTGCTTCAAGGTGCAGGAAGACCAGAACCCTTCGCGCCGGGCGCGCCGCAACATGCGAATGGCGAGTTCGGCGGCGTTCAGCATGCCCAAGTGCCGCGCCAGGTAGAAGAGCAGTTCAGGTTCGCGGACGACTTCGGTGTTTTCAATGATGTTGATTGCTTCTGCGGTCTTGCTGTCGAGAATGGCAAGGAGCGAGCCCATCAGAACGGACATGACCGGCCCCAGATTGAGCTTCGCGAGGCGCTCGCGGAGTAGGGCGGCAGCTTGCTCCGTCGATCCCAGGGCTGCCCAGGCCGCCGCATCAAGATAGTAGAGAGCTCCCGTATAGGTTTCGAAGACTCTGGCGAAAGCGCCGCGCAGAAAGTGGGTATGGGCAACGCTCGTCTTGATCGTTGGATCAAGGGCAGCGGCTTTCTCGTGCGCGGCGACGGACTCCTCAAGCAGGCCGCAGCAACGCAACACCTGGACGAGGCCCGCGAAAGACTCTGCGTCATCGCCGTGGCGCGTCAGCCGGGATGCAAGCCGGATCATCGCCTGCGAAGCCTGTCCGGAATCGACCTGCAGCTGGGTGTAAAACTGGTGAGCGCAAGCCAGGTCAGGATCGATGGCGAAAGCTCGCTGGAAGGCGGCCTCTGCCAGTTCCGGGGTGCCTGGGTGTCCTTTGAACTTCTCCAGCAATCGGCGGCTGCGTCCCAGCCAGGCCCAGGCGGCGGCAAACTGCGGGTCGCGTGCGATGCAGACCAGGAACAAGTCATGAGCGCGCAGAATTGAATCCGGCGATCGTTCTGTCAGGAGCTCCTTGCCCCGGACAAAACTCGCATAAGCGGCCTGCGTGACTCCCGGCTCACCGGTCACCGGGAGCGTGAATCGATAGCCGAACTTCGAAACAGTCTGGATCGCATCGCGGCCAAGCACTTTGCGCAAAACGACGATGGTATTGGTCAGATTCGCTTCGGACACGTGGATGCCCGGCCAGAGCGTCGAAAAGATATCGGTCCGCGAAACCAGGCTCTCGTGGCGGCGCACGAGCAGATGCAGCGCGTCAAACGCCTTGGGAGGCAGAGTGATGCACTTGCCGTCACGAAGCAGCCGCCGCTCTGGGACCGACATGGAGAATTCACCGAAGAGATAGGTGTCATCTGCCATCGTTTCATTTTAGTTTGATTTTTACTGCAACTTCTCTGCGCCCCTATCCGGCGAATTGGGGTTACGATTCCCGCAGCTTCATTCCGAGGAGGGAAAACATGCACACCGCAGTCACCACTGAAGCCAAGCAACTTGTAGAGGACTACCTCAAAGCACTCAGCGGCCATCCAAAACCTGAGAAGCTTTTGGACCGGTTTCTCGATGATGCCGGCCTCAAACAGCACATTCTGCAGGCCGAAGCCGCATTTCCATCCTATGAATTGGTTCCCCACCAGGTCATTGCCGAAGACGATTTGGTCGCGGTTCGCGCCACGTTCCGGGGAGTCCAAAAGGGGGAATTCGCCGGTATCAAGCCAACCGGCAAACAAGTCTCATCCAGCCTGATGATCATTTATCGCGTCAAAGACGGCGTCATTGTGGAGCACTGGCTGCAAATGGACATGAAAGACATCGTCGACCAGTTGTCGAGGTAGTAATCACTCCCGCTGGAGTGCCGGGTTAAGACACGTCGAATCCGACGCGGGCGGCTGCGCTTGGCGTTCGCGAGGCGACAGGGCGACCAGGCGATCCGGAGAATCCAGGTTTTCCTGCGAAACTGATTGCGTCCTTTCAAATGCACTCGGTACACTCAGGTTCTGATTTCATCCCTGGGTGTTGATTCCCCAACGCACGGAGAACAAAGATGAACCGGACTTGCAGGCTATCCCTGGCTTTTCTCCTTTTTGCAATTCTGCTCGCCGGCGCGCAAACGGCGGGCGCAGCAGGCGCGTTAAACACCATTCAGAATCCGGGCGGCGGAACGATCTACTACGGGGCGCTGGCAGGTCAACCGACACCGCAGGCGGCGCTGGGCCAGGTGCTCACGCAGGTCGACACCACCTATGGCAATCGTCCGCAGCTAGGGAAGGTTGTTCAGAACCAGGCGGGTACAGTCTGGGAGGGATTCTTCACGGTAACCGACAAGAGCGGCACAGCAATGACCGGCATGGTGATTGTCTACGCGCCGAAAACCGGCACGGCGGGCGGCGCTGTTTTGATCGATACTTCCGGCCGCTTTCCTCAGACTGTGAATTCCATGTTCCAGCGCTTGGTGCAGGCAGTGACGGGGTCGTCACAGGGCGCGCCCCAATCGACTGCTGCGCCGCCGGCAGCCAACTCGCCACCGGCCGCCGTTCCAACAGGGACAGCGCCAACATCTTCCCAGCCGGCGCAAAAACTGACGCCGTATATTTTTCCGGATCACTCCGGTTCGATGGGCTTGCCGCCGGGCTGGACGGTCGCCCGGGCGCAACTCGGCGACGTGACAGCCAGCGGCCCCAACGGCGAGAATCTGCGCTTTGGTCTGGTCATCCCCGTGCTCGACCCCACCAGTGGCCAATCTGCCGCGTTGATGGGAAGGGGCGGCGCGGCTCCGGGAAACTTCCTCGCTATCCCATACAACTCAGACCCTGCAACAATGTTCACCCAGGTCAACGCGCAGATCGCGCAGAAGCAGCGCATGCAGGCTCCGACGGTGACGGTCGAGAACACGCAGAACCTGCCGATCCAGGGCGGCAAGAGTTTCATGGTCTACGCCCAGGTAAGCACAAACAACGGGCAGGCCGCTCAAACGGTTGTCGCGCAGATGATTGTGGCTCCCCCGCAGGCGGCGGGCGCGTACCAGATTACGCTATTCCAGATCGCTGGCCCGGGCCAGGCGATGGTGAACGAGGCGGCGACCATTGCTGAGATCTTTCCCAACTACAGTAAGAACGTGCAGTATGTAAACGCCGCGGCCAACGCTCAGATCGAGCAGGGTCTGACGCAGGAGAAGCAAGCGCTGGGCACGGTGGCCAGCGCGATCGATTCCTCGAACCGGTTGACGGCCGGGATGTCGAACGTGCTGCGCGGACAAACGGTGATTGAAAATACGCAGACTGGCGGTCACGCGACGACTTCCGATCAGCTTGCCGACTGGCTGACACAGAGCAACCCGAATGTTTTCCAAACCGTGCCCGAGAGCCAGTACATCAGCGGAATCGACTATTGATGTGACAGCCGCGTGATAGAGCGCGGATCGGAGGAGGAGCGCGTGGATCGTTGCGGCGTCATGACTCGGAAAGCAGGAAGTCCGCGAAAACGAAACGGTCGCGGGTAACGATTTCGCCGTTGACGATGGGAAGCGGGGCCGAAAACATGGGGCCGGCATAGACGCAGGTGTGGAACTCGCCGCGCTCGGCGCAGGGATCGATTGCGGGTGAAAAGTCTCCCAATAACTCCTCATCGAACTCGCGGCCGGCAAAGCTGGCCGGTAGCTTCTCCGTGTCGACGCAGGAGATGCGTGCGCGCAGGCCGCCGGCGATCATCTGGCGGGCTAGCTGATCGGTGGGAATCTTCCACAGCGGAAAGAGCGGTTTGAGGCCGGTGGGAGCGAGATTCCTTTCGCGGTAAGCGCGGACATCTTCAAGAAAGAGATCGCCGAAGGCGACGGCATCGATTTTTTCGGCGACGGCGCGGCGGCAGACTTCGCCCATGCGCTCTTCATAAATTTCGTTGGAACAGGGCCAGGGCAGCGGGACGATCCAGAGCGGCAGGCCGGCGGCGGCAGCTTGCGCTTCAAGCACAGTGCGGCGCACGCCGTGCATGGCCACGCGATCAAACTCGGTGTTGAGCGTGGTAAGCAGGCCGCAGAGCTCGATGGAGGGATCGCGGCGCAGGACGTGGAGGGTCCAGGCGCTGTCTTTACCGCTGCTCCAGGAGAGAAGAACGCGCGTCACTGAGACAGCCTCTAGCTGCTAGCTTCTTGCTCCAAGCTATCCCAGGCCCCAAAGTCGAGACCTGGGCACCCAGCGTGGTGAGTGAAGCACAGCGTGGGCAATCATCACTTTGCGAAGAGCGACAGGTCGACGGCGTCGCCCATAGCTTTGTAGCCGGCATCGCCGGGATGCAGGTGATCGCCGGAGTCGGCGGCCGCGCTGAAGTGCGTGGGATTCGCCGGGTCCTGCGTGGCCTTGTCAAAATCGACGACGCCATCGAAGGTGCCGCTGGTGCGGATCCAATTGTTGACAGCCTCGCGTATCTGCTCCCCCTTGTCAGAGGAGTAGCCGGCGCCGGCGTAAGGCGTGAGCGTGGCGCCGATGGCCTTGATTCCGTGCTCGTGAGCGGCGTCGGCAATCTGTTTCAAGCCCCATTCGAGCTGCTCGGCGCTGATGTCGTCCCAGGGAGTCTGAAGATGATGCAGGCGGCCGATGTCGTTGATGCTTTCGAGCACGATGACGTAGCGCACGCCGCTCTGCGAGAGCACGTCACGATCGATGCGCGAGACGGCGCTGGGGCCAAAGCCCTCGTTGAGTACGCGATTGCCGCCGATGCCGACGTTGAGAACGCCGATATTTTTGAGATTGGGATCGGCCTGGAGACGCGCGGCGAGTACGTCGGGCCAGCGACGATTGGCGTTGCGCGTGGAGAGCGCGCCGTCGGTAATCGAGTCGCCAAGCGTGACGATGGCGCGCGAGCCGGCTGAAGCCTCAACGTCGATGCCGTCGAAGAAGTACCAGGAAGAGATTTTCGTGGCCTGCTCCAGATCGGGCGCACTGGCTTGGTCGCCCATGGCAGCGAAGTTGTCCTGGTCGGAGAAGGCGTGGTACGTTTCGGCGCGCATGACCTGCGGCGGCAGGTAGAAACTGACGGCAATATCCGAGAGCGGCGCAGCCTGAAGCGCCACAGGATCGGAAAAGATTGCGGCTCCGGGCGGGACGTTGACGGTGGATGCGCCGCTGAACGTGACGGCGTGGCTGGAGCCGGGCTGGATGGCGCCGCCCCCGGCACTTAAAGCGACATTGGCGTCGCTGATGGTAAGGGGGTCGAGACCAAACTCATTGGTAAAGCGGATGCGCAATTGCGCGCCGCTTGTGGAGATGTGAGCGATCTGGCGCAGTGTGACGCCGGAGAACACACGAAAGTCGAAGTCGGTTGCCTCGACTGTCATAGGGGCCGTGGCCCAGGTGCCGACCCACTGCGGGTGGGGCGCAGACTGCGCCGTAGACTCCAGACAGAAGGGAAGAATGAGGGTCGCGAAGGCAATGAAACTCAACCTACGTTTTAACATCAGCTCTCCTGGAATGATCTTTTCCGCTCTGCCCATCCGGCATTTTGCGCGGTGCGGGCGGATCGGCGTTCAATTATCGTGCGGCGTGTCTGGCCGAAGGGCGACGCCGGCCGGCCTCCATCGCGTGGCGGAGGAGCAAATTTGCCCGAGTCTGGTAGCCGCGGCCATAGCTCTTGAGCCAGTCAATCACGTCTCCGTCAAGACGAATCGTCACCGCCCGCTTTGACGGCCGGTAGAAGCGCCCGACTTCCGCTCCCGTCCAGTCGACAACTTCCGGGATTTCGGAAAAATCAATCGTAGCGTCGGTTTTGGCGGCGACGGCGGCGATGTCCCGCCTGCGCGCGGCTGCGAGCTTCTTCATAGGTCCTCTTCTCGTGAGCAGATGCGGCGCGTGCCGAAATCAGCCGAATTATTTCATCGCTCTCCCGCAGCCGCCAGGTAAAAACAACGAACAGGACGATCCCTGGAGCAATCTCCCCGAGTGCATTGTATCGATCCTCGGAGTCGTCGTGCGACCGATCCTTGCGCGACAGAATCCAGGGATCACTGAAGACCAGCAGCGCAGTTTCAAAACGCACACCGTGCTTGCGAAGATTCTCGCGATTCTTTGCCGGGTCCCATTCGAAGGGGCTGGTCGAGTCAATCATCTCGAGTCTATGGCATGTACGTACAAATGTCAATACAAAATGAACCGGTGCGAATCCGCTGGCGCTAATGGAGCTCGATGTCGGCGCTGAGGGGCGTGTTTTCGCTGGAGTCGCCGACGCGAATCACGAATTTGCCGGGATCGATGGTCCAGTTGTGCGCCGACTCGTTCCAATAGCTGAAGGCGCGCGCGTCGAGCGAAAGCGTGACGTGCTGCGCCTGGCCGGGTTCGAGACGAACTTTGGCGAATCCTTTGAGCTCGCGCTCGGGGCGGTCGACTCTGGCCGAAGGATCGGAGACGTAAAGCTGGGCGACTTCGGCTCCGGCAACGCTGCCGGTATTGGTGACGTCGAAGCTGACCGGTACAGTGGATCCGGAAGCGGCGCTCGCGGGCGCCTCGAGATTCGAGAAGCTGAACGTCGTGTAGCTCAGGCCGAAGCCGAACGGGAAGAGCGGATGCTTGCCAGTCGTGGTCCAGTAGCGATAGCCGACCATGAGCTTGTCGCCATACTTGATGTGCTCGATGGTGTAGTCAACGGGTTGGTCATTCGATCCGATAGTGTGGAGCGTGGTGTTATTGGCCGGATCGCCGTAATACCACTTTTCCGACGGGTTCTCTTCCCATGCGCGATCGAAGCTGACGGGAAGCTTGCCTTCGGGGTTGTGATTGCCGAATAGAATTTGCGCGATGGCGGTGCCTCCCTCCTGGCCGGGGTAGTAGGCGTGGAGCAAGACGGGGACTTTGTCGAGCCAGCGGGTGGTGTCGAAACCGCCGCCTGCATCGGCGATCACGATGGTGTGAGGATTGGCTGCGGCAACCTGCTCGATCAAGGCGTCCTGGCCCCAGGGCAGGGTGAAGGAGCGATCGTGGCCTTCGCCCTCCAAATGGTCGTTGAAGCCGACGGCGACGATGGCCACGTCGGCCAGGGCCGCCAGGCTCTTTTCGTCCGGGGTAACCAGGTCGGCCGCGGCAACGATGCCGAATCCGAAGCGCGAGCCGGCTGCGTGCGGCAGATAGTCGGCACGAATGTTGACGATTTGGCCCTGGGCGAGATCAAGCGTGGTGTGATGTGGCAACTGGCCCTCTGCCTGGGCCTGGTCGAGAAGCTGTTTGCCGTCGACGAATACTTTGTACGAGTCTTCGCCGCCGGCAGCGGCAATGAGGAGATACTGGCCGGCGTGATCGACTTTGAACGACGATGTATAGCGAATGCTGCGCGGACGCGGATCCGCGGCCTCCCATTGATCGGCACGATAGTCGCTTGCGGTGGGGCGGGTAGCGGTTTGCGGCGTGCCGGTGAAATCAGCGCCCGCAAAGGTTTCAACCATAACGCCGTTTTGCCAGTGGGTGTTCTTGAAGACGTCGGTCATAGCGGGCAACCCGGCGCTATAAAGAACATGGACATTGGGACCGACAAGATTGGCGATGCCGGTGAGGAGGCTGACCGGCTCAAACGGCGTGGCGTAGGAAGAGCCCCCGCCGCCGGTGACAGCGGGATAGGCGTTGGGGCCGATAATGGCGATGGTCTTGATTTTTGCGGGATTGAGCGGGAGGAGGTTTCCCTCGTTCCTGAGCAGCGTGATGCTTTCGAGGGCCTCCTGCAGTGCGAGCGGACGATCGGCGACGGAATAGGTTGAAACGGCTGGATCGAATTGCGGACGCGAGGTGAAGCCATAACGCAGCTCGGTGCGGAAGAGCCGCAACAGATGCTCGTCGATGGTTGACTCCTTGACCTGGCCGCTGTGTACCGCGGGAACAAGATTCTTTGCGTTCATGAATTTCGGACTGGGCATTTCGAGATCGAGGCCGTTGTTCAAGGCCGCGACACCGTCGTAAGTCGCGTCCCAGTCGGACATGAGAATGCCCTGAAAACCCCATTCGCCTTTAAGCACTTTGAGGTTCAGGAAATCGTTCTGCGTGGAGTGAACACCGTTGACGAGGTTGTAGGAGTTCATGACCGCGTCGACGTGAGCCCTGGTAACGGCGGCCTCGAAGGTTGGCAGATAGATTTCGCGCATGGTACGCTCGTCGGCATCGGCGCTGGCGTTGTGGCGATTGAATTCCTGATCGTTGAGAGCGTAGTGCTTGATGGTTGAGATGACGCCCTGTGACTGCACGCCCTCAATAAACGGAACGACGAGGGTCGCGTTGAGATAAGGATCCTCGGATAGGTATTCGAAGTTGCGGCCGGCGAGCGGCGAGCGCGCGATATTCACTCCCGGACCGAGCAGAAAGTTGACGCTGCGAGCGCGAGCGTCGCGGCCGAGGGCCTCGCCGATCTGCCGCGCGAGATCGGTATCCCAGCTTGCGGCCAGGGAGGCGCCGGAAGCATAGGCCGTCGTCGGACCCCACGTGCGCACGCCGACGGAGGCATCGGACATCTTGAAGCGGGGCAGATCGATCGGCGGCATGGGCCTGGTGAACATATCGTTGACGCCGCCAAGCAATTCGATCTTCTGCTCGAGACTGAGTTTGGCGATCATCGCCCTGGCCTGGGCCTCAATGGCGGGTGAATCGGGCGCGGGGGCCTGAGCCCAGGCAAGAGAGCCGGCGATGCACGCGAATGAAAGAAGGACGGGAAGAGGAAAAGAGAGGCGCTTGACGAGAATCTTCATAACCGGCCAAGTTAAATCAAATGACGCCGGCCTGCAAAGCGGTTGATATCCGCGAATCCAAAACAATCGATTTTTGATGGTTTTCGGGCGCGGCGGGAGCCATCGTTGCAGACGGCCTGGTGTGGGGACGATATCCGATCCAGCTTAAGAATGCCGCGGTCCTTACCCCGTCAACCATGTCGGCCCTGGCAGCACCGACGCACGATAACGGAGGAAGCGTGGCGCGAACCGGCGAAGGTGTGAGCGCCGGCGCCGGCGTGGAAGGCTTCGCCGAGAAGGATCCATGAGTTTTCGTTGCTGGGGCGCGAGGTTGAAGAATCACGCGGGGAATCAAGAATCTACTGGTTTGTGACTCGAATCACTTCGCGCGGTGAATGATGTCACTGCCCTGCAGAGGCGCGGAGAGCAGACTCAGATTCCAAAGCGCTCGAGCGTTGCGCAGAGTGCAAACGGCACGGCGCTTCCATTGCATTCTTCGCCGCGCGCGCCGGGTTTCTTTGCTTAGCTCCAGAGATGGCGGGCGCCGGCAAGGAGCAGGAATTGGCCATCCCGGTGACACATTCGAGGCCAGCCTAGCCACGAGGAGCGCAAGGAACGTGGCACGGTTTCAGGAATCGTCGTCAGGAATCGTCGACCGGCGTTAACGGGTAAGTGGGGCATCAAGACTAAAAACACCACACAACCGGCATACAGCGAAAATCATGGCAGACTTGATGGCTTCATCTGGATCGCGTTTGGACCGTTTGGCTGCGGTGGCGGCACATCCGCTCGCCGAGTTGTTAGAGTGCCCGTCAGATTGCGGATCTATGCTGGCCGATGCGTCGCGGACCATCGACTTCGATGCCGGGCAGGTAGTGTTTCGCCAGGACTCGCCCTCAGCGGGGCTCTATCTGGTCGCATCGGGTGAATTCATGCGCAAAGCGGAGCGCTTGAACATGCGCGTGACACTTGGAATGGCGAGGCCGGGAGATCTGCTTGAGTTGGCGGCTACGCTGGGAGACGGGCGCCACACATACACCTTGAACGCAGTCAGTTCGGGGTCGCTGCTTCTGCTGCCGATCGACGTGCTGCAGCGAGCGTTCGAGGGCTATCCGCCACTGCGCATGCGGTTGCTCGAGGAGCTGGCCCGAGAGGTTTCCCGCGCCTATATGAGTTGCAGCGTGTGCCGCGCGACGCCGGCGCGGCGGCGTGCGACGGCCGTCCGACCGCATTGAGCGGGCCAAAGCGATGATGTGATCTAAATCACATGATGATCTCGCGTTGGCGAGTACTGTAATGGATGCGCAAATCCTTGGCCGTGCCGGAACTGATTGAGCGCGAAGGAGCAAGAGAACAGACTGGACTTTGGGAAATGGTTGCGCCCGGTTTGATCTCGGCGGTCAGTTCGAGCAGACAGGGGATTGCGTTATACTTTGGGTAACATTTACCCACAACAGGATAGGTATGGCTTCGCTCCATTCCCATCACCCTCCGGAAGATTGCCTGAACTGCGAGCATCGGCATCTGCGCATGTTCTGTAATCTGACGCCGGAGGCGTTGGCGGACTATGACCATATCGGGATCATGATGAGCCACGCGCGCGGGGCCAAGCTGTTTTCCGAAGGCGATCCGGCGCGAAACGTTTTTGTGATCTGCTTTGGGCAGGTGAAGATTTCGTCGACTTCGCGCGACGGCAAGACGATGATCCTCAAGATTGCCGGGCCCGGCGATGTGATGGGACTGAGCGCGGTGCTGGCCAACGTGCCGCACGAAGTGACAGCCGAAGCGATTGAGCCATGTCAGGTGAAGACGGTGCGGAAGCAGGAGTTCATTGAGTTCCTGGGCCGGCACGGCATCGCCTCGATGCACGCGGCGCAGGCGCTTTCGGGCGAGTATCTGACCGTGTTTCACGATGCCAAACGGCTGGCGCTCTCGGGCTCAGCAGCGGGACGGCTGGCGCGATTGCTGCTTGACTGGGGCCGTGCTGCGGCGGCTAACGGGAGGCCGGAGATCCGGTTTACCATGGCGCTGACCCACGAAGAGATTGCCAACATGGCCGGCACCTCGCGCGAGACAGTGACACGCCTGCTGAACCAATTCCGCCGCGATCAGTGGATCACCATCAAGGGCACCAGCCTGACAATCGTGAAGCCGGATCAGCTGGAACGGCTGACGGCGTAAGGGCCCTCCGCCCTAACTCTTTTAGTTGACCCGTAGCAGCCTCCGGTCACAGCACATCGACGAGAGGGCAATCTCAAATTTGAGATATACTGAATTGTGGCCTGGCAAGTTGAAATTCTGAATGAAACCGTCGCAGCGGAAATTGAGGCATTGCCGGCGGATATGCAGGCCCGCTATGTCAGGCTTCCGAACGCATAGTCCAAATCGGCCTGGATGCGTTGGGATTTCCTCATGTGAGACACCTGGAAAGCAAGCTTTGGGAGATGCGTCTCATTGGCCGAGATGGAATTGCACGCGCACTCTACGTAACCGCGGTGGGAAATCGAGCGATTGTGGTCAGGGCCTTCGTGAAGAAAACGCAGAAAACGCCCCGTTCGGAGATTGAGCTGGCATTGCGGCGAGCAAAGGAGATTCGATGACTATCCCCTTCGAGAAATTCAAAGCGCAGCTCCTTGCCGATCCCAAAGTTAAGGCCGAGTACGATGCTCTCGCGCCTGAGTTCGAGATTGCCGCTGAATTGTTGCGTGCGCGCCTCCGCGCCGGCCTTTCGCAGGCGGAATTGGCGACGCGCATGGGAACGAGCCAATCAACGGTCGCGAGGTTGGAGAGCGGCTTGACTCTACCCAGCACCAAGACACTCTTGCGCTTCGCGGAAGCAACCGGATCAAAGATTCGAGTGCGCTTGACTGCGGCATAACCAGACAATGTCCGAGACTGCTATCCCATCCAACGAAACCGCCCTCGATCTCGAATCGCTGGTTTCTGACGTCGTGGCGCTGGCGATGAAGGCCGGCGCCAGCGATGCGGAAGCCGCCGCGCGCGAGGGCGACGAGTTCAGCGTGAATGTACGCAAGGGCGAGGTGGAGACGCTGAAGGAGTCGGGCTCGCGCGGCTTGGGCCTTCGCGTGTTTCGGGACAAGCGGACCGGTTCGGCATCGACCAGCGACCTGACCGCGGAGGGAATCAGGCAGCTCGTCGATGGAGCGATGGCGCTGGCGAAGGTGACGGAAGAGGATCCGTTTGCCGGGCTTGCGGAAGCGAGCGAATTCGGATCCGGGCCGAGCGACCTGCGCCTTTACTACGAAGACGTGTACTCGCTAAGCGGGCCGGAGAGGATCGAATGGGCGCGGCGCGCCGAAGCGGCGGCGCTCGAAGCCGACTCGCGCATTACCAACTCTGATGGCGGCAGCTTCGATGCCGCAACCGGCAGGAAGGCGCTGGCCAATTCTCGCGGATTTACCGGCAGCTACCGCACCAGTTACGCGGGCGTCGCCGCGGCGCCGCTGGCCAGGGACGCTGACGGCAGGATGCAGCGCGATGGATGGTGGTCGAGCGCGAGGAGCTTTGCGCACCTGGAATCTCCAGAGGCTGTGGGCAAGGAGGCGGCGCGGCGGACGCTGCGCAGGCTGGGCGCGCGGCGGGTTGCCACGCAACGGGTGCCGATTGTGTTTGCTCCGGAGACGGCGCGAACGTTGATCGGGTCCGTCTTCGAGGCGGCTTCGGGCGATGCCATCTGGCGGGGAGCGTCATTTCTGGCTGGGAAGCTGGGCGAGGCGATCGCGGCTCCCGCGATCACGATTGTCGACGACAGCACTTTGACGCTGCCGACGGGCGCCGCGGGATTTGGGAGTTCGCCTTTTGACGACGAAGGGTTGCCCTCGCTGAGCACCATGGTGGTGGAGAACGGCGTGCTTCGCAATTACCTGCTGAACACCTACACGGCGCGCAAGCTCAAGATGAAATCGACACACAATGCGGCGCGAGGCCTGGCCGGCGCACCGGGAACCGGCTGCGGAAATCTATTCCTCGAGCCGGGGAAAAAGACACCGGAAGAGGTCATCGCAGAGGTTCCGTTGGGGCTTTACGTAACGAGCCTGATGGGATTCGGCACCAACCTGGTGACCGGTGACTATTCACGCGGCGCGACTGGATTGTGGATTGAAAATGGGCAACTGACGCACGCGGTAGAAGAGATCACGATCGCCGGCAATCTGGCCGAGATGTTGCGCCATGTGACGGCGATTGGAAATGACCTGGTGTTTCGCGGATCGATCGCTTCGCCAACGCTGCGCATCGATGGCATGACTGTCGCGGGGACGTGACGATCCCAGAAACGCCGGCGACGGACTTACTCCAGTTCGAAATTGCCTCGGCTACTTTTTTTGCTCTGACGCGGCGCTCTTTTTCAGGCCCTCGCCGTAGGTGGGATACGGCACCGGCTCGCTGCTGGTGGGCATCGCGGCGAGAGTCTTGAGCTCGGCCTGAACCTTCTGCCATGCCTTGGGGTCCTTCTTCGTGATGATGGGCGCACTGGGATCGGCGTAGTACGCCAGCACATCATCCTTGATCCCTGGTGGAATGGCCTGCTTCGGATCGGCCGTGAGATGCTTCAGAAGCTTCGCATAAGTTACGTCAGTAAGCGGATAACCCCCGGGCTTGACCGGCAGGCCGGTATCGAGATCGCGGTTGACGAGAGGATGCTTCTGGTCCCCGGCCTGATTGGGGAAAGGCGTCACGGTGACCCCTGCAGGCGGCGGACGGCGGTCCGCTGCCGGCGTGAAGAGATACAGCCGGTCGCGAATCATCGACGTTGAAGACACCAGGCTGTGCATGTAATCGGCCTCGGCGGCAGCGCTTGGTCCCTTGATTGCGGTCATGGAGAGCGGTCCGACCTTGGGTGCGATTCGAATGACGAAGGCGATCACACGCGTCTCGCGGCCGGGCTTCTTATGGTAAGCCGCCCAGTTGTCCGCAGCGGCCACGGCCGCAGCCTCCTTCTCAATCATCTGGGCATCGGGGGTATCAGGTTCCGCGACCTCATGAGTGCGATGGATCTCAGTGAGCGCATAGGCCACGCGCGGAATGAGCTTACGTGTCGCCATACGGTAGGCGTTGATGTTGATGGTGTGTCCCGCGCCGGTGAAGTCGGTGGTAATGCCGTAGGTTTCATAAAAAGCGAGGGCCAGCTGGTGCACCGGAACATTGATTCCGATCTGACGCAAATACTCGAGCGGGGCGAGCCGATGCTGCACAATCTGGTAGACGTCGAAGGCGAACTCCACCTGCACGTGCTGGTGCCTGCCTTGCGCGTAATTGACCGACTGCCCATAAGAGGCGG
>Ga0187783_10001718_pt1 | contig 16219 bp, 12 predicted proteins | sample 1015_SJ02_MP02_2_FD_132471 | JGI IMG/M metagenome (GOLD analysis project Ga0187783, IMG submission 132471) | Tropical peat soil microbial communities from peatlands in Department of Meta, Colombia - 1015_SJ02_MP02_20_MG | ecosystem: Environmental > Terrestrial > Soil > Wetlands > Peat | place... | reverse complement strand
CGGCCAAGCCACCCGAACGGCTCACTTTCACGCCGGCGGTGCTCGACCAAGGCCGAAACACATTTTTTCTCGTCTCCGGTGCGGACAAGCGCGACATCATCCGTGCTTTGCGTACCGAGCCGGAATCCAGGCCCAGCCAGTACCCAGCCGCCCGGATTCGGCCGGCTGCCGGCGTGGTATGGTTTCTGGATTCCGCCGCAGCAAGCTGAAACACCAGCATTTGTCCGAAACGGAAGCGCCGGACCGAGCGTCTAATCGGTGGAACGAAAAATAGGCACCGGACCCTCCCGCGAATCAGCCAAGGGGAAAGCAAAGGGCGTTATCATAGTATGCCCGGGCGCTCACCGGCTTCGAATCCAGCCGATCCGCAGAGGAAACAGCCAGAGATGCATCGATCGATGAAAACGAGTTGTGCGCAGACGACGCTCGCGCTTCTGAGCCTAGCCACCGTCGTTCTAAACGGGTGCACGACGAAAACGGCAGAGACGGCGCCGAACCTTACCGTGCCGGTCACGGTCGCCAAGGCGGTCGAGAAGACCGTGCCGATTGAACTGACGTCGATTGGTTCGGCCGAGGCCTATTCCAATGTGTCCATCAAGGCGCAGGTGAACGCCGTACTCGACGAGGTCCACATCAAGGAGGGGCAGTTCGTTGAAAAAGGGGATCTGCTGTTTACGCTCGATGCGGCGCCATTCGAGGCTGCGCTCGCGCAGGCACAAGCGAACCTGGCCAGAGACAAAGCCCAGGCAGAACTGAACGACGTGCAGGCGAAACGCTATGCCGAACTGTACAAAGCGGGCGTCGCAGCCAAGGAGCAGTTCGATCAGATGCAGGCCAATGCCGATGCGCAACAGGCGGCCGTGCGGGCCGATGAGGCAGCCGCTGAGTCGGCCAGGCTGCAATTGAGCTACTGCAAAATTTACGCCCCGACGAGCGGACGCACCGGTGCGCTTCAGGTGTATCCCGGCAACATCGTGAAGCAGAATGACGTGCCGGTGCTGATCGTTATCAATCAGGTGACCCCGATTTACGTCGATTTTTCGATCCCCGAGCAGTATCTGGGCTCAGTCGATACGTTCATGAGGCGGGGCCGGCTCGCTGTCGAGGCAACGCCCTACGGCGACACCAAGCCGGAAACCGGCTATCTCACATTTATCGACAACACCGTGGATACTACGACGGGGACGATCAAGCTCAAAGCTACCTTCGAGAATGCCGATCACCGGTTGTGGCCGGGGCAATTCTCCACCGTGCGGCTGCGATTGGCGGAAGACGAGAACGCAACGGTCGTTCCCAGCCAGGCAGTGCAAACCGGGCAGAGCGGAGACATCATCTGGGTGGTGAAGGCTGATCAAACCGTCGAACAGCGCACGGTGAAAGTAGGTCGTACGGTGGGAGGCGAATCGGTGATTTTGAGCGGGGTTCGCCCGGGCGAAGTGGTGGTCACCGACGGGCAACTCCGTCTCATTCCCGACATGCGGGTGCAGGTCACGGGCCGCGTTTCCCCAAGCTAGAGACTCTTCGGTGCATATTTCAGAACTATTCATTCGCCGGCCGATCATGACCACTTTGGTCATGGCGGCCATCCTGATTTTCGGGATCATCGCCTACCGGTCGCTCGCCGTGAGCGATCTGCCTACGATCGACTACCCGACCATCCAAGTCTCGGCCAGCCTGCCCGGCGCCAACCCCTACACGATGGCCGCGGCCGTAGCCACGCCGCTCGAGAAGCAGTTTTCAACCATCGCCGGCATCGACTCGATGACATCCACGAGCCAGATCGGCAGCAGCTCGATCACGCTGCAGTTCGACTTGAGCCGGAACATCGACGCAGCGGCGCAGGACGTACAGGCCGCGATCGCGCGCGTGCAGGGGCAGCTTCCGCCCAACATGCCCAGCCCGCCCACGTTCCAGAAGGTGAATCCGGCCGATCAGCCCGTCTATTTCTTGGCGCTCACTTCGGCGACCCTAGCACCGCAGGTGGTGGACCAATATGCCGAGACGCTGCTGGCCCAGCGGATTTCGATGGTCAAGGGCGTCGCGCAGGTGGTCGTGTACGGTTCGCAGAAGTATGCGGTGAGGATCAAGCTTGATCCCCAGGCGCTGGCGTCTCGGCAAATTGGAATCGACGAAGTCACCACCGCGGTGCAGAACGCAAACGTAAATCTGCCGACCGGCACGCTGTACGGCGAGCACAAGGCCTACACGGTGCAGGCCACCGGCCAACTCATGAATGCCTCGCTGTACCGGCCGCTGATCGTGGCGTACCGCAATGGTTCGCCGGTCCGCCTGGCTGAGTTGGGCACCATCATCGATGGCGTGCAGAACGACAAAGTCACGAACACCTACAACGATGAGCACGCCATTATTCTGGCCGTGCAGCGGCAGCCGGGAACGAACACGGTCGAGGTGGTGGATCGAGTGAAGCGGGTCCTGCCGCAATTCCGCGCGATCCTTCCTCCCTCGGTGAACCTCATCGATGTGTATGACCGCTCCCAGACCATCCGGGATTCGGTCAATGAGGTGAAGTTCACCCTGTTTCTTGCGATCTGCATGGTTGTGCTGGTGATCTTCTTGTTCCTGCGGAATCTTTCGGCAACCGTGATTCCAAGCATCGCGCTGCCGATGTCGCTGATCGGGACGTTTGCCGCCATGTATTTGCTCGATTACACGGTCGACAACCTGTCCCTGATGGCCATGACGCTTTCCGTGGGCTTTGTCGTAGACGACGCCATTGTGATGCTGGAAAACATTGTGCGGCACATGGAAATGGGAGAACGTCCGCTGGACGCGGCTCTGAAAGGTTCGCGCGAAATCGGTTTCACCATCATCTCGATGACGCTCTCGCTGGCCGCCGTCTTCCTGCCCGTGTTTTTCATGAGCGGGATCATCGGCCGACTGCTGCATGAATTCGCAGTGGTCATCATGATGAGTGTTCTGATTTCCGGTTTCGTCTCGCTGACCCTTACGCCGATGCTGTGCAGCCGATTCCTGCGGCGGCAGCAGGAAGAGCGGCACGGCCGAGTGTACATGTCGCTGGAGCGGTTCTTCGACCGCCTGCTCAGCCGCTACGACGTCTCCCTGCAGTGGGCGCTGCGCCATCGGATTTTTGTCATGGCGGCCTCTGCCGTCATCCTGCTGATCACCGCCTGGCAGTTCGCGGTAATCCCCAAAGGCTTTCTGCCGGAGGTCGACGCCTCGACGCTGCAGGGCTACACGCGCGCCGCTCAGGGGATTTCCTTTGACTCCATGAAGGCTCACCACGAGGCCATCAACAAGGTCCTGCTCGAGGATCCCAACCGCCACGGATTTTTCTCCACGGTCGGTTTGGTGGGTCAAGGAGGAGGAAATTCCGGCTTCATCTTCATCCATATCAAACCGCCTTCCGAGCGGCCCAAAGTACCCAGCCAGACGATGTTGTCGCTCGATCGCAAGTACGGCCACCTGCCGGTGGTGGGCCCCGGGCTGCGCGCTCTGACGCCTCTGTTTGCGCACCATCCCGACATCAACGAAGTGATGCAAGAGTTGCGCGTGAAGCTAGGGGGAATACCGGGAATCATGGTGTTCTTGCGAAACCCGCCGCCGATTCAGATCGGAGGAGACATTACCGAAAGCCCGTACCAGCTGACCTTGCAAAGCCCCGATACGGAAGAACTGTACCGTGTGGCCACAGAGCTTGAACAAAAGATGCGGGGACTCAACACGATCCAGGACGTAACCAGCGATTTGCAAATTGCCAGTCCGCAGGTGGACGTCAAAATCGACCGTGACAAGGCCTCGGCTCTCAATGTGACCGCCCAGCAGGTCGAGGACGCGCTGTATACCGCCTATGGGGCGCGCCAGATTTCGACCATCTATGCCCCGAACGACGAGTTCTGGGTGATCGAGGAACTTGAGGAGAAGTACCAGCGCGACCCTGCCGCTCTGCCTATGTTGTATGTCCGGTCGAGCACCGGCAATCTCGTGCCGCTCAATGCCGTGGCCACCCTGTCCACGAGCCTGGGTCCTCTGACGGTGAACCACTTCGGCCAGCTTCGGTCTGTCACGATTTCGTTCAATTTGAGGCCCGGCATGGCCATTGGGCAAGCCGTCGATCAAATCCACGGGCTCACGCGCTTGCTGCCCCCCACCGTCTCGTTTCAATTCCGAGGAACGGCACAGGCGTTCGAGGCTTCGCTGACCGGCCTGGGAATTCTGCTGCTGATGGCCATTTTGGTCATTTACATCGTCCTCGGGATTCTGTACGAGAGCTTCATTCACCCGCTCACGATCTTGTCGGGCTTACCCTCGGCGGCCTTCGGCGCGCTGCTTACGCTCCAGATTTTCCATTACAGCCTTGATCTGTATGGGTTCGTCGGCGTGATTATGCTGATTGGCATCGTGAAGAAGAACGCCATCATGATGGTGGACTTTGCGATCGCGCGCGAACGGGAAGGGCATACCTCGGCAGCCAAAGCCGTCTACGAAGGATGCCTGGTGCGATTTCGGCCGATCATGATGACCACCATGGCTGCCCTGATGGGCACGCTGCCGATTGCCATCGGTTCGATGGGTGGCGCTGACTCCAGACGTCCGCTGGGCGTGGCCGTGGTGGGCGGCCTCGTTTTCTCGCAGCTGGTGACGCTGTACTTGACGCCCGTCTTCTACACCTACATGGACGCGCTGCAGGGCTGGATGGAGCGCCGGTTCGGCAAAATCGTGGGGATCAGCAAGCCACGGTTGATGGACAGCTCGGTTTCGGCAGACTGAAGGACGCGCTTTCGCCACGTCTGCGCCTGTCTTTTCGCTTGTCTCCCCGGACAGCAAACCCAATGCCCATCCGTACTATTGACCCTTCTTCCCTGGCTCCCTAGCATGACCCCCCGTGTGGCGGTGGCAACGAACGAACGGCGACATCACACTCGGCACTTCGTTGCAACTCGATGGAGAACCTCCGAAGATGCCCTTCGGGGAAGACTTGCCCAGAGACATACGGACGAGACGGAAGCGGCGCGGACCCAGAATGAATTCGCGCGTCCCGGTAACGATCGAATGGAATCAAACCGCCGGACCTTTGAATTTTGAGGCTGGCTTCACGCGCGTGGTGAATACCTACGGCTGCCTGCTGGTGAGCCCGAGGGAAATCAGCCTGCGCGAGCCAATCCGGCTGACCAACCTGGCGACCCGTCAGAGTGCCGATGGCGTTGTGGTCTGGAAGGGAGCGCAGCGTCCGGACGGCTGGGACTTGGGCGTGGAGCTGGTTTCCGCCGATCTCAACTTTTGGGGTGTCGACCTTTGAAAATTCAAACCTTGCACGTCCCGCGAGCCGTTCCGCGAGCAAAGGAGGCGAGGGCCGCGGCCGCCTCACCGGTGGTGAAAACGCCGGCCACCGCCGCCGGATCGAACCCCCAAGCCGAGCAGCCCCGGCACGGTTTGGCCGACGACGAGCGGCGGCGCACCCAGCGCGTGTTGCTTCGAGTCCGCGCGAGCATTCATGTGGCGTTGGCCGGACAGGCGAAAACCTTCGATGTGGCTACGTTGAGTGTCAACCCGCACGGCGCTGTGATCGTGATGAATCAGAATCTGCCTGCCGATACGCGCGTCGTGCTCGAGCATGCCGGCACGAAGGAGCGCGTGCCCTGCAAGGTCGCGCGGCCGCCCCGCCACATGGCCGAGGGCTACCACGTCCCTCTGGAATTCGATTCCCCGGCGCCCGCCTTTTGGAAGATCGATTTTCCGCCTTGCGATTGGCGCCCCGACAACTCCTAACGCTCTCGTTTGGGCAGCCGCGGCCGGCCCGGAGAAGCCTTGTCCAAGCGCGGCTTGTCTTTCGGCAGGCTACTGGTTGTGAGGTGATACGGTAAAGGTGATCTTTGCCGTTGCCGTGTTTCCGAAACCGTCGGTGACCTCGACGGCCAGCGTGTGCTCACCGACCGCAAGCCCGGGAAGTTCCAAAAAGTAGTTCTCTTTGGGAGCATCGGAGAGCAACTCCGTCGGGAAAATGATCTGCCAATCCCCTCCGTCCAGGCTGTATTGGGCGTGAGCGATGGGACCGGAAGAGCTCGTCACATCGAAAGAAGCTTTGGTATTGAGCACGCCGGAGCCGGCGCGCAGATTGTCGATGCGTGGCGGCGTGTTCGCCACCTCCCAGCGCTCGCTCATCCGCTCGCCCCAAAGCGCTTGATCGGCAGGATTGGAAGGAGAATCCGAAGCCACGATCTTCAGATAGTAAGCGCCATCAGGCAGGGTGGAGGTGTCCCAGCTGTAGTAGCGCTGCCTCAGCTTGTCCTTGAGCAATCGCCAGTTCTGCTCGCCTTCTCCGCGATAGTAGATGGTGAAGATCAAGTCATCATCGTTATCGTCATGCGCGCTCCACAGCACGCTCTGATAACCCTTTTGCTCAAATCCCTGCGTCGGAATCTCGATGCGGGATTGGGAGTTCGGAGCCTCTGCGCTGATCACCGGCCCCGCCGGAGTTCCGGCCAAGCCATGCGGCAGGCGCAGGGGCACCGGCGCGGTCGTCCCGGGACCGCTGGGCGGCGAAGGAAATCCCATGACGCGAATTCCGGGATCCTGGATGGCGATATCGTCGATGACCGGCGCCACGTTCTTCGGCAAGTAGGCGAGTCTGACCCAGGAGAGGCTCGGAATCTCTCCTGGCTCCGCCGCTGTGTTCAGAAAAACCGCCTTCCATTGCACGAAGCGGGCGGGCGGGCAGCGGACCGGTTCCCCGTCGGAGTCCTTGTACGGACCCGCCCAGGGACTCCAGTTGTCCTCGGGACTGGAGGTGTTGCCCGAGCGTACGTAGAAAGCCACCTTGCCCTGGTTGGCGCCGTTTTCGCCCCACCAGGTCAGCCGACCCCAACGCGAAAAGATCTTTGCGTCAAAAGTGTCAGACTCAAACGTCCCCTTCGTTTCATAGCCTGGGCCGAGCGCAAAAATCTTCCCGGGATTGGCCGTGGCCACGAAAACCTTTCCATCGGACCCGGAGACGAGGCTCGTCACCTGAGACGATGCCGTCGTCGCTACGCTTGAATAGAGACCGTTGCCTTCCAGCTCGATGAGATTTCCCGTATTGCCGGTTCCCAGCAGCAACTTGGCACCGGCCGAAAAGCCCAGCGCGAACACCAGATCTTCCCTCGATGTCCACAGCGTCTCCGGCGATCCATCGGGAGCGATCTTCACAATCTCCGCTCCCCCGGCCGTGGCGACCGAGGGAAAGAAAGTGTTCGGCTGCGGAGCGGGCGTTTGGCCCTGGTTCGCTGCACCACCTGGCGACGCGCTCGGTGCGCTCGGCTGCGGCGCCGGGACCGGGAGGAAGCGAGGACCTGCCGGCACCCGCTCTTTTTCTCCCACCGAGGCAGCGTAGGTATTCCCCTTCGAATCCTGGATGAGCGAGGTCACTTCGGACTTGTCGGTCTCGCACAGAACAAACGAAGCGCCTGCCTGTGGAGCCGCACCGCCGTTGGTTCGGCTGATTTCAACGCGCAGAACCAAACCATCCGGCTCGGTCCCCACCAGCAAGTTACCCTTGGAATCAAAGGCAAGGGATCGAGCGTGGCGCTCGCGGCTTTGATAGAAAAGCTTGCCGTTTCCGTCCGGAGTCACCACAAAAACCTGTCCCGTATCGCCGGTCGCTACAAAAAGGACGCCCTTCGAATCCACCGCCAGTGCCCAAATGTACTTTGTTTTCGGTTCAAAGAAGACTGTCTTGTTTCCGTCGGGCGAAACTTTGTAGACCTTCCCGTCGGGCGATGTGCCGACAAAGAGATTATCGGCCGAATCAAACGCGATGGCCTGCGCGGCCAGTTCGCTCGATTCAAAAACGGCGGTCGGCTGGCCCGAGTCGTCCAAGCGCAGTACCTTGGCATCAGAACCGCCCGCCGCATAGAGACGTCCGTGCGAATCCAAGCGCAAGGCCCACAGATAAGCAAGGTTGGGGTCCGCGAAGGATTCAAACCTCGGGGCCGGTTGAAGCTTTCCGTCACTGCGGATGGCCACGCCTTTGGCCGTGCCCTTCTCGAACTGAGAAAACGTGGTCTGTTTCCAAAAACGTGTTTGCTCGCCAGGGACCGGCGAAGCGATCCAACTGGAAACCGTAAGCAGGCACACCCCGAGCGCCCAGCGCTTCATTGGCAGGAAACTCCTTGGCCGCGCTTCACTTCACTGTGATCGTCAGCATGCGCTGGCCCGTTATCACTTGGTGCATGGCGATGGACCATTGGCCCGCCGTGGATTCCCACAGCAGCCGCGCGCGGCCGGGGTTCTGCCGCTGGTCGAGGACGCTGATCGCAGACGCGGGGACGTTGGGCATTTCCTTGTCCTCGACAAGGACTGTCGGAGTCGGCTGCAGGAGGGTGGCATACAGACGGTCATTATGGTGCTCGCGGTTTAGCAGCTGGATCAGCTCTTCGAGGCTGGCCAGCTGACCTTGGGAGCTGGCCGCCACGGATTGCACGTTGCGGTTCAGAAACTCCGCGTCGCTGATGACGAGCTGAAGCGTGCCGCGGGCGGTTTGCGCCGGGATGGTTACCGGAATCGACTGAATGAATGGCTCGCCGCGATAGGGTCGTAGCAAAACCTTCACGGCCAGCGTTTCACCAGGGTGCACGGCGGTACGCTCGATCCACGCGCCGTCGATTACGGCCGAGCGCCGCTCGGCGAGGGCTTTGACACGCAGATCGATGCGCTCAATCTGCGGCAGCTCGTAGGGGTTCGAGTAAATCCGCGAAAAGGCACCCTGCACTTCCGTCGCAAGATAGAACGCCGCGGGGGTCGCCGGATCAGCCGGCGCGAACAGGTCTTCCAGTTCGACCGAGGTGTGGCCTTGCAGGTGGATGGCACCATCCATTTCAAGCGTCGGTCCCTCCCCGTAGGCCGGGCTTCCGATGATGCCGTTGTACGCCGCAGCGGCGACCAGCGTGGGAGTCAGCTGCGGGCTCTCAATCACTTCGAAATGGTATCTCTTCTGTTCGGCGGGGGTATCGAGCGTCACGTCCAGTGGAATCATCGGTGGGCCCGAACCGAGCTTGCCCATCACGGCTGTCTGGCGATCTTGCGTGAGCGTGCCAATGGTCCCACCGGTCGTGATGACCTTGGTAGAAGCCGCTGCCGAAGCCAGCGTCATCAGCACATGCGCGCGCGAGAGGGGCATCTCGACCGAGCCAAATCCGAACAGCGGATGGCCGCACGCAAGAATGCTTCCGTCGACCACGGTGGTCACGGTGCAGCCAGAGCTGATCGACAGATCCCCGCGGATCAAATCGATGCCAACCATATCGCCCGGCTTCAGGTTCGCATCTTCAGCCGACGGGGGAGTGGTGCCGCCAGCCATCGCCGTCATCCCCCAGGCGGAAAACTCCTTCCCGAATCGGGTCAGTGTTTCCGGGTAAAGGCCGGTCGTGATGAGCGGGGTGTCAATCGGCACGAGAAATTCGCCGGAGCCAGCAGCCACGGTCCGCGCCAATGGTTCCGGCAGCCGGACGCGCGAAGACGCGATCGTGTTCACTTTCGATGGAACCGAAGGAGAGGATTGCTCGACTTCGAGCATATCGGCAATCGGGGTGACGCCGCCAATTGCTTCTTTCGTGAAGCTGCCGAGCTTGAGCGCCAGCGCACCAACGAGCTTGCCGTCGATATAGACCGGGCTGCCACTCATCCCGGCGACCACACCTGTTTGTTGCACTCTCTCGCCCAGCAGTCGAACCAGGATGACGTCGAGCTTGGGACCGATGGCATTGTGCAGGACGCCGATCACCTCGAGATCGATGGTCTCGACCTGGTCGCCTTCAAAAATCGTATAGACGACACCCTTCATCCCAGGCTGGATGTCGCTGACAGCGAGAGTCATCGCGGCACGGTCCGCCGAGCGGGCCGGCCAGTCGGCGGCGAGCAGGAGGGCAACCACCCCTACAAAGAACAACCTCCACGGCACTCGAGGCATGGGAAATCCATCATACCCGCTTGCATGGCCACAGGCAAATCGCGCGGAGGGTTGGAACTGGAAGGGTTCAGTGCTCAGTCGTCGTGCGACAACTGGGCTCTCACGCGGGTTCCGAAGCGCCTACGTCTTTCCCAGAACCACCTCGAAGAACATCAAGGACTTTTTCTCCGGCACATTCGTCACGTTGGGCACGTAGAGGCTCGAGTGATCGGCAAGCGGCATGTTGTGGTTCAGATCGAAGAACAGAAAGCCGTGAAGCGTGGCCATCGGAGGGACCACGGTCACATCGAGTGCAAACGGCCGCAGGATCTCCAGGATCTTGTCCGTTTTCGTATCCCCCCCTGTGTCTACACCGATGGGAATGCGAGGCGGGTGGGGATTGGAGGCCCCATTGGGATGGGCGATCTTTCGCGCCACTTCGCCAACCGGCAGCCAATCGACGTCCTGGTGCTGCCCATTTTCGAAATGAACATCCAGCTGGACGGTGTCCACGTCGATCCGCATGGGCTGGGTTGTCTCGTTGATGAGAAAGACCTCCACCGGCAAGATTCCGACGGGAACGGGATCCGCCTTGCCGAACTTCTCTCTCGCGCGGCTGGGATCGCTGTACGAATCGGCGGAGACGGTCATCCCCTCATGCTGATCTCGGGGAAGGGAGTTGGCGGGATGGGCGGCCCCTCCGGCCGGCGCGCCGGACTGCGCCACCACCGGGGGTGCCGCGAGGAGCACCAGGGCAAACCATGAGGCGATCGGTGCCAGATTTCTCATTTTCAACTGTTCATCGGATGCCGCCTTGGGGCCCGGAGTTGTGCGCTCGCTGCGAGCCACTATACCGCAGTTTTGAACCGGGACTCTTTTCAAACGGCGATCTGCGCGGCCGGCCCGCTCGAGAGAAAAACCGCTTGACACAGGGTTTCTCGCGTGCAAACTTCGCCCCGCCCAGACCTTCAGAAAACGCAGGAGACGACACGATGGCGAGCAGGAGAGAATTCCTTCAGATGGGGGTGGCGGCGCTGACTCTGCCGATTTCATCGCACGCCTCTGTTTCGCCGGCCGCTTCCGTCGCGGACGGCGAACCCTCGACGACACCTCTGTACAAAATGGTTTTCGACCAACGGTTTCAATCGAGTCGTACCTTTGCAGAAGAAGGGGGAAGATTGGGCGTTTCCGTTCACGGCATCAAAGGGGACATGACCGATTTGTGGTATTACGACCTCTATGCACGCTGGAAACAGGGACCGGCCGCGATCGCCGGAATGACCGCGCACGGAGCCATCTTTTGTCTGGAGAGGCTGGCTTGGGATCAGCGGATGCGCGTGGTCTTCCGCGCCGATCATCGTTACCTGGCGGATGGCTCGGTGGAGCACGCCCTCTCCGGGCCCACGGCCATGCTGAGACAGGCGGCGGGGTTGAGCAATGAAGCCAACTGGGCCTCCGAGATGGCCAGCCTGGTGACACGGTGCCCGGCCATCCGGTCACAATCCTCGCTGGCAAATGTGATCGGACCGGCTGTCCGACACGTGGACGATCCTGAACATCTGATTTCCTGGTTGATCGCGCCCGTCCAGGGTTGAGCGAAGCAGTGGCTGAGCAGCGAACGGAGTCCGGAATGAAAGTTCCTCCTGGTCTAAGTCCCAGTGATTTCGCCAGGGCCATCAGCGCATTTGAACTGGCAGTGGGGAAGCAATGGGTCTTCACCGCCGAAGAGGATGTGGCCCTGTACCGGGACCCCTACTCTCCGTTTCTGGGCGAGCCGGACGAGCTCGTTGCCTCCGCGGCGGTGGCTCCCGATGGCGTCGAGCAGGTCCAGAAAGTCGTCCGCATCGCCAACCAGTACAAGATTCCCATCTACCCCGTGTCCACGGGAAAAAATCTGGGATACGGTGGATCTGCGCCGGTCTTGTCCGGAAGCGTGGTCCTCGATTTGAAGAGAATGAATCGCGTGATCGAAGTAAATGAGGAGAATGCCTACGCGCTGGTCGAACCCGGCGTCAGCTATTTCGATTTATACCGCTATATTCAGGAGAAGGGACTGAAGCTGTGGGTCGATGTCCCCGATCCTGGCTGGGGCAGTCCCATCGGAAATGCGCTGGACCGCGGCGGCGGCTATTTAATGGCTCAGTTCCGCAACCATTTTGACTCGCATTGCGGAATGGAAGTGGTGCTGGCAAACGGTGACATCCTCCGCACGGGCATGGGCGCCATGCCGGGAGCCCAGACCTGGCAGAACTACAAAAGCGGATTCGGCCCCTGGGTGGACGGCATATTCTCTCAATCCAATTTCGGAGTGGTAACGAAAATGGGCTTCTGGCTGATGCCGGAGCCAGACGCATATCTTTCCGGAACCGTTTACGCGGCCAAACATGCGGACTTGATTCTTTTGGTCAAGATTCTGAACTACCTGGAAAACACGCGCGTCACAAACGGCATGCCGGACCTGGGCAGTCCCCTGCTCGGGATACCCATGATCTCGGAGATCGACGTCTGGAACCGGGGAGAAGGCCCACCACCACCCGGGCCGGAGCTGGCCTCCCTGCTGGCGAAATCCGAAGGGGGGTATTCCGCCGAACTCGAGCAATACGCTCTCGCCCACGGCATCAGCTATTGGAGCTGCAAGCTCAGCTTCTACGGGCCGACGAAAGCGAATCAGGCGAACTGGGAATTTGCAAAGGAGAAATTCTCTGCCATTGCCGGTGCCAAGTTTGTCGACAATGAATCGTTCAAACTCCCGCTCACGCCCGAGCAGTGCGAACGGGTTCACAAGCCGCAATTCGGCATACCCAGCCTGACGATGTTTTCGATCGGCGCCCGGTCACGGACCAACCCCGATCCCACCAACGGCCACATGTGGTTCTCGCCGATTATTCCGCGAACGGGCGAGGCCATTTTCGAAGCGAACCGGGTGTTCAGCCAGGCCGCCAAGAAGTATGGAATTCCCGCGCTCGCCTTCAGCCTTCCTTCCTGTTACTGGGAGCGGGCCTTCATTTTCATTTTTGCTTTTCCGGTGACTCGCGACGTGGCCACGAATCAGAAAAACCGCGCGGCCTTCCGGGCGCTCGTTCAGACCGCAGCCGAGCATGGCTGGGGAGAATATCGCACGGCTCCGGCGTATCAGGACGTAATCATGAACACGTATTCCTACAACGATCACTCTCTTTTGCGGTTTCACGAAACTCTCAAGGACGCAGTCGATCCAAGCGGAATCCTTTCGGCGGGCCGCTACGGCATCTGGCCCAGGCATTTAAGGAAGACGCAGGCATGAAACACACGGGCTTGCTCTGGGTCATCGCGCTCGCGGCGATCCTCGCGGCCCACGGCAGTGCCGCACAAGATCAGGGGGTGAGAATCCCTTCGTCGTGGACCACAACAACCGTCTCGGGACAGGGCCAGCCTGCCGGCTACGTGGAATATCAGAAATACTGCTCCGCGTGCCACGGCCCCGGAGCCGGCCGACCGGGCACCGCGGCCCTAGAGGCGAAATACAAGGGCGCCGAGCCTGCTCTTTTGGATCAGCGCACGGACTTGACGCCGGAACTGGTCAAGACCTACGTGCGCAATGGCATTTCCGTCATGCCGTTTTTCCGCAAGACCGAAATCAGCGATGCCGAATTGGAGGCCATCGCTCGCTACCTGACGCGCAACAACAAGCGGTAACGGCGAGGAGCTGGGCATGAGAGTCCCACCGGGTGTGACGCCTCAGGATTTCTCCGACGCCATTAAGCAGTGGCAGGAGGCTCTTGGCAAGCATTGGGTGTTCACTTCGGAGGAGGACGTTGACCTCTACCGCGACTCTTACTCGCCCTTCTGGCACGAAGATTTAGAGCCGATTCCCGCTGCCGCCGTCGCTCCCGATCGTCTCGAGCAGGTACAGGCGGTCGTTCGGATTGCCAACACCTACAAAATCCCCCTCTGGACCATCTCGACGGGCAAGAACCTCGGCTACGGGGGCTCGGCACCGCTTCTGTCCGGCAGCGTGGTACTCGATTTGAAGCGCATGGACCGTGTGCTGGAGGTAAACGACAAAAACCATTACGCGCTCGTCGAGCCGGGGGTCAGCTATTTCGATCTCTACCGTTACATTCAGGATCGGAAACTGAAGGTCTGGATCGATGTTCCCGATCCCGGGTGGGGGAGCTTGATCGGCAATGCGCTCGATCGCGGCGGAGGCTACACTCCCCTGCGTGATCACTTCGACGCGCACTGCGGCATGGAAGTCGTTCTCGCGAGCGGCGAGGTCGTACGCACGGGCATGGGGGCGCTGCCGGGATCCCAGACGTGGCAGCAATATCGGTACGGCTTCGGCCCGTATGTGGACGGGATTTTCTCGCAGTCCAACTTCGGTGTCGTGACCAAGATGGGCTTCTGGCTGTTGCCGGAGCCAGCAGGGTTCAAGTCCGGTACCGTGATGGTCCAGCGGCACGATGACCTGGTGCCGCTCATCGAAACACTGAATTACTTGATGAACTCCAACCTCGTGCAGGGAACCACGACCATCGGAAGCCCGCTGCTGATGTCCCGAGCGGCGAGAAGCGCGAGCGGTGGTGGCTCGGCACTGGTGATGTCGCCCGGCGGCCCCTCCATCGAAGCGCTGGAAAAGATCGGACGCGATCAGAATCTCCCCTACTGGAACTGCGAAATGAGTTTCTACGGGCCGCCCAAGGTGGTCGAGGCTGAATGGGAGTACGCCAAGGAAAAGTATTCCGCGATTCCCGAAGCCAGGTTCGTAGACGGCGAAACCTATAAGCTTCCCTTCGATCCGAACGACGTGGACAAGCTGCCCAAGCGGCAGTTCGGCATACCCAGCCTCACGGTCTTCGGAATGATGGGCCGCAGCGAAGGCCACATGTGGTTTTCGCCGATCATTCCCATGACCGGAGAAGCGGTCTTTCAGGCCCAAGAAGTGTTTGGGCAGGCCTACCACGATATGGGCGTGCCTGCGATTGGTCAGATTTTTGTGTTTCCGTCGTCGTTTTTCCCACGATCGTTCGTGATCTTGTGCGGCTTCCCCATCTACCACGACGTCGAGAAAAACCAAAGAAGCCGGCAGGTCTTCAAGGGGCTGGTAAAGGCCGCTGCCGAACACGGTTGGGGCGAATATCGCACCCACACGGCCTTCATGGACACGGTTTCCGACGTCTATTCCTACAACAACCATTCTCTGCGGCGCTTTCACGAAACCATCAAGGACGCCGTGGATCCGAACGGAATTCTTTCGCCAGGCCGCTGTGGTGTCTGGCCAAAACGGATGCGAAAGGCGCAGTCATGAAGAGCGCGAAGGTCGTTTTGCTGATCGCCGCGGGCATGACTTTTGCAGTCTCGACCCTGGCCGCACCCGATCAGGCCGAAATCGAACGAGGGCACAAGGTATACGACAAGTGGTGCTTCCCCTGCCACGGTACCGGCAGCGGGAAGCCCGGTACCGATTCGCTCGCGGCCCGCGGCCAGAAGCCAGCCGTGCTGGAGGAGCGCACCGACCTCACCGCCCCCATGATCAAGACATTTGTGCGCCATGGCGTGCTGTTCATGCCGATGTTCCGCAAGACCGAAATCAGCGACGCCGACCTCGACGCCATCGCCGCCTACCTTACCCGGAACAACAAGCCCTAGCCTATGCGAGTCCCTCCCGGCGTAAGTCCTGACGACTTTGCTACGGCTTTGTCGCAATTTCGCAACGCCGTCGGCAGGGAGTGGGTTTTCACGTCCGAGGAGGACGTCGACCTCTACCGCGATGCCTACTCCCCCTACTGGCATGAACCGGAGGATCGCGTGGCTTCCGCCGCCGTCGCGCCCGAAAACGTCGAACAGGTGCAGGCAGTCGTCAAGATCGCCAACCAATTCAAGATCCCCCTGTGGACCATCTCGACGGGCAAGAATCTCGCCTATGGCGGTTCGGCTCCCGTGCTATCGGGAAGTGTGGTCCTGGATCTGAAACGGATGAACCGGATCCTAGAGGTCAACGACAAGAATCATTACGCCCTGGTCGAGCCGGGCGTGAGCTACTTCGATCTCTACCGTTATATTCAGGACAACAAACTCAACGTCTGGATCGACCCGCCCGACCCCGGCTGGGGCAGCCCGGTGGGAAATTCGCTCGAGCGTGGCGGCGGGCGCACGCCGATGCGCGATCACTTTCAGTCCGTCTGCGGGTTGGAAGTGGTGCTCGCCAACGGCGAGGTGGTGCGCACGGGCATGGGCGCGCTGCCGGGCTCGCGAACCTGGCAACAGTACAAGTACGGCTTCGGCCCTTACCTCGATGGCCTGTTTTCACAATCCAACTTTGGCGTCGTTACCAAGATG